>Ga0272448_1006243_pt1 | contig 12933 bp, 10 predicted proteins | sample YNPCB0191_FD_202220 | JGI IMG/M metagenome (GOLD analysis project Ga0272448, IMG submission 202220) | Hot spring sediment microbial communities from Yellowstone National Park, WY, United States - YNP-CB-019-1 | ecosystem: Environmental > Aquatic > Thermal springs > Hot (42-90C) > Sediment...
AGTAAGGTTAAAATTAAAAAAGGATAATGGTGATAAAGCTAAACCCAGAAAGTATTTGGGGTAGCCTTCTTTCCCTTCCCTCTCTTTCTGAGACATTTCTTTCCTTTCTTCAAGGTAAGGGGAAGGGCTGGGTCGGCATAGATAATATAGGCTCCTTTTACACCCTCCTCGTAGCTGGGTTGTTGAGGGAAATGGAGAAAGCTATAATCATTACTCCCGATTTCATATCGGGAAGGAAACTCTACGAGGAACTCTATGATATCGGCTTAGATGTTCAATTTCTTCCTCCTTATCACGAGGAGTTCCTTGAAGAGGAGCTCCTCCACTGGCAAATAAACTCCCTTGAAGAATTGAAAAGAGGAAGAGGAAAGGTCGTAATTCCATTTCAAACGCTCGGTCAGAGGGTAGGGGAGAGGGATTACATTAAGGTCGAAGAGGCAAAGGAGTTTCCTTTTGAGGAGCTATTGAAAAGACTTATAGAGCTCGGCTATGAGAGAGTGGATATAGTGGAAGGTCCGGGGGAATTTGCTGTGAGGGGTGGGATTATTGACATCTTCCCGCCCCACATCCCTCAACCAATTCGCCTTGTTTTTCTCGGCGACACGATTGAGGAAATACGCCGTTTTGATATCTCAACCCAGCGCTCCTACGAGAGAACGAAGGAGGAGGAAATCTTCTCCCTCCTTGATTCCGACAAAGGGAGAAAAATTGAAGATATAATCACAGATTACCCCAAAATAGTGTTGGGGATAGCTCCCGATGACCTCAACTTTCCAGAAGATTCTAACATCCTTTGCATCTTTCCTCGCTCTCCAAATGTTAATTTTGAGGTATTACCGCCTCCCTATTATAGAGGGCAGCTAAAGCTCCTAATAGAAGAGATAAAGACGAGGGAAGCTCTCGGCTGGACACAAATCATCTGCACGAGAAAGGGATATGGTATAGCAAGCCTCCTGAGGGAGGAAGGAATTAAATTAAGTGAATTGAAGAGCTATGAGGATTCTTTACAGGCTGGTGGAGTCAATCTCCTTTCCCTCACCCTCAGAGGCGGATTCCTCATCCCGGAAGGTAAATTATTGTTGATTACCGATGAGGAACTCACGGGGATAAAGAAGGCGTGGCGACCAAGACCGATATTTCCTTCCCGTGAGGTTGCGAGGATATCGGAGATAACCGATATGCGCATTGGTGACCTAATCGTCCACCCTCGCCACGGGATTGGAGCTTTCAGGGGAATCTTCCCCTTAGAGGTTCAGGGTGTAAAGAAGGATTACATCTGCCTTGAATATGCTGCGGGGGCGAAGCTCTATATTCCAGTTGAAGATGTTCGGCATCTTCAGCGCTATATAGGAGAAGCAAATCCTCCGCTAAGTCGGCTTGGTGGAGGAGAGTGGGAGAGGATTAAGAGGAAGGCAAAGGAATCGGCAAAGAAATTGGCTAAAGAGCTGTTAGAGCTTTATGCGAAAAGGGAGATAGAAAGGGGGATTTCCTTCTCTCCCGATACAACTTGGCAAGCAGAGCTTGAGGCTTACTTCCCCTATGAGGAAACGGAGGACCAAAAAGGAGCGATAGAGGAAGTTAAAAGAGATATGGAATCGCCAAAGCCTATGGATAGATTGATTTGTGGAGATGTGGGATTTGGGAAAACGGAGGTGGCAATTAGGGCAGCCTTCAAGGCTGTTATGGATAACTATCAAGTGGCGGTTCTCGTGCCCACAACCGTTCTTGCCCAACAACACTATGCAGTGTTTAAGGAGCGCCTCCAACCATTTCCCGTTAGGGTGGAGGTATTGAGCAGATTCGTTTCAAAGGCGACGCAAAAGGCAATCCTTGAGGACCTTGAAAAAGGAAGCGTTGATATTGTGATAGGAACGCACAGGCTTTTGTCCAAAGATGTAAAATTCAAAAATCTCGGCTTGCTGATTATAGATGAGGAACAAAGGTTTGGGGTGCTTCAAAAAGAAGCGCTGAAGAAGATAAAGGCAAAGATCGATGTCCTCACCCTCACCGCTACTCCTATACCGCGAACCTTGAATATGGCTCTAAGCAATATAAGAGATATAAGCATAATAACTGAACCTCCCGAGGGAAGATTGCCGATTAAGACAATTGTAGCGAAAAAGGACGACAAGTTAATCGCCGATGAGATAAACAGGGAATTAGCAAGGGGAGGTCAATGTTTTTATGTTCACAACAAGATTGAGGATATATATGAAGAAGCGAGGAAGATAAAGGGGTTATGCCCAGATGCGAGGGTAAAGGTAGCGCATGGTGCTATGCCCGAGAAAGAATTGGAAAGAACGATGCTTGACTTCTACGAAGGGAAAATAGATGTCCTCGTTGCCACGACAATAATAGAAAACGGCTTGGATGTGCCAAATGCAAACACAATCATCATTAACGAAGCAACCTCCTTCGGCTTGGGTCAGCTCTATCAGCTCAGGGGCAGGGTGGGACGCTCCTATAGACAAGCCTATGCCTATCTTCTCTATGACCCCAAGCAGCTGAAAACGAAAGAAGCTAAGGAGAGATTGCAAGCAATTGAGGAATTCTCCCAATTGGGTTCGGGATTGCGTCTCGCTATAAGGGATTTAGAGATAAGAGGAGCAGGCAATATTCTCGGACCCCAACAGCATGGGCACATACAAGCTGTAGGGTTTGATATGTATCTATCCCTTCTTCAGGAAGCGATAGCTGAATTAAGAGGAAAGAGAATAGAGGAGAAGGAATTCTTCCTACCTCCCGTTGATATACCCGTTTCTGCCTATATTCCTGAGGAATATATATTAAGCGCCTCAATAAGGCTTGATTTTTACAAGAGATTGGCGAGCTGTAAATCTGAGGAAGAATCGAGAAACTTGGAAGAGGAAATGAGGGATAGGTTTGGCGAGTTGCCGGAGCAAACAAAGAACCTATTCAAAATCCTCCATCTCCGTTTTCTCGCAAAGAAGGCAAATCTCCTTTCCCTCAAATATAGAGGAGGAAGGTTATATATACAGACATTGAAAGAGTTTGACCGCTCAAAGCTCAGAAAGATAGGTGGTGGAAGATGGTCCGACGGGAAGATAGTTCTTGATGTCAAAGGTCTCAGCGGAAGGAATTTAATTGAACATCTTCGCCAGCTTCTTCTAAAATTAATTTAAAGGAGGGTAGCGTTTCAAATAATGCGGATATATAATTTACACTTTGCCTGAAAAGTAATTGAGGAGTAATTCGCTAATGTATATAATAGAATTGGTATTAGAGGATATTTCTTAATAAAATTTGTAAAGATAAAGACAGATTTTTGAATAAATAAAAATGGATTTTGAGAAAATATGTAAATGTTCTTTTAAATTTCTGGAAAATGGAGGTTGAAATGGAGTTCAAATTCGGAACCGACGGTTGGCGAGCTATTATAGCAGATGAATTCACTTTTGCAAATGTGAGGATTGTAGCTGAGGCAATTTCTCTCTTTATGAAGGAGAGGGGAACAGCGGAGAGGGGAGCGATTGTTGGCTACGATGCTCGCTTCCTCTCCCCTGAATTTGCGATAGCGGTTGGCGATGTCCTTTCCTCAAACGGCATAGATGTTTACCTTCCGGAAAGGGATGTCCCCACGCCTTTCATATCTTTCTCTATAAAGGAACTTAAAGCGGGAGGAGCAGTGATGATAACCGCAAGCCATAATCCACCTATATATTCAGGGATAAAATTCATTCCCGAGTATATTCACCCTGCCCTCCCAGATGTCACGGAAAGAATTGAGGAACTGATAAAATTTGTCAGGAAAAGAAGAGAAAAGAAAATAGGGGGAATAAAAGGTAAAGTTCAGCGCTTTGACCCATTTCCATCTTATAGAAAACATCTGGAAAAGGTGATAGATTTCTCCCTCCTCAAAGAAAATCCTCTTTATGCCATATATGACCCCCTTTATGCGAGTGGAAGAGGTTTTCTTGACGAGATATTAAGGGATGTGGGTTGGAAGGTGGAAGTCCTTCATAATGTAAGGAATCCTCTTTTTGGGGAGATGCTTCCCGACCCATCCGAGGGAAACCTAATAGAACTGGGGGAAAAGATGAAGAGGGAAGGAGATATTGGGCTCTCAACCGATGGAGACGCCGATAGATTCGGCATAGTTGATAGGGGAGGCGACTTCATATCTCCTAACGAGGTGCTTGCTATTGCCCTTAAGTATCTTGTGGAAGAGAAGAAATTAAGAGGGGCAGTGGTAAGAAGCGTAGCAACAACGAATATGCTTGACTCTTTGGCAAAGCTCTACAATCTTCCCCTTATAGAAGTGCCTGTTGGCTTTAAATTCGTAGGGAAGGTTATGAAGGACGAGAATGGACTTTTAGGAGGAGAAGAGTCTGGGGGAATGACAATAAAGGGACATATACCGGAAAAGGACGGTGTTTTAGCCTGTTTATTAATTTGCGAGATATGCGCTAAATGGAGGAAGCCTTTGAGGGAGATTTTAGAGGAAATTTTTGAGCTAATAGGAAAATTTTTCTTCCAAAGAGTGGACATACCCGTTGAGGAAGATGGGAAGGAGAAAATGCTAACCGCTTTGAAGAAGGCAGGTTCCTCCTTTGCAGGAATGAAGATAAAGGAAATAAACGAAATGGATGGAGTTAAGCTGAAGTTTGAGGATGGCTCTTGGCTTCTTCTCCGCCCTTCGGGAACGGAGCCGATTATGAGATGTTATATGGAATCCCACTCTCAGGAGACTTTATCCCTTTTAAGGGAAGAGATTGAAAAGCTGATATGAGAAAACTGATAATAGCAACGAATAATAAGGGCAAATTTAGGGAAATGAAGCAAGCTTTAAATGGACTTCCCCTTGAGATTGTTCTCTTACCGGCTCCCCTTGAAACGAAGGAAGGGGAAGAAAGCTATTGGGATAACGCTTCTCGCAAAGCAATTGAAGCTGTATCGCGCTGGGGAGAAATCTCCTTGGCGGACGATTCTGGTTTAGAGATAGAGAGCTTAAATGGTCTTCCTGGATTAAAATCAAAAAGGATAGGAGAAAGCGATGAGGAAAGGATAAGGCTTATTTTGTCCTTGTTGGAGGGGAAAAGTTGGGAAGAGAGAAAAGCTTTATTTCGCTGTGTTATCGCAATCGCAACGCCTGATGGGATATTAAAGAAGGCGGAGGACATAGTGAGGGGATTTATTGCCCACGAGCCCAAAGGGAAGGGAGGCTTCGGATACGACCCTATCTTTTTTCTTCCCGAGCTTGGGAAAACGATGGCGGAGCTGAGCTTGGAAGAGAAGAACAGGGTCAGCCACAGAGGAAAGGCATTGATAAAAGCAAGGGAAATATTAACAAAGATATGCGAGAGACCGCTTTAAAGGCGAGGTATAGACAAATTATTTGCTTATGATATAATAATAATTAATGAAATAAATTCCCTTCTGTTGAATTCCCGGCGGAGATATAAATATTTTTGATGAAAAAACTACATAAGGAAGGAGATTTAAAATCGCAAAGAGAGATAACTCCATATTACCGCAAAAACAAATAGTTTTAGTTTTGGACTTCGGTGCCCAGTATAGTCAGCTTATAGCACGAAGGGTAAGGGAATGTCGTGTTTATTCCGAAATTGTCCCTCCCTCCATAGCTGCTGAGGAGATAAAGAGAATCAAACCGAAGGCGATTATTCTTTCGGGCGGTCCAAACAGCGTTTTTGAGGAAGGAAGCTTGAAATGCGACCCCGAAATTTTCAACCTCGGCATCCCCATACTGGGCATTTGCTATGGTCATCAATTGATAAGCTATATGCTTAAAGGTGAAGTAAGAAGGGGAGAGAAAGCGGAGTATGGCAAGACGGAGCTCTTTGTAATAGATGGCTCCGACATCTTCGCTGGCTTGAACCCCGATTTGATAGCTTGGATGAGCCATTCAGATGTCGTTGTGGAACCTCCTCCTGGCTTCAAAGTTACCGCATATACCCGTTCATCCCCAGTTGCGGCTATGTCCTGCCCAGAGAGGAAAATATTCGGCGTCCAATTTCACCCCGAGGTCGTTCATACACCTTGGGGAATGGAAGTGATTCGCAATTTCCTTTATAATCAGGCAGGTTGTAAACCTTTATGGACAACTACCTCCTATACCCAAAGCGCAATAGAATATATAGAGGAAATGGTTAGGGATGGAGGTAAAGTTATCTGCGCCTTAAGTGGCGGTGTTGATTCCGCTGTCACGGCGGTTCTCGTTCATAAGATTGTTGGAGATGACCTTTATTGCATATTCGTTAACCACGGACTTCTGCGCAAGGGGGAAGTAGAGGATGTCCTTCGCACATTCAAAGAGAACTTCAAAATGAACCTAATATATGTTGATGGGGAGAAAAGATTCTTCTCAAGGTTGAAAGGTGTTACGGACCCGGAGGAGAAGAGGAGAACAATAGGAGAGGAATTCGTGAAGGTCTTTGAGGAAGAGGCAGGCAAGCTTGAGGATGTCCGATATCTTGCCCAAGGCACGCTTTATCCCGATGTGATTGAGAGCGGAACGGAAAGGGCGGCGAGGATAAAGACTCATCATAATGTAGGTGGATTGCCTTTGAGAATGAAGTTGAAGCTGATAGAGCCTTTACGCTACTTATTTAAAGATGAGGTGCGGCAGATGGGTGAAGAATTGGGGCTAAGCTCAGACATAGTCTGGCGCCATCCTTTTCCCGGACCCGGGCTTGCCATCAGAATTATCGGTGAGGTTACGCCACAAAAAGCGGAAATACTGAGGGAAGCCGATGCCATCGTCGTTGAGGAAATCAAGAAAGCTGGTTTGTATAGAAGCGTGTGGCAATCTTTCGCCGTTCTTCTCCCCGTTAGAACCGTGGGAGTGATGGGAGATAGGCGAACCTATGATTATACTATAGCGGTAAGGGTCGTTGCGAGCGAGGACGCTATGACAGCGGATTGGGTGAGATTACCCTACGAGGTTTTGGAGAGCATCTCAAATCGTATAACTCGGGAAGTGCAAGGTGTAAACAGAGTTGTCTATGATATATCCTCAAAACCACCTGCTACAATAGAATGGGAGTGATGTGATATGATAACAAGATTGGAAAGCGATATCCAAGAGATTCTTCTAACGGAAAAAGAGATAGCGGAAAAAATTAAAGAATTAGGAGAAAAAATAAGCGAGGACTACAGAGATAGGGAGCTTGTTTTAGTAGGAGTTTTAAGGGGAGCCTTTGTCTTTCTCAGCGATTTGATTAGACACATAAGGATTCCTGTTTGCGTTGATTTCGTCGCTATCTCAAGTTATGGAGCCTATACGGAAACATCTGGGGTAGTTAAAATAGTCAAGGACTTGGACGAAAGCATAGAGGGAAGACATATATTGATAGTGGAGGATATAGTTGACACAGGCTTGACTTTAGATTATCTTTTGAGAATAATAAGAGCTAGAAAGCCAGCGAGCGTTAAGGTATGCGCTCTCTTAGATAAACCGGCGAAAAGACAAGTGGAAGTGGATATCCATTATAAAGGATTTGAGATTCCCGATAAATTCGTCGTAGGTTATGGTTTAGACTTTAACCAAAAATATAGAAACCTACCCTTCGTAGGGGTCTTGAAACCTGATGTTTACGCTGGAAAGTAAGGAGGTATGATGATATGGAATTAGACCTTGCCCAATTAGAAATAATGAGCGACGAGGCGCTCCTCGGAATCGCTAAGGAGCTTGGCATTAGCGAAGCAGAGAGCCTGAACAGAGACGAGTTAATAAGGAATATAATCCAACATTACGCTTGGAAATCAGGCTTGCGGTATATAGACGGAGTGTTGGAGATTCTGCCTGAGGGTTATGGATTGATCAGGGTCAATGGATTTCGCCCCTCCAATGAGGATGTTTATGTCTCGGCTTCCCAGATAAAGAAATTAGGGCTTAAGATGGGAGATGTTATAACCGGTTTTGCCCGCGCCCCTAAGGAAACAGAGCGCTACTATGGGCTTTTAAGGGTAGAGACGATAAATGGGATAAAACTTACCTCTCTGAGGAGGCGGGTTGATTTCGATGAACTTGTTCCCGTCTATCCCTTTGAGCGATTGCGCCTTGAGACAACTTCTGATAATATATCCGCTCGTGTTATAGATATCATCGCTCCCATCGGCAAGGGGCAGAGAGGGTTGATAGTTGCTCCTCCCAAGGCTGGCAAGACGACCCTCCTCAAGACGATAGCAAACAGCATAACGACAAACCATTCCGAGGTTTACTTGATTGTTCTTCTCATTGACGAGCGTCCCGAGGAGGTAACCGATATCAAGCGGTCTGTTAGGGGAGAGGTGATTTCCTCCACCTTTGACGAGATGCCGGAGAACCATATGAGGGTCGCTGATTTAACCCTAGAGAAAGCGAAGCGTTTGGTGGAGGCTGGGCGGGATGTAGTGATACTGCTTGATAGCCTCACCCGTCTATCTCGTGCCTCCAACCTCACCTGCACTCCCTCCGGCAGGACCCTCTCAGGAGGGCTTGACCCCGCCGCCCTTTACAAACCGAAACATTTCTTCGGCGCAGCAAGGAAGATAGAGAATGGGGGGAGTCTTACGATAATTGCCACAACATTGATAGAAACGGGTAGCAGGATGGACGAGGTGATATTTGAAGAATTCAAGGGGACAGGGAATATGGAGCTCGTCCTTGATAGGGGATTAGCGGAGAGAAGGATATTCCCAGCAATAGATATAAAAAGAAGCGGCACCCGCCACGAGGAACTCCTCTATACGGAAAGGGAATTGAAAAGTGTCTGGATTTTGCGGAGAGCATATGCTTCTTTAGACACCGCTGAAGCAACAGAGGAATTAATAAAGTGGTTGAAGCGCACAAAGTCCAACGAGGAGTTCATCTCAACAGTAGTTGAGAGGCTAAGAAGCACTCTTTCCCCTGAGGAGCTTGTTATGATTGAGGAAGGACCGTTTGAACAAGATTAAAAAGGAGGCGAAATAAATTGCCTTATTTTGAGGAACCAGATGAGCAATTTAAGGGATTTCCGGAGGGTGATAAGGAGGTTCCCGTGAAGGTGGTAGGGGTTTTTGAGGACCAAGCTGGCAGGAATTTCGTAGTTTTAAGGGACGACCTTGGACGAAACCTTCACATTTGGATAGGTCCCTTTGAGGCTTTGGCTATAACCTTAGCACTATATCCAGAACAGGTGCTCGTTCCTCGTCCCCTAACCCATGACCTCCTTAAGAATATCGTAGAAAAACTGGAAGTCCAAGTTGAGAAGATAGTCGTTGATGACCTTTTCCACGACACATACTACGCGAAAATTTACCTCGGCGTTGCGGAGAGAACCGTTTTCGTTGATTCCCGCCCAAGCGATGCCATTGCCCTTGCCCTTAGAGCAAAAGCCCCAATCTATGTCTTAGAAAGAGTTTTCCTGGAAGCGGCGAAAGAAGAATATCAATAGAAATCCAAGTTCAGCAAAGGAGGTAGAATTATGAGTTCAGAAGTTTTTTTCGTGGATGCCCGTTCCCCTTCCTATGAGGAAGGTTTGATTCTCAAATTGAGACGCCTTATCGAGAAAGTGAATTTCTCCAGCTTCCTTTCACCAAACGATTTAGTCGGTGTTAAGCTTCATTTCGGAGAGAGAGGAAACACCCGTTATCTACGTCCCATATTCGTCCGTGCCATCGTTGAGGGGATAAAATCAGTCGGGGCAAAGCCCTTCTTAACCGATAGCAACACCCTTTATAGAGGAGCTCGCTCCAACAGCGTTGACCACATAGTTAATGCTATCCTAAATGGATTTGACTACGCCATCACTGGTGCCCCAATCATCATAGCGGATGGATTGCGAGGGAAAAATTTCGTAGTCAAGAAGGTGAATTTGCCTCGCTTCAAGCAGATAAAGATAGCGGGAGAGATTTATCATTCCAATGCCTTGGTTGTTCTCTCCCATTTCAAGGGGCATATCCAGTTTGGCTTCGGAGGCGCTTTAAAGAATATCGCTATGGGCTGCGCCAGTAGAGGCGGAAAACAAACCATTCATTCCCAGCTATCCCCTCAAGTTAATTTGGATAGATGCATAGGTTGTGGCACTTGCGCAAAATGGTGCCCTGCGAGAGCGATAAAAATTAGAAATGGTAAAGCTATAATAGACTTAAAAAAGTGCATAGGTTGCGGTGAATGCACCGTTTCCTGCCCGCGGGGAGCTATCGCTATCCGCTGGGGAGATGAAACGGTTGCTGAGCAGGAAAGGCTTGCGGAATACGCCTACGGAATTCTTGAGGATAAAAAAGGAAAAGTTTGCTTCTTCAATTTCCTTCTGGATATAACGCCCCTCTGCGATTGCGCTGGTTGGGCTGATATTCCAATCGTTCCCGACATCGGTATCTTAGCCTCCTTTGACCCCGTTGCAATTGATAAGGCTTCTGCTGACCTCGTTAACGAGGAAATAGGAATTGAAAGCTCTGCCCTGGGCAGGAGGTTAGAGAAAGGGGAAGATAAATTCCGCGCCCTTTTCCCCCAAGTTGATTGGACATTGCAATTGAAACATGCGGAGGAGATAGGTTTAGGGACGACGAATTATAAGTTGATAAAGATTTAAATGTCTTTCAGTGAATTCCTCCTCAAAGCCGCCGCTATTCTCGTTTTAGCTAAGGGCTTTGGGGAGCTGATAAATAGAATTAGGCTGCCAGCAGTTGTTGGCGAGCTGTGTGCGGGGATTTTGCTCGGCTATAGTTTATTGAACTGGATTGACCCAACCAATGAAACCCTCCATATTCTCGCCGAGATGGGAGCGATTCTCCTCCTTTTTGAAATAGGATTAGAAATGGATATAGGGGAGCTAAAAAGGGCGGGGAAAGCCTCAATCTGGGTGGGAACCGTTGGCGTCATAATTCCCTTCTTTCTTGGCTGGCTTATTTCCCTCGCCTTTGGCTATCGCTCACTGGAAGCATTGTTCATTGGAGGTGTCCTCACCGCCACGAGCGTGGGAATAACCGCCAGGGTGTTGCAGGAAAGGGGATGGCTGAAAAGCAGAGAGGCAAATGTTATTTTAGGGGCAGCTGTGTTGGATGATGTATGGGGACTTATGGTCCTCTCCGTTCTTACCAGCATAGAGCACGGGAATATATCCGCTGAATTGATTCTTCGTTCATTCATCCTCGCTTTGCTCTTCCTCGGCTTTTCAATAGGAATAGGTTTGCAGATAGCACCTTACCTAATGAAGGCTTTGGCTAGTTTAAGAACGCGGGGAGCTCTCTATGCGGGCGTTATAGCCTTTCTTCTCCTTCTTTCCCTCCTTTCCCAAACCGCCGGCTTAGCCCCAATCGTGGGCGCTTTCGCCTGTGGGCTCCTTCTCTCCCGCACCGAGCAAAAACTCCATATAGAAAGAGGAATCACCCCCCTGGCGGATTTTCTCACCCCCTTCTTCTTCGTCATTATGGGTGCCCAAATGAAGCTCGGCGCTATTTCTCTCTCCTCACTTTGGTTTATCTTGGTAATCTTTGCTATTGCCTTTTTAGGCAAGCTAATCGCGGGATTATCCTCTCCTGGCAAAGGGATAAAAAGGTGGATTATAGGGATAGGAATGGTGCCAAGAGGAGAAGTTGGTCTCGTTTTGGCTTCTTACTCCTTATCCCATAAGATTCTTTCCTATGCCGATTACTCCATATTGGTTTTGGTTATAATGCTAACCACAATAATTGCTCCCATAATTCTTCATTTCTTACTTCGTGAGCGTTCCGCTCACCAACTTCCTTCCAAATTGCAATAAAATATCCGCTGTTTTAGGACCTAAGGACATAGAGCTTTCATATGAGTAAAGCTGGGTGCCGAAATCTTCCTTGGGGAGGATATACCCAATCTCATCACAAGCTAATCCAACTATCATTTTGTATTTTGTTCTAAGCAATTCCTTTAAAGCGAAACCCACTTTCGGCAAAGCCTCGCCCGGATTGGTCAAAATCTGCAATTTCCCCCCGATATCAAGGAAATGCATCTCCGTATTTACGCTTCCGCTCTCCATCGTCCTCTTCAATACGCCCATTTGGGAGGCGAGGATGAAACTTGGGTTCTCAACTGGAAGCTTGAATCGGACAAACCTATGCTCTATCTTTAAATTTTCTATCTTTTCTGCTCTTCTCCAAGCTTCTATAACCTTATCTCCAATTGCTTCGCCCACTCTCCTCGCCTCAGAAAAACTGTGCTCCTTTACCCTCGGCGTTACCATTCCTCCCAATGCCCCATTTAAAAATATCGTCATTCCCCCAATCTTCCGCTCACATAAATCCCTCAGATAATGCACATAATCGGAGGTGATTAGGTGATTATCTTCCCATAAGACCTCCGGATGGCAAGCATAATTAACGATGGTCGCTATGGGTTTGCCATTAGGGCTTTCCACAAACAAACAAGCGACCGTAGAGTCCAAAAGATTTTCCTCCCTCGCGTTATATGCCACCTCGCTTTCCTTTGCCTCCCCGACCTTTAACATAGCCGGTTTGGCGGATTTTATCGCTTTTTCTATCGCTTCCTTCATTTTGCCTTTGAGAAAGGCGAGGTATTCGGGGTTAACACCCGATGTCGTTTCATCGGGACCCCATAACCCCAGGGTATCGGGACCCGAATGCAGGTGAGTGCAAGCGATTATGATGTCATTTCTATTGCCTTTGATATCCTCAATATCATCGTAGAATAGCCCGATTAAATCAAGGGAAACAACCACGATACTTGTTTTTCCATCGCTGAGATAGAGGGCAGTGGCGTAAATATCGTCGTGCACGCCCTCGCTTTTCCTGTTGTTGCCCAGCCCAGCGAGATAAACGCTGTATGGTGGTGTAATCTTCACTCTGCTTACCCCTGCGAGAAGACCAGCTTCAGTGGAGGAAATAATAACAATTAAAAGTGAAAAGATTACCAAAATATTTTTAATCATAAAATTATCCCTCCTTTCCCTCTTATAAGGATTCTTCTACGCTTCTTTCACAAAAAACTTGACTGAA
>Ga0272448_1006244_pt1 | contig 12932 bp, 15 predicted proteins | sample YNPCB0191_FD_202220 | JGI IMG/M metagenome (GOLD analysis project Ga0272448, IMG submission 202220) | Hot spring sediment microbial communities from Yellowstone National Park, WY, United States - YNP-CB-019-1 | ecosystem: Environmental > Aquatic > Thermal springs > Hot (42-90C) > Sediment...
AGAGTTCTGATTCAGCAATAACATTTGATTCAGAACCACCAGAAATAACTTTCAAGAAACCATCTTCCTCAGGCATAGTTATCTCTAATACTCCGCTGATTGTTTTGGAAACTGATGAGAATGCAACATGTTATCTAAATAATACTATATTTTTGTTTACAAACTCAACACATCATGAAACAAGAGTTTATACAAGCAATGGGAATCAGGAGTTTGACATAAAATGCTATGATTCTGTTGGTAATTTAAGAACAGACACAATAAGCTTTTATGTAGATACAAGCGAAAATGTTAATAGCTTAGAAGTCCAAAGTTATGAAAGTTACTTTATAAGTAATCCAATAAGCTTTAATGTTATAGCAAAATCCTCAGAAACAGGAGTTGGAGAAATACAAAAGACATCATTTGAGATATTCCTAAACCAAACAAAGATAAGTGATTTTGTAATGACAGATTTAGGAGCAGGAAATTATAGTTTAACATTCATAGCTCCAAACACACCTTCTACATACCAGTTAAGGGTTATAGTTTATGGCATAGAAGCACAAAAGGATATAGTTGTTGAAAACACAGGCCTAAATATTGAAATTTCTTCTTCTTTTGAAGAGACAGAAGAAACAGATAGAATAATCTTTGGAGTTTTGAACAACGCGTCCATAGGACTTGCTTCTGATAGCCAAAACTTAGAAAAAACAATAGAAAGTTCTTTATTGAAATTAAAATCAGACATTTCAGGAAATCTTTACATTTTTGTAACAAAGCAAAACTTTAATCCAAAATCAAGGGAGGATTATCTTAAAAAACAGTTGTTCTTAGAACTTACAAATCCGTCTTTTGGATATGCAATTCAAAAAAGGAACTATATTGTAAATACAGAATTGAATTATCCAGGAATCATAATAATAAGCAATGATACGATAAGAGAAGGATTTAACAATATTTTAATAAGGAATGCAGGTTATGATGAAAATGGGAATTTAATCATTGTATTGGAAACAATTTAATGATTCAAAAATTAAGTAATAGAAAAGATATAAAAAAAGAAAAAAAGAATTTCAAAAATAAAAACAAAAAACATATTACAAACTTATTGAAGTTGTTAAGAATTTAGCCAATTAAAGTGCGTAAAATGAGAATAAAATTTAAGATAATAAAATTTAACAAAAGAGCACAATTCTTTATTTTTGCAGCAGTAGTTCTTTGCTTGCTTATATACGCTCTCTTTGCAATGAGAACAGAATCATACTATGTTGAGAGTTCAAACTTTGAGATTATGCACAAAAATTTTATTTTGGAAGCTGAAGAAGTAATAAACAATGCAGTTTATGAAGAGAAAAATTTGACATATGAGTTTGAGGATTTTGTTAGAACTTATTTAGATTTTGCATCAAAAGAATTAAATGTAAGCATTTTCTTTGCTTTAATACAAGACAACATTTACTTAAAGGGTAATTTTCCTTGGAATCTGACAATAACAACATATCTTTACAACAAAACACAGGAAAGTTTTGTTTTATTTAACAATCTTACAATTCCAAAAAACATTACATCATTTTCAATAGACATAAACAATGACGGGAAAAACGATTATTGGTTTACAATAAAAAACAATCCAATAGAATTAAAATTATTGTTTTACTCAGCTGAAAATAACAAAATACAAATTTATGCCTATGACAGGTAAAACCAGTCAACAAAAACAATAAAAAATAAAAAAGAAAAGTATAAATAAAAAAAAGAAGACAACCCAAAAAAATAAACTTAAAAATTTAAAGAAAAAATAAGAATAAGATGAGTTTAGAATTCGGAATGCCATAATAAGACAAGTGAAATGAAAGGACTTAAAATGAAATCAAGATTTTTGAAGAATAAGCAGGGAATTGATGTGATGATCTCTTGGATTCTTTTGATAGCAATATCTCTCAGCTTGGGAGTTTTGGTTTACAGTTGGGTAAGGAATTATTCAGAATCAACTGCCTCTGATCTGGAAAGCAGGAGCATAGAATCAAGGTGCGAAGTTGTTTATGCCTCACTTAGCAATGCATGCCAGACATCAAACGAACTATACTTTGATATTACAAATAAGAAAGATTTAAAAATAAAAGGTTTTTTATTTGGGATTATAGACATATTTGGGAATGCTGAGAATAGGGAAATAAATGAAACACTGCTTGTAGGAGAAACAAAGAGAATTACAATAATAAAGCAGGGAACAATTGCAAGGATTGAAGTTATTCCAATAATAAGAGAAAATGAGCAGGATATTTATTGCGTAATGTCAAAGAGTTATTTGGAAAACATAAGATATTGTTAAAACAATTTAAGAAAAAAATGCAAAAATCAAACAAGCAAAAAAGCAAAAAAGAGGTGATATGCTTGAAAGAAAAAGAAAGTTTGGACTCAAAACTTCTTGAACTTAAAATAGAATCTTTGAGGATTAAGAGGGAACACACTCTAACTGTTTTTTATCAATCGTTGTTCATCTACTCTTCTTTTATGTTTGTTGCAGTAATCGGCTTTGTAAACAAATACTTAAATTCAAGCGCACTGTCAATTCTGTTGCTGATAGCAATTCTTTCCCTCATAGTTGGGGTTGTGCCATACACGATAATGATATTAAAAGAGGAAAAGGAGATTTTAAAACTTTATAATGAACTAGCAAAAAAGATACCTAAATGAAGGAGGTACTATCATGAACAATAAAAAAACAAAGAGTATGAAAAGGAATATGGGTTTTTTAAAGAATAAGAGAGGAGTGTCTCCACTGATAGCAACGGTTTTATTAATAGCATTTGCAGTTGCATTGGGTGCAGTTGTGATGAACTGGGGAAGAACATATGTTGAAGAAACAGCAAACTATGCCAAGTCAAAATCAGGGACAGAAGTTAGGTGTAGCATGGATGTCAGGATACAAGAGGTAAAGGTTGGGCAAACAGTAAAGGTTTGTTATAATGACACAGGCGGCTTTGTTGATTTTGTGATAAGAAATTCTGGCAGGAAAGCAATAGAGAGATTATTGGTTCATGTTTTAACAACAGACAATGAGATATACACCCAGGAAATAAATGATACACTAAGCGTAGGAGGCATTTACCACGCAACATCAAATTATACAGGAAACTTCCAACAATTAGAGATAATACCAAACATATATGTCAGCGGGGAGTATATACCATGCACAGATGCCCATATAATCTTTGATTCAACAGAAATAAATGAGTGTTAAATTAGTGTTCTTAAAAGTAATTTTTTTGTTTTTGATTTGTTGTTTTTAGCGATTAAAATTGAAATTTTAAAATCCGTGTCTTTAATGTTTGAAAATTTGAGGTAAATTTAAAATCTCTAAAATGGCAAGAGAAAGAGTGTTTTTTTTGATAATGTTTGGAATTTTTGTAATATTGGCCTTTTACATTGCAGGAAGCATTATACAAATATATAGAGGTTCAAAGAATCAGACATCAGGCACAATTCCTTTTGTGAAGTGCTCAACACTCCTTTTTGAGGTTGACAAAACAACAATAAAAATTGAGAGAGGAAACTTGAGTTTTGAGGTTTTGAATACCTATGGAGATAAAATAGATGCTTTGACAGTAGGATACTATGATGAAAAGAATGCTGAGAAAAATTATGAGTTCAAGTTTTTGGATTTCTACAATGGTAAAAAAAAGAAAATAGTAATCTACAATTTTAACCACGAAGGAGAATTTTATGTTTATCCTTCAGGATGCCCACAAAACAAAAAGTTTTATACAACAAAAACCAATAAATAATTAACAAAAGCAATAAAAATGAAAAACAAAGAAAAAAACAACTTAATAAGCTTAAATAATAAATTTTTTGGAACAAAATCACAGGTATGGGTTTCAGCTGTTTTGTACATAATCATAATACTGACAGCAATGGTTATAATATTGGAAGTAGGAGTTCCTATAATCAACAGTTTCAGGGACAGGATAGCTTTAGAGAATGCAAGGAATTCAATGAGTTCATTGGAATCATACATAAGTGAGGTCAGTTCAGAAGGTCCTGGTTCCCAAAGAGTTATACCTTTAAATGTAAAAAAGGGGAAGATATTTGCACAGGACAACAAACTAATCTGGCAGTTGGAAACAGAATCTAAAATTATGGAGCCGAGATCAAGAATAGATTTTGGAAACTTGGTTTTCATAGCAATGCCTTCAAACTCAACAGTTAGTGCATATGAATCAGAGGATTACTGCTACTATATTTTAGATAACGGGATAATAATGGCTAATATAACTGTTTTTGGAAACAAAGAAAAAAATTATGAGAATTGCTCAACTTCAATAAACACATCCCAAATTATAAAATCATTAACTTCATTGGTTGAGGGAGCATCAATTTCAGACAACATAAAGATATCATTATTGAATGATGAGGAAACAACAACAGGAACCGGTTATACAGAACTTAAAACAGAAGGAACTTATCTGAGCTATTCAAGCGTATTGGTGTATATAAACACAACGCAATACTATTACTCATTTGAAATAAAACTAGAGAGCGGAGCTGATTTCTTGACACTGAATCTTAGAGAGATTGAAAAGAACAGTTAAAAAGAGCAATCAAAAATTTGAAAAGATTAATAAAAACAAACTTCTTGCAAAATAAAAAGAGCAATGGAGCAAATAAAAAATCTCTTCAAACAAGCATATTTATAAAACCAAAATCATTATAAATAAAAATTATTATAAATAAGAACAGATTAGCAGAATATTGAAGATAAAACACTATCAGAAACAGAATATTAAAAAAGAATAAAAACATAAAAATTCAGAAAATTAAACATTAAAAAACAAATTCGTAAAAAGGGGTGATTGATGCCAGCAGGAGTAAGCGATGCAAACTTGGATAAAAATAAGGAAAACAAACTTTTTTCCTTAGATTTAAAACCAAAAATATTTCCAATACCTGTTGGAATAAATAAGAGCAGTGTTAACATAAGATACCCTCTGATTTCTCCTTATGCATTTGCCCACATAACCAGAGATGAAAAAACAGATGAAATCTGCTATTTTATAGAAGAACCAAAATTGGATGGTGTTGAGCAAGAGCTCTTAAAACTGATAAAGATAGGGCTTGAGGAAACAATAAACATAAGCTTTGTTGGGATTACAAATGTTGAAAGAGTTTTGGACTATCTTGAAAAGAGTGTTCAATCAATACTCTCTGAATTAGGGGCAAGGGTTTCAAAACAAACATATCAAAAAATAATGTACTACATTTATAGGGATTCTGTTGGTTTGAATAAGATAGAGCCATTGCTGAATGATTATTATATTGAGGATATAGAATGCAATGGTACAGGAGTTCCTGTTTACATTGTTCACAGAATATTTGAAAACATGAGGACAAACATTGTTTTTGATAGTGAAGAAGAACTCTTAGAGTTTGTTGAAAAACTAGCTCAAAAATGTGGTAAGTACATCTCATATGCGCAACCATTGTTAGATGGAGCCCTTCCTGATGGTTCAAGGGTCAATGCAACATACTCAAGCGATATAACAACAAGAGGGCCAACATTTACGATAAGAAAGTTTACAGAGAAACCTATAACACCAACAAGCCTGATACTAAATAGGACAGCAATTCCTGAAATATTTTCATACCTTTGGTTGGCAATTGACAATAAGATGAACATGATGTTCATTGGAGAAACAGCATCTGGAAAAACAACTTTGCTCAATGCAGTCCTTCACTTCGTTCCATCACAGGCAAGAATAACCTCAATAGAAGATACTAGAGAATTAAACTTGGCTCACCAAAACTGGATTCCTGCTGTTTCAAGGGTTTCATTTGGAACACCCTTAGGAGAGATAGGATTGTTTGATCTTTTAAAGGAAACATTTAGACAAAATCCTGACTATGTTGTTGTTGGAGAAGTTAGGGGAAAAGAGGCATTTGTTTTATTTCAGGGAATGGCTTCAGGACACGCTTGCTACAGCACATTCCACGCAGGCTCTTTTTCAACACTTGTAAGAAGGTTAGAAACCCCGCCAATAAAATTGCCAGGGGAACTCATAGATTCCTTGGACATAGTTTGCATAATGGAACACATAAAAGACCAAGAGAGAAACATCAGAAGAATAAGAGAAGTAGATGAGGTTTTGCCTTATACTAAAGAACACAAAACAAATCCTGTGTTTGTTTGGGATCCTACAACAGACAATTTTGTTTTTAATAAAAAATCTATTGTTTTGGAAAAGATAGCAAAGAAATCAGGAAAGAACATTGATGAAGTAATTAAGGAGTGGAATACCAGAAGCGCATTTTTAAGAAAATTGGTTGAGAATAAAATCTTTGATTTTGAAGATTTTGTCTCAAAGATAAACCTCTATAGATTGGATAGAAAAAGGGCTTTGGAAGAATTCAACATAAAAATATAAAACAATATAAAACAAAACTTTGAATATTTTAAACAGTGTTAAAACACTTATGAAAAATAAAAATCTTTCCGAAATAAAAAAAGGAGTTCAAGAATTAGTTGCACTTCTAAAAATATATGAAGATTTAAAGTCGGATTTTGAAAAACAGGGAATCTTAAAGCTCAATATAGCCAGGGAAGAAATACTTAAAAAAGCCCTGTCGCTCAAAGATAATCTTTCTGAAATGGAAGGGGAATAAAAGATGAATATAAGAGGAATAGCAAAGAATGATGCAGTCAATAAATCTTGAAAATCTGTTAAGGATAGTTGAGGAATTAGAGCTTCTTGATAAAAGGGAAAGGGCTTTCAGGAGAAAAATAGACAGGATTTATGCCAATTACGAAAATAAAAGATTAAACTATAAAGAATTCAGGGACGAGATTAAAAGAACATTATCTGGTAAGACAGAGAAAGAATTTTTTGAAGAGATAAAAAAATATAGGAAATCCATGTTGAAGACACTTGAACATGAGAATGAAAAAATAATATTCCGCTTCCATCATATAGAGCCAGGCATACTTAAAGAAATGCAGGGAAAAATCACAATACAAATTCCCAAGCAAATTCCTCAAACTGTTAAAATTTTGGAAGATAAAGAGCATAAAGCAGGGGTTGAACCAACAAAGAAATCCGCAAAAAAAGAAGCAGAAACAAAAGAGATTAGCGAAGTTGGAGAAAAAAGTGAGATTAAAACATTTGCAGAAAGAATTGAAGTAAAAACAAAAAGCAAAATAAAAAAAGAGCCAAGCAGGAAAGGAATTTTTATTCATATAAAAGAAATCTTCTCAAAACTGCTAAAACCCGCTATAAGAGTAAAGATTCCTTCTTTAAAATCTAAGAGAACACATATAGAAAAAAAGGCTACTTTGCAAAAACCTTTGCAAAAACCCATTAAAACAAAGAAAATTGTGTTGAAAGTCAAGCCAGTAAGCATTAAATCACTTGAAAAGGAAAAAAGAGAGGAAAAGAAGAGTCCTGAAAAAATAAAAACATCACAAAAGATTCAGTTCTCATCAATAAATCCATTCATCATATTTAAGAGAAGAATAGAACAATCAAAAAAAGTTATATCTGAGAAAACAGAGATTCCAGTAACAATAGAAACAATTGGTTACAAAACAAAAGCAACAGAATCTTTTGAAAAAACATACCTGAAAAAAGAAGCAGAAAGGATTCAAAGGATACTTGAAACAGAAAGGGCTTATAAGGGATATTCAACAACAGTAATAACTTCAATTGCAAATATAATGGTGAAAAGGATATCATTAAAACTCCTGAACCTTTTCCCTGATTTTTTTAAAAAATTTTACAAGAGATTGAGAGAGGCAAACATAGGACTGCTTTCAAACACATACATTAACCTAATGGTTTTCTTCACATTGTTTGCATTTGTGATTTCGTTGATAGCTTCATCACTCCTGTTTTTTATACTATATGATCCACTCTATCTTATCATATTAAAATCAATAGTAACAGCAATAATAACATCCCTAACAATTGCTTTGATATTTTACACTCACCCAAATTTTATCATAAGCAAAAAGAAGAAGGGCATAGAAATGAACATGCCATTTGCTATAAACCACATGTCAGCAATAGCAACATCAGGGGTTCCTCCTTTAACAATATTCAAGCTAATAGTTGAAAAGAAGGAATACGGTGAATTTTCAGAACAGATTCAAAGGATTGTTGATTATGTTGAACTCTTCGGAGTAAATCTGCTTTTGGCAATAAAAACAGTTTCATCAACATCACCCTCCCCCTATTTTAAGGAATTCCTAGAAGGGCTTTCTTCATCAATAGAATCAGGAGTTGGAGTTGAAAAGTACCTGAAACAAAAGGCAAAGGAGAGCTTAGTACGCTACAATCTTGAAAGGAAGAAATACAATGAAACAATAGCAACATTTTCAGACATTTATACAGCAGTGCTTGTGGCAGCTCCTCTCTTATTCATAGCAACTCTTGCAATGGTAAATCTTTTGGGAGGAAGAATTGCAGGGCTTGGGATATCAACATTGATGATAATAGGGGTTTATGTTGTAATACCAATGCTTAACATAATATTTATTATATTCATAAAATCAACTCAACCAGGAGTGTGAGATTTTAAAATGAAAATAGAAAAAAGGCACATATTTGCAATAGTGTCAGGAATAATTATTCTGGTTTTAAGCATAGTTCTGTTTAGAAAAACAATATTCTTTTCATTGTTTATAGCACTCTCAGCAATAATAGCGCTTTCACAATTTTGGATTGATTTTTTAAACTATACAAGAACACAAAAAGAGATAGAAGAGAATTTTCCGGAATTTGTTAGAAACTTTGTCAGCGGAGTGAAATCAGGAATGCCTGCTACAAAAGCAATAATTTTAGCAGCAGAAGAGGACTATGAAGGACTTACTCCTTATGTTAGGAAACTGAGGAATCAATTGGAATGGAACATTCCATTTCACAAGGCATTGAAGAACTTTGCAGATTCAACAAACAATGTGATAATAAGAAGGGCGATTTCAACAGTCATTGAAGCAGAAAAATCAGGGGGAAATCTTGTTTCTGTTCTTACAGCAGTAACAGATTCTCTTTTAAAAATAAAAAGGATAAAACAGGAGAGAAGGGCAGCAATGCATGCACAAGTACTCCAGAACTATGTCATATTCTTTGTTTTCTTAGGGATAATAATAATAATTCAGGTGTTTTTAATTCCATACTTAGAAAGGGTTGGGCAGAGTAGTTTCGGAACATTTGGAACAACAAGTCCTTTCAATATCCCAAAAAAGATTAAAATGAATTTAAATTCGTTCCCTGATTTCGTAAACTCCCTTTCTTTATGGGTCATGAGTTTGGACGGAATCTTCATGAGCTTGGTTTTAATACAAGGACTTTTTGCAGGCATTGTTACAGGAATAATGACAGAAGGGGATTTCAGGTATGGTATAAAACATTCCATTATTCTGATGATAATCTCATTCGTTATAATGACTTTGGCTCAATCAATTTAAGAATAAGAATAAAAAATAAAGAATAAAAAACAGACATAAAAAATAAGGAAAATGAGAATAAAACTATATTTTGAAAAATCAGTCAATGAAAATGCAGCAATATACTTTGAGAGGGCAAAAAAGCTTAAGCACAAGAAGGAAGGTGCTGAAAAAGCTATCAAAAGATTAGAAGAGAAACTAAATGAGATAAGAGAAAAAAGGGAGAAGAAATCAACAGAAGAAAAAGCAGATGAGAAAAGTATTAAAGAAACTCTGGAAAAAATTAGAGAGGAAAAAAGCAAGGAAACAAGGAAATGGTATGAGAATTATAGGTGGTTCCACACATCAAATGGTTTCCTGGCTGTTGGAGGAAAAGACGCTGCTACGAATGAAAACTTGATAAAAAAATACTCTGACAAAGAAGACATTATATTTCACACAGAAATAGCTGGTTCTCCATTCTTCATCTTGAAAACAGACAGCAAAAAACCAGAGAAAATTGACATAGAGGAAGTAGCACAGGCAACAGCTTCTTTTTCAAGGGCATGGCAATTGAAAATAGGATTCGTGGAAGTTTATTATGTGAACAAGGAACAAGTTTCAAAAAACCCCCCTTCTGGAGAATACATAAAAAAAGGCGCTTTTATGATATACGGAAAGAGAAATTACTTAAAGGTAAAACTTCAGCTTTCTGTCGGAATCATTAATGGGTCAATAATAATAGCCCCAAGCTCTGCTGTAAAAAAGCATTCAAGCAAATGTGCAACAATAATTCCAGGGAATTTGAACAAGCAAGAGACAGCAGAAATCATAATAAAAAAGTTTGGAATAGACAAAAAATATAAGCAGGAAATAATAGAAAAGCTGCCAAAGGGAGATTTTTCTATACTGGAAGATTAAAAATTGTTTTTAAAAATTGGTTTTTAAAATTTTTTAAAACAAAAAATAAAAATGGCTGAAAACAAAAACAATGAAGGCGATGAGAAAGATTTCTTCAAAAAAGAAAATAAAAAATCAAAAATACAGATAGGAAAAAATGGAATAACACAATCTCTGATTGAAGAAATAAGAAGACAGTTAAAAACTCATGAATTTGTTGAAGTAAAACTTTTAAAATCATTCAGGCAAGGAATGGTAAAGAATGGGATGATAAGTAAGATTGAAGAACTTGCAAGTAAAACAGATTCGAAGATACTAAGTTTAAAAGGTTTTACCTTAGTGATTACTGCTAAAAACAAAAAAACAAGAAACAACAAAAGTTTTACAGAACACAATAATAATATTTATAAACACAAAAAGATTTAATAAATAGATAACAGTATTATAACTTCATCAATTACAATAAATCACAAAAGTATCATAAAAAAAATAAAACAAGAATAAAAATCAAGCAAGCAAAATGGGTTCTGAATGCAAGAGCTGTAAGTTAAAGGATTATGGATTCAAAGAAGAGGAATACCAAGAAGTAGAAAGAGGGATTTTTGATTACACACACTTTCCAAAACCAATAGCGACTCATAGATTGATAAGGATAACCTCAAAGATTTCAATAGAAGAACCGTATTTCTGGATAATGGATCAGCTTAAGCAAACATGGGGATATCACAGATTTGATAAGATAATAGATTTGTTTGCTTCTTCAGAACAATCTTCTTTGTTTGGTGCTGCTCAGCAGAGATTAGGGCTTCAGCAGGATAAGGTATCCCAATTCTTGGCAACAATTGGAAAGATGATAAAGGAACTATTCCAACTGGTGAGAGAACTTAGAATACTGGATGAGAGAATAAGCTACTACGAAAAGAGTAAAGGAGGAGAACAATCAGCAGACATAACCCTAAAGGGAATATGGATTGATTTGGTTGAAGGGGGCTCAAAAAACCCTGCTTCTGTTTATGGAATGGCATCCCAGCTCGGATTTCTAACCTTACCTGATTTATTCTTCTCAACAATGGTTCAAAAACAAGAGGATGTTAATAAAAAGGTAGAAGCATTAGATATAAACAGAAAGGTAAAAGAGGTTTTGAAGAGAAAACTTTATACTTACATAACATGGAGGGAATCAACATACAAAGAATTGACCGTGAGGAGAACATTTACTTTGAAGTATTTAAGACAGCACTACAATGCAATAAAAATGTACATTGAATGGGTAAAACCATATTTAAGAAACATAAAGAGAATGCAGTTGAATGAAAGATTAATGGAAAGTGCTTCAATAGTAAGTGCTTTTGAAACAGCAGCAATGGAAGTAGAATACCTTGCAATGAAAACAGGTTCTGGAAAAAAAGGCGAATACTATCCTTGCGTATTAGTTACATTTGAATACAGGACAAAACCAAGCCTGTCCTTCCAGCAGGAGGGTTACCAGAGAGGACCAATACATGTTGGAGAAGTTCATATAACCTTTAGAGGTTATGCTTGGACAGAGAAGGATATTGAAAACTATAAAAAATACAGGAATTCAGAATCATTTGAAATACTATACTCAATAGATGATTCTTTAAGAGCAGCAATGGATGCATTGGGAGACGAGCTCAGAAAATATTTAGAGGAAGCAGGAGAAAAATTAGAGATTAAACCAGAGGAAACAAAAAAAGAAAAAAAAGAGCAAAAGCCTCCAATGACTTTTGATTTGTTCTCATCAGCATTTAAGGGCTTCTCAGAAATATTCAGGTCATTCAGTTCTGCAGAAAAACAAAAGGAGTTTGAAAGGCAAAACAAAAAAGAAGCTGCTGAAAAGGATGCAAGGGGAGCTATCTGGCAGACATACAAGAACTACAAAAAAGCTCACAAGCCATTCATGGCTTGGTAAAAATAAAAATAATTAATCAACAATCTCTATGGAAGATAAGGACATAACTAAAGAATTGGAATCATTAAACCCAGAGGAAAGAGCAAAAAGATTGAAAGATATAGAAGAAAAACTAAAGAAAGAACTTGAAGAACTTAAAGTAATAAGTCAAAAAACAGAAGAAGAGCTCAGAGAGAAGGAAAACAAAAAACTATTAGAAATAATACCAGAGGAAAAACCATTTAACATAGAAGAATTATTTTTTACTGACAGAACTCTTGAGGAACATGTCAGGGGTTCAGAAAAGGAGAAAACACAAGATTCAGCAGGAGTGAAATATTTAATAGATGATTTGGAAAGCAGGAGAGCAGTTAGGGAAATCATGGAAGAGGTTTATGAAACAAGGAAGATTGTTGAAAACAAAATCATAAAGTATAATCCATCACTTGGAGAGCAGCTGAAAGAAAGAGTTAATAAGCTTGCAGAAACTATAAAGAACATTTACACCAGAAAGATATAATATTTGTCGCCAATATTATTAACTTAATTTGTCATTAGGGATTGCATGTATACTGGAATAAAGAAAGAGCAAAAATAAGTTTTGAATAAAAAAAGAGGTAAAATAAAAAATAATTAAAGTTTCAATGCGGTTGTAGATTCGATTAAAAGTTAATAAAAATATGCATACAACAATCATTAAAAATAAATAATAAATAG
>Ga0272448_1006246_pt1 | contig 12932 bp, 5 predicted proteins | sample YNPCB0191_FD_202220 | JGI IMG/M metagenome (GOLD analysis project Ga0272448, IMG submission 202220) | Hot spring sediment microbial communities from Yellowstone National Park, WY, United States - YNP-CB-019-1 | ecosystem: Environmental > Aquatic > Thermal springs > Hot (42-90C) > Sediment...
ATCAGCAATTTTTCTTTTTTTTTCAATGCCATGCAATTATTGAGTACATTGCGTGCCCCATCTATCAACGCCATATCCTACCATAACACACCAAACCACATATATCTTTCCCTGCACCCTTTTCAGGAGCCTTTTTCAGGAACTTCGTTCCCGAAAAACCCTCGGGAAAAAACACCCAGGGGTTACCGTAAGGGGACGGATAGTCCCCTCGCCCGAAAAGCGTGCACGGAAAAAGAAAACCTAAACAGGATTGTGTTTTCGGGGTGTGCGTCAGCACACCCCTTGGTAGGTACCGTAGGGCGTCAGCCCCGGTTGGAAGGGGGCGAAGCCCCATCCTGGCGAAGCCCTGGGGGTTAGGGAGGAAACTATCAGTTTACCTGAATGGGATGTGCATTCGGGATATGCGAAGCATATCCCTTGGTAGGGAACTTGGGGCGATAGCCCAGGTTGGAAGGGGGCTTGCCCCTCCCTGCAAAAACATCATAAGCATGGAGCGATTACCCCCAACCATGCTTGATGAATACGAGGAGCTAATCCAGAGATTCCTTTATGAGGTAGAAATGGAGACCTATCTCAACGCCGCAGGACTCCGTGAGGTAGTAAACACAGCCGCAATATTCGAGAGGTACGCAGGACTATTCACGGAGCAACGGGTGAGAACATTAAAAAACGCAAGCCAGAATTTAGACGGTGAAGAAAAAGAGCGGGCAAGACGATTGTATGCGGTGGCATGCGAAAATTACCTTGAAAATGCGGTGAAAACGCTGACAGATAAATTACACACGCAAGAAGCCACAGAAAAGGTTGTGATTGATGAAGGCAAAGAAACCACATTCAGATTTCTCTCAACCTTAATTCAGAACGAGCAAGACCGAACACGGAGAAAGAAACTGTATGAGCTTGAACTAAGCGTGGTAAAAACATTAAATGCATATCACGAGCCGATAATTAAAGCATTTCATGAGAAGGCAAGGGAACTTGGTTATGCAAATTATCTGGATATGTACAAAGACCTGCGGCACACGGACATATGCGCAATTAGAGATATCATGTCTGGCTTTCTCAAAAGAACTGAGGATATTTATGTTGAACTGATGAATGCACTGCTCGCAAAATATTCTTTAGACCTGGATAAACTGGAACGCCATGATATTTCATACATTTTTGCAGGTAGCCAGTATGACAAATATTTTCCCTCATCAGATATGCTAAATGTAATAAGCGCATTCACCGCATCGCTGGGCATGGACATCACAAAGCTCAGAGGTAAAGAACGCAATGTGATACTGGATGTGGAGCACAGACCCACAAAGTCACCACGGGCATTTGTGTCCGCAGTAGACCCACCATTTGAAATTTATCTTGTGGTCATGCCACAAGGCGGCGTTTCCGATTATTTCACGATTTTCCATGAAACCGGGCATGCACTGCACTACGCATTCGAACTTGATACACTGCCATTCGTGTACAAAAAACTTGGAAGTTCCGCGGTCTCGGAATCCTACGCATTTCTACTGGAATATGTACTTACAAACCCGGGATTTGCGAGCAAGTTTATTCCAGACAATGTGCTTGAAGAGTACATCCGTTTTGAAATGTTAAATAAGCTGTACATGCTGAGAAGATATGCTGGGAAGCTGAACTACGAAATAATACTCCACACATCAAACGAACTTGAAAAAATGCCTGAAATTTACGCAGAAGAAATGAAAAAGGCATTGCTTTTCAAACATCCACCAGAGCTATTTCTTGCGGATATAGACAATGGATTCTACACCGCAGAGTATCTCCGTGCATGGATTTTTGAGCCGATGCTCAGAAATAAACTGATAGAATTATACGGTGAGAATTGGTTTTCAAACCCTGATGCTGGCAGGTATCTCCGTGCTCTATGGTCTGTGGGCGAGAAGCATGATGTGGAGGAACTGGCAAAAAATATAAACATGGAAGCACTGAACACAAAGTACCTGGAGGAAGAATTTCTGAATTTGTAATAAACATCTGCTATTTCCATACTTCTTCTTTGTTTCCACACTTAGCACACACCAGATATTGTTTCGTGTATTGCATGCGTCCATGACACCGGGGACACTCAGTGTGTTCTGCGAAGTACCGCAACCATGCCTCGCTGAGTTCTGGGTGTGAGATATCCATGTTCTCTATTGCCTTTAATTGCATCTCATTCTTCGATAGTGAACGGAGTTTTGCAATGTCGAGTGTAGCATGCTTCTCAATAACTGGCACCTTTCCCAGCCCGTAGCCAAGCATCATCCCGCAGAGCACACCGCCCACATGCGCAACATGTGCAATCCCGCTCTCCATCCCGAGGAGTGAAAAGAAACTGAGCATCGTTTCCATAACAAAGAAAAACAGTACTGCAATCCACACTTTCACACGCATCAGGAATAGGGGTCCGATAACCATTGGAATCTCAATCTTTGGATAGAGGATAAGAATACACCCGAGAATTCCGCTCACTGCACCGGATGCACCAATTGCAATGCTCCATCTTCCATAGAAGAACAGCGTATCAAACAACACTGCAGCAACCATTGAGACGAAGTAAACAATTAAAAATTTTTTAAATCCAATTCTTTCTTCCAGTGCCATTCCCACAAAGAACAATACCAGCATGTTGCCAAGTATGTGGAAGAGATTGCCGTGAAGAAATGAATAGGTAAAACATTGATATAGCCAGCTCGTGCTAATTTCATGCTGGGGAAATGCAAAGAAAAAAATCAGGTCGTAGTAGTCATCTGCCCAGAACCTTCCTGTAAACACCTGCATCACGAACACAAGGAGATTTGCCACAATGAGCGCAAGTGCGAGGTTTGCCCTTCTGATTGCAGAGTAAAAAATCGGGACAAAAATGCACAAAAAGAACAGAAGAGGAAGTATAAAGTTCATTTCTTTCGCTTTGCCAGTTCAATTTTTCTTAACTCCGCACGCTTTATTTTTCCACTTACGGTTTTGGGCAGTTCCTTCACAAACTCTATTTCTCGTGGATACTTATACGGTGCGGTAACCTTCTTCACATGCTCCTGCAGTTCCTTTGCGAGTTCATCAGATGGTGTGAAACCTGGTTTGAGAATCACAAACGCTTTAACAATCTGCCCCCGCATTTCGTCAGGTACACCGATTACTGCGGACTCTGCAACTGCTGGATGCTCCTGCAGTGCGCTCTCGACCTCGAAGGGTCCAATTCTGTATCCGCTCGATTTTATCACATCGTCTGCTCTGCCTACAAACCAGAAATATCCCTCTGCGTCTTTGTATGCCTTATCACCTGTGAAATACCAGTCGCCTCTGAAGCATGATGCAGTTTTTTCAGGGTCTTTCCAGTATTCTTTGAATATTCCTGGCGGATGTACTGGCTTGACCTTAACTGCAATGTGTCCCTCTTCACTCTGCGGTAGAATGTTTCCATCATCGTCCACAACTTCCACAATGTGCCCTGGCGTCGGCTTGCCCATCGAACCGTATTTTATGGGCATGCACCTGAAATTCGAGAGCAGTGCCACACTTTCACTCTGTCCGTAGTAGTCATATATATCGAGCCCGGTTGCATCCTTCCACACACGGATTACTTCAGGGTTCAGTGGCTCCCCAGCACTGACGCAGTGGCGTAAGCTGGATAAGTCATACTTCTTCAGGTCTGTGAGAATGATCATGCGGAATGCAGTAGGCGGTGCACAGAACACCGTTGGTCCGAACTTTTCAATTATTTTGAGCACGGTATCTCCGGAAAACTTGCCGTGGTGATTGTGCTGCATTACGGTGGCACCGACAATAAACTGACCAAAGAGTTTGCCCCATGCAGTTTTTGCCCAGCCCGTATCTGCAATGACCCATATTATGTCATTCGGTTTCAGGTCCTGACAGTATTTTGCGGTCACGGTGTGTCCAATCGCATATCCCTGCGTGTGAAGCACCATCTTGGGATACGACTCCGTGCCAGATGTGAAATAAATCAGCATCTTATCATCAATTCTTGTTGGCTCTACTGCACTGCGTTCCAGTTTTGTAGACAGTGATGGGTATTCCTTCTCCCATGTAACCCAGTTCTGCTCCTCTACTCCAATCCCGATCACCTTTTTGAGTGATGGACATTTGTGCTGAATTTCCTTTATCTTTGGTGCGTTTTCACGGTCTGTGACCACATACTCTGCCTCCGCCTTTGTTATCCGGTATTCAAGGTCATGGGCTGTGGAGAGCGTCGGCGTTGGTATAACAATTACACCCAGTTTTATTGCACCGATTACTGCATAGTACCATTCAGGTATCTGCGGGAGAATTATAAGAACCTTCTCACCCTTCTGCGCACCAAGCTTCCGCAGTAAATTTGCAAATCTGTTTGTTTCTGCATTCAGTTCCCAGTAGGTAAGCTTATGTGCCTCCGTGCCCTCATTGTTTACCGTTATAAGGGCTAGCTTGTTCCGCTGCTCCACTGCGTGCTTTGCAATGACATCGAATCCGAAATTGTATTGCTCTGGCAATTCCCATCTGAAGTTCCCGTATGTCTCCTCATAATTCTTCATATTCGGCTCAATCATGAGACCACCTAACAAATGGAAAGAGAAATGGTATATTTAGTTAGCGGTGAACTGCGAGTGTTGTGTGACTGTTACCGAAGTTAAAATCGCAGTTTACCACATTCGAATACGCTGAAAGCCGGGGAGTCATACCACTGACTGAACCGAAGCCGGGCTAACTCCGCAGTTTTCTTGCGTGTGGGCTGGGGAGATACGGAGCACTACGACCATTGGTAAAGCGGCGCTCTTACTAATGTCCCTGTGTATGTGACACTAAACTTGAAGAAGAAAATGAAGCCAGAGAATTTTGCATGCCAGGCAACTACGAAATAAAATGTTTTTTCCACCCCATTTTCTTCAATACCGAAAAGAATATCTACTGATAGACAAAAATTGATGAGCTGTATTTTCAAACCTAGAATTTTAGCTGAGAATGAAATCGATAGTGATAATTGTGGACCTATTTCAACTGTAAGTACTGGGGCACTGGCATCAAGTGGGTACGAATAATGAAGCATTATAACGAAGTAAAGACCCAGGGCAACATCCAATTCAACAGGGAGAAACCCCGGGGGGAGACCAATTAGCGCACCCACATCATCTGAGGTAGTTGCCACTCCAAATATTTGAAACCCTCCTGAAACCTCTATTTCTACCTCTCTACCTACCCAATTACCTTTTCTGTCAAATAATATGAACTTTCCAGATATTCCGAATGATACAGCTCCAGTTGCTTGATATGTCGAGTCCGATGCCGAATTTCCAGTATCAGGTGCCTTACTTCCCTGGAAGTGAAGTTCACCGCCGAGTATGATATAGAAATTCCCATCAATGTCCAACCCCGGTGAACAAGTAAAATCAAATTCAAGTCCTTCAGCATCTATCGATACAGTGGGCAACTGGAACCCTCCCCAAGCTTCTAAATTCCCACGCACATCCTTCGCAGACCTATCGGATCTACATCCACCAGCAGAAAGATATCCGGGTACCATCACTATTTCCATTGTAGGTAGCGAAGCCACGGTTACACCTGTGATTCTGACTGCATTTCCATCTCCAGATGATACTTTGATTAAGTAAGTCCCTGTAGGTAAGCGGTAGAGGTATGTGTATTGTTTGGTGTACTTATTGTTTCTGTCGCTGAACTTAAATGTGAGTATCAAATCATTCCCTGTTAAATTGCTTTTCACCGTGTTCCCATTCATGTCTTGAACAATAACAGTTACCGTAGCGTCGTGGTCTGACGGATTGTATGCGCCCACACATATCTTTACGAATTCCGTGCCTTGAACAGCGTATTTATATCGAATCCACTCATTTGAGTTCGGTACAGTAATATATGCATTTTTCTCAGCATCATCCCAGATTGGATTGGTGCTTATGCCACTGCTTTTATCATATACTCCCATATCTTCTAGAGTTAGCTTTTCACAAAGCTTCACCAAACACTTTGGCATACTGCTTGGCCATTGTAGAACTAGTGCAGAGGATGAGGTTGTCAACTTACCAATTCTACCATCCGTGAGGAGATCCCAAACTGGATAAATATAAAACATCTCTCTGCTTAGCTGTTCTACAGATACCTCATAGTAATATGTCTCCCAGGCGGTTTCCTCAGACGGTGCTACAAATATTCGGTCTCCTGGCATAAAGTATACATCCGTGCTATAGAAAAAGTCATATTGACAAAACCAATAAGGATCGTCTGTCCAACCAGTACATGGCAAATATTGACGAATACCATCATTTTTAACATAATAGAGTAATGACTGAAGCGGTTCGTCTGGTGAGGGGTGGGGTCCTCCGCGGCGGTCATAGCCATGTAAATGAAGATAATATGCCCGTGTGAAATTCACAATGTAGAAATCAACTATGCCTGTCTTCTCTTCAATTGTGTCTCCTGTTTGGTTGGCATACTGAACCGAGTTGCCGTCATACAGTTCCACGATTGCAGTGAAGTCGCCCAGCGGAACCGAGTTATTTTTATCTTTTTGAATTTCCTGATTTAAATCCCATGATTTGTTGTATACAAATACCTGGTTGGGACTCACTGTGTATTTGTTGTCGTCTTTTATCATAAATATTCTGTTGTCCTCAGATATGACCCGCACCCGCATAACAAAGGATTGACTGTAAGGTGCGCTATTGGAAACATTTACGAGGAATTGTATCAAACTATCACTGTTTTTGTAGATTGGCTTATCCGTCGATGCTGACTGAATGTATAATGTGTTGGCGATGTTAAACTGCATGCCTCTACGCTCTTCTGCGGTATCCCCATAGATGTCCAGTATTGTGTTGTTGGCGCTTGTATAGATTGTGAGGAGTCCGAAGTATGTTCCTTTCGGGTCGTCCTGTGAAACTGTGAATGAGAAATCTACGGTATTGTTTCCCGGTTTTATGGTCAGGTTCTGCTGGTAGGCAGTACGCTCCGCTCCGAATGGGTCACTTATGTGGTACACGAGTACCGCATCTACATTGCTACTCGTGGGATTTGTGATAACTGCGTTAACATGCAACTGCTCGTTTCTGTACCTGTACTGTGTGATGTAGTCCAGATAGTTTCTGCCAAAGAGAGGAATCGCTGACATAGCTGCAGTGAGGTCCGGCACAAAGGTTCCCGCAAACACAAATGCACCGCCGCCAAGTGACAGGATACCATATGGCGTGATGTTCCCGCCAGAATCGTAATAGAGTGAAACCGTTTTATTCCGATAATTGTCAGGGAGTGCTGGACCAGTGTAGGTTATGCTGTTTGGAATACTCAAACTCGGGAACAATCCCTTGATGCGCATCCCTTCAACGGTCAGATTTGCCAGTATGTTGTTTCTGGTATCAAGATTGACACGGGGCATTAATCCGTATGAGTTGAGGAAGGCATTCAGTCCAGAATCACCGAGTTCTATTGTGTTCTTTCCGTCAGCATACAGACCATTCAATCCAATCTTGGAAAATGCACTGCCAGTGTTGACCCAGACATTATCATTGCGTACTATGAAATTTCGTATATCATCCATCCATGACTTGAAATAAACATTGCTATCCATTTCAATTTCTCTCACATCCCGTATCATTAAATCATCTATCATTCCTGTGAATAATCTTCCATTCCAGTCGTGGAATACTCCATCTGCACCAATCGTTAATGGCTCGTTTCCATACTGAATTGATATACTGACACTCTTACTGTCCTTCAATTCACCATCAACAAAAAGTTTCATCTCAGTTCCATTGTATGTTCCAAGCACCTTGTGCCACTGGTTCAATGAAACAGCGGAATTACTACGAAGTTGATACCAACTATAGCCGTCTGCAATACTGAATGTGACTTCATTATTATAAGTTACGCCTGCAACATTTCCGGACCTGAGACAAAACTCCCAGCCCTTGGCAGGATATTGTGCATCATGACCGTGTGTCGCAACTATTGTCTGGATAACATTGGACCCGTGGGCAGTTGGATATATCCAGAATTCCACTGTGAACTTCTGCAGTTGGACCGCTGCGGAAGAAGGTACAGTCACATAGACATTACAGGGTGTGTCTGTAGCCGTTAAATAATATGGAGTTAGTGAGTAGTTACCAAATTTTGCGGTATGACTGAAAGTATTGTCGTATATATCTAGACGGGCTAAAGCACTAGGCGGAGTGTGTACCATTTCTCCATCATTTCCGTTAGGGGTAGCATCCCAATACTTGTAGATGTATAGTGCAGTCGGCATTGACCAATCTTCAAATCTGTACAACGCCTTTGTATCATAAGCAGGTTCAAGCGTGCGAATATACGAACCCGGAATTGGCAGGATGTCACCGTGCGTATTTACTATGATTGCGTTTTTTGTGTTGCTCTTGATTAGGTTTTCCAGAGCAGAAGTGCTCTGAATGTCATGGTAATTGAATGTACACTTCAGGTCTGTTTTCACCTTCTCAAGCGACGCCATAACTGATGTTCTTATTGAACTATTTCCACCGGGAGCATCCTGCGCATTTATAAAGTAAACATCAAAACTTCTCCCTGATAGTATGTTCGGCGAAGATTCAACCACCTTTGCAGATGCAATCTTAATACCGCTTACAAAGAAAAGCATGTTTTCTTTCTCGTTATCCGCATCTCCGTACTTATCAAGCAGTATTGTTTTGTTTGCGTTGTAAAGTCCGAGAACACATATATATGTCCCCTCACCAACAATAGGTAGCGAAAAATTAAACGCAAAGTTAGCAATGCCACCATTAGCCCCTGATAGATAACCCTCGCCTATCGGAATTTCATTTCCATTCGGGTCATAACAAACTGCCTTCAAATATGTAGGTGGCTGGGAGATAGAGGAATTAGCTAAGGATACAATCTCAGAAGCGGAAAGAGAATGGTTGTAGATTCTGACTTCGTCTAGTAAACCATCAAAAAATCCTGGCCACTGGGCATTACTTCCAATATATAAATAATCTCCTTGATCATCTAACCAATCATATGTATTCGTGGTATTCGCAACCTGCACACCATTCAGGTAGAGTTTTGTTTCACCGGATTTTGAAGTCATAGCCACATGTACCCATTCATTGGTAGTTATAGATGTTCGTGGAGAATAGAAATATTGTCCCATAACGGAAGCACCAAACGGGGATAGATAGATAGTTGCGAATCTAGAGTAAAAGACTTCAGTGTAGCTCGGATCACTTATCATAACCCACGCAGAGAAAGTAAACTCGCTCCGTTTACCCCAACCACCTACCTGAATGCCTGTACCCCCAAAGATTCTCCCTGCTCTACCAAACATACCATCTGCAACCGTATTAGCTAGACCTGTGCCACACGTAAAGCTGGTGCCATCGTGTCCGTTACCTGATGCATCCTTCACATCCCCCGGGGTACGCGACCAACCCGACTCCTCCATCGGCCAGTAGCCATACAAACCGTCTGACGGCTGTGCGAATGAAGTGTTAGTCATTATTATTGACGCATTGATGGACAGTGTTGCGTTATTACCCGCTGTTATAACTGTGTTATTCACCCCTGCTGAACCGATTTTGACCGGGGACGCAGGTGCAACTGGCGTATCAATTAACCTTGTTGATGTGTCTCCACGGGCGGATTGTATCAGGTTTGGAATCAGCAAACTGTGTACTGGGGCGGCGAGTAATATGAGAATCAGAAGCAGTGCAAGAAGCTTTGTGCCACCGCCTTTCTTACCATGCGATTTCTTGCGAATAAATCTAATACCAAGCACTATTGCACACACAATGATAACTCCCACTATTGCCAGCCCTATCCTGAACTCCAGTTCTCTATCGCCAGGTGTACTTGGCGCAGGCGGCTGTGGAACCTGATATGATACTCCGTCGTCGTGTACAAGTGCGTCTATTCGAATTATTTTCGTTCCGTTTTCCGGGGCATTGCTCTCAATTATAACTGCACCGCTGAACTCACCTTTATCATCAAAATCTACCTTGACCTGGAATGTTGTGTTTCTACCTGGCAACAACTCAAAGCTGTTTGCGGTCGTACGCAACCAGTCGTTCTGTATTGTGGTGATTTTGCCCCGCAGTGTGTTCTTTCCACTGTTGATTATTGTGATGTTTTTTGTAGCTTTTTCGTTGATGTGTATGTTGAGTGTTGTGTCGTTATCAATTTTCCCATCGCTTAAAACCCAGTATCCCTCATGCACTACAAGCTTCGGCTGAAAATCCGCTATGTCTGGCAGTTCTGGCACTCGTGTAAGCGTTAGATTTGCATTTTTGAGATAGAGAATTAGATAGTCGCCAGAAACTCTATCCTGAATAATTGATGGTTTGATTTCATCATGCGTTGTGTGTGTCAGGTATGTGGGCGTACTCCAGTTTCCATTATTCAGTTTAGTGTAGTACACATTATGCTCAAGACCCCTGCCACCCTGCTCATTTACATCAGAATCATAGTACATAGTTAGATGCCCGTCCAGATCAACAAACAGACCCGGATTATCATCCTCTCCAGGTGTGCTTACCACTGTAGATGGCTCAGCCCATTCGATACCATTATTTGTGCAGGAATATAATATATCATTCTCTATTTGGTCCTCAGTATCATAAGAAAAGAATGTATGATCATACCTGTCTGAAGAAAATACAATATGTAATTTGCCACCGAAAAACGCAAGGTACGGTGCAGTGTCGCTGGCATTGTCCTTAAAGAGATGTGTTGGTGCACTCCAGTTTCCAGTGTTTGCGTCAAAACTGGAGATGACAATTGAGCCACGGTCTGCGTCCTTCCGGTAGAGGTTTGTATCCCACGCGACCCACATCTTTCCAAACGCCTCAGATATGCTCGGATTTGAGTTCAGCGTGGTGTTGTCTTTGAAAATGTAAGAAACACCAGACCAGTTCACCGCATCTGTGGATGTCACATATGCGATATGACTGGAGTATCCCTCAACCTCTGCAAATACGATTATATATTTTCCATCGGAACTCTGATATATCTGCGGTTCTGCAGGCGTCGTTCCGTTGAAAGGTATACTGCTCTTCAAACTCCAGTTATATGTGTTTGTGGATGTGTATACGAAAATTTGACTTCCGGATGTGAATGTAACCAGAAATTTCCCATCAACCGCGTGTATCATGGAGCCACCAGAAGATACATACTCTGCAATCACGGTCTCCTGGGCGTCAATCAGAGGCACCCTGCTCGCATTTACCTGCGTTGGCGATAGAAGAGCCATCGCAATGAACAACACCGCAATTATCCCCAACTGCCAGCATTTATGTTTGCTAAGAACTCTTATATCTACCATATAATTCACCATGGCACCCCTAATGACTTTTATGTATTTAATATTTTCTCGATTTATGATTTTAATTTTATGGGGATTAAAGATTCGGGCTTCTACTATATAAAACCATATGGTTCTTAGCATTTCCTGTAGGCTTTTTGTTTTTGAGTTGTTTTCCCCTTCATAAAAAAAAGAAGGTGTATGGGATGAATGAAATAGACTCAAAAATCCAAAATTATTGGGCTGTGAAGTACCAGACACTCAGCGATAGCGAGCAACAATTACTGGAAGCAATGCTAACTCAACTTGAAAAATGCGTCTTTGTAAAGCCGGACAAAGACCACCCAGTGCGAGCAGTGGAATTTGCAGCATGTCTGAATGTGGAACCGCTCCTCCCGTTTTTTGACAACCCCGCAATTTACAAAGATTTCAAAAAGATAGCACCAAGACTACCGCCAAGAATACGATTTTTCATCTATTATCTCCTCTCCAGAGAAACCTCTATTTTAGCAGCATATCGGGAGTTTAGCGAGGAAGACGCAAAGATGCTGGGATTTGATAAGAAACCTACATACGAGCTGGTACGAGAGTTTATGAACGAAAGAATTGGTGTAGAACGATTCCCAGAGTTATTTCGGTTAGTAATCACTATAATTCGAGAGGAGGCAGAGAAAAGGGGGATACGAATTGGAGAACGGATTGCAGAAGATGCCACGGACATAAGAGCACTGAAGCACGATAAGGAAGCAAAATACAGCGGATACTACAATGAGTTTGGTTACAAGTCAGATGTGGTGCACGATTTAGAACACCAGGACCTCGTGCTTTATTACAGACCAATGGAGATTACAGCAGATGAAGGGCAGAACTTGCCATACGCACAGGAGGAACTGCTAGCTCTGGGAATTAAGCCAAAGGAATGGTTTGTAGACACAAAATATGCCACTTACGAGAACATTGCGTGCAGTGAAATACGAGGTATTCACCTGAAATACAAGATTCCAAAGGGGTGGAAGTACAACAAAAAGGGCGAGGAGCAGGAGATAAAGCGGATATATCAAAAATACCACAATGCACCTGACTTCGTACCAGGTGCAAGCATTGAGTATCAGTTGAAGTACCTGTATGAAAGAGGTGAGATAGAAGCAGTGGGTGCATATTTCAGGAACAGGCGGATGGAGATGGTTCCGGAGATGATAAGGGAAGAGATGGGAGAACGGAGTGGAAAAACAGAAGGGTGTATCGGGAGGATGAAAACATGCACAATCCTGGACCGAAGACCTGCACGACGAGGCTGGAAGGAGATTGAAAGGATTTGCGGGCTTACATTTCTTGCCCATGCATTTGCAGCGCTTATTTGTTTGCAACATGGTGTGACTGAAAATCTTGGGAACATAACATATATCATCTGAGTATGGATGTGTGGCGATGTGCTATCCTATGGGAACGAATATGGATGGGGAAAAAGAGGGGATTTGTATGGACATAAGGAAATAAAGATACATCAGGGGCATTTCTTTAATCCCCTTTTATGCCTACCAGAAAAAAATTTTTCTTCCTGCCAGAAAGAACTTCAGCGCGAAGGTTTGCACTCACGGAAAGACCATTGCCCCGTAGCCCACAACTTCAAACATATCCTCGACATCGCCAGAGG
>Ga0272448_1006249_pt1 | contig 12928 bp, 11 predicted proteins | sample YNPCB0191_FD_202220 | JGI IMG/M metagenome (GOLD analysis project Ga0272448, IMG submission 202220) | Hot spring sediment microbial communities from Yellowstone National Park, WY, United States - YNP-CB-019-1 | ecosystem: Environmental > Aquatic > Thermal springs > Hot (42-90C) > Sediment...
TTTCCATATTCTGCCTCAAATTTGGGGAAGCATTTTTCACCCACCATATCATGATGCCAACCGCCGGGAAAGGATTCATGTCATTTCCGCGGATTTCCCCGCGGGAGGAACCTGCGGTCGGGATTACTTCCGCAGGACCCTCTTGTCTCCGATCCGAAGGGTGAGCTTGATCCCATCGAAATATTCCAGAAGGGGGATCGCGAACTTCCGGGATACCTGAGTGAGCTCCTTGAATTGGGTGGGGGAGATTTCTTTGTGGGCGCTCAAAAATGAAGTCAGCTGGGTGGAGAGTTCATCGATCGCTCGGCGGTGAAAGTAAAGATCGTCTTTCACCTTCACGATGTGCCCTTCTTTGACCAAGACCTGAAGAAGAGGCCGAATTTCACCCTCCGAAACTCCAAGGCCCTGGGTGAGCTCCTTCACCGTGGGGGGTTGGAGTTTGGCCTCCTGGAAGCGAAGGAGCAGCCGCTCCCGGAGGTTCTTTTCGTCCTCCTTGAGGGTGACGCGATGGGAAGGAAGACGCACCCATTCCCTCTCAACGGCGATCTTTTTTCCTCCGGTGAGAAGGGAAAGAAGATGGGCGAAGAGTCGGGCATCCACTTTGGCGGGCAGCTTGCTCTTGATCTCTTCGGCCATGGCGCCGGGCTGAAGGGGATTCTTCCGGTGGAATTCCTTCAGGTAATCGAGGATGAATTTCATCAGCCGATCCATGGTCTCCCGATCGAGGTAGCGGACCTTTTCGCCAACATAAGCTTGGATTTCGCCTTTGGCCAGGAGTCGGTCGATCCAGGTTTTCAAACGGTTAGGTTCGGCATTGGTCCGCATCAGGAGTTCATCAAAGGTCAGGCCCGGGGGTCCGGCCGATCGGAGCCGAAGCGTGAGCTTTTCTTCTTCCGTCCCTTTTTCGAGGATTTGAAGGGCATTTTGGAGGTCCAATGATCTTCGCCGATGGCGCGGCGGGAAGGCATCGAGGATTTCTCCGCCTCCGATCGTGTAAAGGGGGGAGTAGGTTCGGAGGACAAACCGATCCCCCGGGAGGGCCACGGTGGGCTCCTCCAGACGAATCTGGATATAGCCCTCCTCGCCGGGTTTCATCTCCTCCCGATCCAGGAGGATGATCCGTCCGATGAGTTCCGCCGTTCCGATATGGAGCCGGATCCGCATCCGATTGCGAAGCGGTTTGGTGGCGCTCGGCAAAAGCTGAAAGACCGCATTGAGGGTATCCGTGACCTGGAGGTGCTTTGCGGCCACGAGGACATTGCCCCGCTCGATGGCGGCCTTTTCAATGCCCTGCAGATTGATTCCTGCGCGCATCCCGGCCAGGGCCATCTCGACGGGGCGACCGTGAACCTGAATCCCCCGGACTTTGGCCTCCATTCCCTGGGGAAGAATCTCCAAAAGGTCTCCCGCGGCCACCTTGCCGGAGATGATGGTTCCGGTCACCACGGTCCCAAAGCCCTTCATCGTGAATACCCGATCGATGGGCTGGCGGAAAATCCCTTCGGAAGATCGCTCCTCGACTTCTGCAGCCAGACGATCGAGGGCGGAGAGAAGGCGGGGAATCCCCTCCCCTGTGACGGCCGATAGGGGGACGATGGGGGTCCCTTCGAGAAAGGTTCCCTTGACAAATTCCCCGATCTCTTCCTGGACCAAATCGACCCATTCCTTTTCCACCAGATCGATTTTCGAGAGCACCACGAGCCCCTTTTTGACCCGAAGGAGCCGGCAGATATCCAGGTGCTCGCGGGTCTGGGGCATGATCCCTTCATCGGCCGCAATGACCAGGGCGACAAGGTCAATCCCCTGTACGCCGGCCACCATGTGATGGATGAATCGTTCATGGCCGGGAACATCGACGATGCTCACGATGAGCCCACTGGGGAGGGTCAGAGAGGTGAAGCCCAGCTCGATCGTGATGCCCCGTTCTTTCTCCTCTTTCAAACGGTCGCAGTCCACACCGGTGAGGGCTTTGATGAGCGTCGTCTTGCCGTGGTCAATATGGCCGGCGGTACCGAGGACGATGGGTTTCATAAGAAATCGAAAGGGTCCGTCTCAGCCCCAAAATTCTATTGAACGAGAGGGGGTCTCCATCTCCCAGGAAAAAATGGAAATCGCTTCCCCGGGATCCTTTGGGTAGCGGCGGCAGCGATGAAACCTGGCGCCACTTTCATCATTCCTTCCTATCGGCTTTTCTCCAGCTCTTTTAGCGCTTCTTCCATCTTTTTCAATGCCTCTCCGAATCCACCCCAGTTCCCCTGTCGCAGCAGTTCCTGGGCCCTGCGGTAATGGCCCAGGGCCTCGGCGGCGATCTGAGAGGCCTTCTTTTCCATCGGTGCGGCCGCGGCTTTGGGTGCCGCCTTTTCCCGGATCAATTCCCCGCCAAAGATCTGCTGCAGGGAAAGCTCCAAATTTTCCTCCATGGCCAGGGTATTTCCGAAGGCCACGATCACCCGTTTGAGTTCGGGCAGCTGGCCCCGTTCGGCGGCCAGATAGAGGGGTTGGATATAGAGAATGGACTTTTCAATGGGAATGGCCAGCATATTCCCCCGGATCACCTGGGATCCCCGCTGGTTCCAGAGGGAGAGTTGCTTGCTGATCTCGGCATCCTGGTTGATCCGGGCTTCGATCTGACGGGGACCGAAGACGAGCTTTTGTTTCGGGAAGCGATAGACCAGGACCTTCCCGTAATGGGGGTCGTCGCAACGGGCGGCCAGCCAGGCCGACATGTTGTCCTTGCGGCTGGGCGTGAAGGGGAGGAGGAGGACGAACTCCTCTTTTTTCTCCCCCGGAAGTTTCATGATGGTGTAATAGGGCTCCATCTCTCGTTCTCCTCCCGGCCCGGCCACCCGGGGAATGGACCAAAGGTCTTCCTTGTTGTAGAAGACCTGAGGGTCCTCCATATGGTAGGTGCAGTACATTCGGGCCTGGATGGAAAGGAGCCCCTCGGGGTAGCGGATGTGTTTGCGCAGATCCGCCGGCATGGCATCCAGGGGTTTGAATATGCCGGGGTAGATTTTGGCGTAGGTTTGGATGATGGGGTCTTTGGGATCGCTGAGATAGAGATCGATCGTGCCGTGGTAGGCATCCACGACGGCCTTCACGGAATTCCGGATATAGTTCCCAAGATTGCGGGTGGGCTCGGCGTATGGGAATCGGTGGGTTGTGGTATAGCCATCGAGGAACCAGAACAGGCGGCCTTCGGGAGAGATGACCAGGTAGGGGTCGGCGTCGAGCCTGAGGAAAGGGGCGACCTTGGAGATTCTCTCGCTGATTTTCCGGTAGTACATGATTCGGCTTTCCGGAGTGAGGTCGTTGGAGAGCAGAATCGTGAACGACTGGAACCGCAAAGCAAACAGGATCTTTCGCCAGAAGCTCAGCGGAACGCCGCCCGTTCCCTGGTAGGTGGTATAGACATTTTTCTCTCCCACCGGATAGTCGAATTCTTCCCGCTTGGTTTTGACAAAGACGTAGTCGTTGGAGATCTCGCCATAATAGATCTCCGGCCGGGTGACCTTGAGGTCCGCGGAGGAGACCGGCGGGATGTCTTTGATGAAAAATTCCGGGAGCCCCTCTTTGGAGATCCGGTTGACCGGCCCCAGCACCACCCCGTAGCCATGGGTGTAAGTGAGGTGTTCGTTGATCCAGGACCGGGAGGGAAGGGCCGCATAGGAAAGCTCCCGGGGGGAGAGCATCACCTGTCGGTACTCGCCATTCACCGTATAGCGATCATTGTCCACATCGACGAATTTATAGTATGTCCGGATCTCCTGGAGCTGGCTGTAGGTCGTCAGGAGCGGTTGATGATCCCAGAGGCGGATGTTCTTGATGGTGAGGTCATTGCGTCGAAGGTCTTCCAGGCGAAGCGATTCTTCCGCAGGGAATTCGAAGTCCTCCAAGGCATCGAGCTGGTAGGCCATGCGGGTGTATTTGATGTTGCGCTCGAGGTAGGGTTTTTCCAGGGCGATTTCGTTGGGCAGCACCCGGAATTTCTGAATCAGGGAAGGATAGATTCCCGTTCCGACGATGAGGACGGCGATAAAGACGGCGACCATCAGCACCGGCGGCCGCCAATCCTGACGGAAGAGGAGGGAAAGGAAAGCCAGGCCGCACAGGACCGTGACGGCCATGACGACCTTCCACATCCATAGCTGGGTTGTGACATCGGTGTATCCCGGCCCATGGACCACGCCGCGCTTCGTGAAAAGGAGATCGCTCAGCTCAAGCCAAGCCCCCCAGGTGCCCACAAAGAAAAGGGCGGCGATCAGAATCGCCAAGTGCCGGCGGGCCGCAGGGGAGATTCGAAGGGTATGGGGAGGGAGGATGAGGAAAGAACGGCGGATCAGATAGAGAAAACCGGTGGCCAGAAGCGTGATGACCAGGACGGTCATGAGCCAGCCGTAAAGATGCTTCAGGAAAGGAAACTGAAAGACATAAAAGCCAATATCCCGCTCGAAAAGGGGATCGGTGACTCCGAAGGGGGTGGGGTGGAGGAAGCGAAGATAGATTTCCCAGTAGGCCGAAGCCCGGAAGGCGGCGAACAGGCTGAATAGGATGGATGCGAGGAGGATCAGGGGGCCGATGGGCTGCTCGCCGATTTCCCAGGGTGGAATATGGACCAAATCGGTCCGATCGATCCAGTACCCCCGTGTGGAATAGCGGCTCGCCAAGAAGAGATTGAGGTAAAAGACGATGAAAAAGGCCCCGCCGAAGAGGACGGCGACCTTTAGTTGCGTCAAGAAGGTAATGGTGAAGATGGTCTCGTAGCCCACTTCCTCAAACCAAAACCAATCGGTGATCATCTCAACGGCGCGCCAAAGAATCGTGAGCAAAACCAGGATGCCGATCAAAAGGACGACACCCATGGCGCTTCGCAGAGGCGGAATCGGGGCTCCCGGGCTTCTTCTGGGGCTCATCGACGGTCCTCCATCCCGATGGTTTGAGACTTTCTACATTCCGCCATCATTGGCGAATTTCAATTCATAGCCGAAAAAGTATATCAAAAGATCGGGGCCGAAACAATCTTTTCCTTGCGTGCAATCCCCTTTACGCGATTGGGCTTTCGGCCTATAATTTGATAAGTTTCGAGGGATTGAGAAAGAATATCTTCTCCTTGAAGCGGATCCTGGAGATCGGGGGAGAAACCTTCTTCGGGAAGGCGCCCGGGATGTTCATTGCCGTCGATGGATATAATTTTATCAAACAATCGCCCCCTTTACGAGAGATGGAGCGAATTGAGCTTCAGAAGGCGCGGGAGGGTTTGATCGAGTGGCTTGCCGATTATAGGAGACTCAAAGGCCATTCCATAACCGTCGTCTTCGACGGCGAGGCGGGCGGGAGGCCGGGCGGTCAATTCGAAAGGACCCGGGGGATCGGGGTGATTTTCTCCAAGGGAGGAGAAAAAGCCGACGATGTGCTCAAACGATTGGCCGCGGAGAAAAAGGGAGGGGTGACGATCGTCACCTCGGACCGGGAGGTGGCCCAATTCGCCGAGAGGAAGGGAGCCGCGGTCCTATCGGTCCCGGAATTCGCCGAGAAGATCGAATTGGCCCGCTGGGTGGGCCTCAAAGGGAGTGAAGAAAGGCCGGAGCGGGCGCAACGCTCCATCGCCCCGATGAAAAGAGGCCCCTCCCACCGGCTCTCCAAGGCAGAGAAAAAAAAGATCGCCGCCAGGCGGAAACTCTGAGAGGATTTCCCGTCCCGAGGGTGAAGTTCCTTGACGGAAGGGACGGAAAGCGGTATTCTTCTTATCAAATGATGCCTTTTCGAAAGGCCGAGGGGAGGATCTTGGGAATGGAAGCACCCGCCCCAACATTGATTTACAGTGATGAAAAATTCGAGATCTGGATCGACGGGGACAAGGATAATATCACGCTCAGCATGACCGATCGAGGGGTGACGTTACTCTTCACGAAAGAAGAATGGCTCGAGTTTCAAGAAGTCGTAGGCAATATCATGCTGGAAGAGCAGGAAGAGGAAGAAGAAGGGGAAGAAGAAGAGGAGGAGGAAAAAACCTTTTGATGGGGTGGAACACCAAAAGGGCGGGATACCCATGAAAGCCGACAAGAAAGAGTTCCTCAAGCATATCTCCTACGCCCGCGGGATACGGGAGCAGATCGTCAATTCCAGCTTTTTCTCCAAGGCGGATTTTTACTGTTTGAAGTGCGGCCAGATGAAACCCTTCGGTGGAGATTTGGCGGTCCAGCATTATGGAAACCCGGGGGTAACCCTTTTTTGTAATGACTGCTTGGCGGAGCTGGAGGAAAGGCTTCGTTTTGAGCTCGATTGGGAATTTTAATTCCCCCGAGTCGGGTTCGCCTTGACAATCGGGGAAGAAATTGGTATTCAAATAAGACTGCGGTGGGCCATTAGCTCAACTGGTAGAGCAACTGACTCTTAATCAGTAGGTCGGAGGTTCGATCCCTCCATGGCCCACCAGCAAAGATCGGCCTCTCTTCCGGAGAGGCTTTTTTGTATGGGCGACCCGTCAATTCCTCATTGCCGGGACATCGAGGAATGAAAGGCTCCCATTCATCCCCGGAGAGAAATGGTGAAGAAAAGACAGGATGCGCTGAGGGAGATATGTGAGAAATTCCGGGTGAGCCTTCTTTATGCCTTTGGCAGCCAAGCGGAGACTGTCCGAGCGTGGCTCGAGGGGCAGAGGGAGGAGGTTGAACGGGTTTCTTCGGATGTGGATATTGGAATCAAGGGCTCTCCCGGGGAAAAGTATTCTGTGAAGGATAAGGCAAAGATCGCTTTGGCGCTGGAGAACCTTTTTGGACGTTCCCGCGTCGATTTGGTTGTGCTCAATGAGGCGGATCCGTTTCTGGCCGCAGAGATCATTCGAGGCGAGCGGCTCTTCAGCCGAGACGGGCATGAGGCGGATGAGTACGAGCTTTACATTCTCCGAAGGGCCGGCGATCTGGCTTTCTTGGAGCGAGAAAGAATGGCCCTAATCTTAGAAAGGTCAAGATGACTCCTCAGCGCATTTCTGGTCGAGTGATCCTGGATCGGCTGGAGACCATCGATTCTCTTCTTCGGGAGATTCGAGCCCTCCCCCTGCAAGACCGCAGCCTTTTCTTCGCCGATCGAAGGAACATCTGGTCGGCAGAATCCTGTTTCCGCCGAAGCCTTGAAGCCCTCTTCGACATCGGCAGGCACATTTTGGCCAAAGGTTATGGTCTGGGAGTCAGTGAATATAAGGAGATCGCTCTCAAACTGAAGGAGCAGGGGATTCTTACGGAAAAGGAGGCATCCCTTTTGCAAATTCTGGCCGGGATCGAAACCGGCTGGTGCATTTCTACCACGAGGTCTCGGCCGAAGAACCATTCGGAGTGTGCGCACATCAATTGGGCGATTTGGAACGGCTCGAAGATGCCTACCGCCGTTGTTGGATCCGGGAACATCCGGAGAAGGTCGATACCTGCCTTTAGCGGCGGCTTAGGCCTGAAGGATTTGGGGGAAAACGCCAAAATCCATTGACAGGAGAAGGATCCCGTGGCCAATGATTTCATCGCCAAGCTCGTCCTTTCGAAAGAAGAAATTGTCCATCTTTACCACGGCGGGATATTAGCGGTCAGGATCAAGGGCAAAGACCATGAGGCCTCGCTGGAGATCTCCTGCGGGGATTCGGGTGAAAAGAAACGGAAACAGATCCGTTTCAAGACCATCGTCGCCGAACCGTCTTTCGGGGGATGACCCAAACCTTTTTTTCATCCGGGGTTTTCGACCCAGGATGGAACTCGGCATATACGGCGCGTTGGTCAAGAATGGATATCACGGTCTTTTGGCAAAGCGAACTCAACGCATCTTGGCCCATTGACAGGAGAGCCGCCCTGCCAGTTTTCCGTTCTTGTAGAATGATCGGGACTCGATTTCACTGAGGAAAAGGACTCGGCCCCCAACCCGGCGGTGAAGGAGATCGGATCGGTTCGTTCCGATCAGGCAAAGGGTTTGATGGCGGAAGGATTCGATCGGGTGCCAGAATCGATACATATGGCTATTCTCTCCAAAGAGATGCCCGCCGGTGAGATTCTGAACGAAGCGGCTTCTCCACTCACCGATTGGAGAAGGATTTGATTGGGTTCGGTAAAAGGCAATCCAGCCAGCCAGCCGATCGGAATCCACACACACGAAAAAGGGCTTCTCGCCTCGCTCGCGGATCGATTGGGCCTCGATCGCATCGACCTGCCGTGCCAGCTCCTTCATCCCCGTTCCCAGTCCAGTTGTAAAATAGGGCACGCCGGGAAGTCCCAAGACCAGATAATGGAAGGCCAGGCCGTAAAAAAGGAGAAGGGAATAGAGGGACAAGGTTGCCGCCCTGGGAACCGGCGTGGGGACGGAAGGGTTCCATTCGAGGGGTTTCTTTCCGATCCAGGCCCCGATGTATGGGAGGAGGCCGAGCCAAATGGGCGCCGTCCAGATTAACTTGATCGTCCGGAAGAAGCTAAAAAAAATGAAGACCGAAAGGGGAAGGATGGCCGTCATCAGCAGGAAGCGGTCCGTCCGGGACCCGGCTTCATCGGCCGGCGAGAATAGGATCCTTCTTTTCATTGAAAGCGCCCTGAGGCCCAGCCATACTCCCGTCGGGGTGATGAGCAGAAGGGCCGAACCGATGAGATGTGGGAAATTGAACGAATAATCGGAGGTCCAGCGCTCGGGCCCCTGGAAATAGAAGGAGACCCACTGATGGGTATGGTTCCAATAAATCACCGGCGAAAAGAGGGCCAAGGCGATGAGGGCGCCGCCATAGGGTTCGATCCGCAGCCACCACCTTCGGGCCCGGCCGTCCAAGATCATGAAGACGATCAGAGGGAGCAGCAGCAGGGCCATGGTGTATTTGGAAAGGAGTCCCAGGCCAACGAAAATTCCCGCACCGATCCAGCCCCTGCGGTCCTCTTGGATGAGCGCCCGGTACAAATAATAAAGCGCCCCTGCCCAGCAAGCCACCAGGGAGGTATCGGGCAGGATGAAAAGACCGAGGCAAAAAAAGACGGGAAGTGTGGCCACCAGAAGGATTACCTTCAACGCCAAAGCGGAACCGAAGGCCTCCCGGGCCAATCGGCTACTGTAATAGGCGGTTAGAACCCAGGAGATCCCGGCCCCCGCCCGGACGGTCCATTCGGTATGCCCCAGGAGCACCGTAAAGAGCCATATCAGCCAGCCTACCAGGGGGGGATGGTCGAGATAGCCAAAGTCCAGATGCTGGGCATAGTTCCAATAGTAGGCTTCCTCATGGAGGAGTTCAAAGGTCGGGCTATAGAGAAGCCTCAAAAGGACGGCATAGATCACGATCGCCAGGGCCCAGCGTTTCCATCGATCCGGGAATTTCTCCGCCGGAGCGCGCCATAGGGAAAGCGCCCCGCGAAACCCGGCGATGGATGAGCCAATCGCAGGGATTATTGCCCACGGAGGGATCCACTGGAAGATTTCAATGAAGAGGGCGAGGACGCCGGCCCGCAGAAATAGGATCAAAAGCTGAATGCCTCCATAATGGATGAGGGGAGGGCGGATGGGAAGGCCGGGAAGGGCCTTGGAGCGATCGGAATTCCAGAGAACGTAAACCAAGGCGGCGCCGGCCGCAAAACTGAGGAGATGAGCGGTATTCCAGGGGATTCCCGCGCGAAGCAGGAGATAGAAGGAAATCCAGTCGGCGACTCCCCCCCCGAGGGCGATCGGGGCCCAGGGGGTTGGCTTCAAAAGGAAATCTTTCATCGCCAAGGTCATGGGGAATGCTCTTTCGCCCAAGCCTTCAGGGTTTCGACCAGATGGCGAATCTGCCCTTCCGAGATGGTGGGATAGACGCAGACTTCCAAAATCGTGGCGTCCTTTCGGATCGCCGATCCCTTCTCGAACGCCCCTGGGTGGTCCTGGAAGAAATTCAGTCGGGAACAGTCGGACATGTCGGTGGTCTTGCTGTCGATCCCCTTTCGTAACAAATGGCGGCGCAATTCATCCCTTCGCTCCGGCGGGACGGTCAAGGGATAATAGACATAAATGGCCGGGCCTTTCTCCGGAGGCGGGGCGAAGATTCCCGGAAGGCCCATCAAGCCTTCGCTCAGGATCGAAGCGTTATGTCGGGCTCCCTGGTTGAAACCTTCGATCCTCGGCAAATGAAGGAGACCGATCGAGGCCTGGAGATTGGCCAACCGATCGATCCGCAATTTCGATCGGCTCTCGTACTGGAGGAGTTCATCCCCCACGGCAGCGTCCATGAGGGACATCCCCAGGAAAAGACGCAGCCGCAGGAGCGGGTAAACCGTGAGGGAAAAGATGGCCGGCCGCGTGATGAACCATTTGACCCAAATGGATAGGGCTTTTTGGATCAATGCCCCACGGGGAGGAATGGGCGCCTCTTGGAGAATCCCCCGGGCCCGTCGGGCCAATTCTTCATCGGATGTGACCATGGCCCCTCCACCGAAGCAGGGCATGTTCTTTCCTTCGGCGAAGCTGAAGATTCCCATATCCCCCAGCGTTCCCACCATTTGGCCCTCGATCCTCGCGCCCAGGGCGTGGGCGCAGTCTTCCAAGACCCGAATCCCCCGCTCCCGGCAGAGGGCGACGATTTCCCGAATGGGGCAGGGCCGGCCGAACATGTGAGTGGCCACGACGGCCTTGGTCCGGGGTGAGATTCGACGGGCGATCTCATCTGGGCCAGCATTGAAGGTCCTGGGATTCACCTCGCAGAAGACGGGCTGGAATCCAAGCTTCTTGGCCACCATGGGAATGACGGGAAAAGTGAAGTCGGGGAAGATGATTTCCGAGCCTTCCGCCGGACCCAGGGCCTCGAGAGCCAGTTGAAAGGCGGAGCGGCCGGAGGCGGTACCGAAAACATGAGGAACCCGCAGCCATGCCCCGAAGGCTTTGGAGAATTCATCCAGGGCCGGCCCTTCCTGGATTTGCCGATGGATCAGGCAATTCCATAAGGCATATAAGGTTCCCGGCGGCAGATTGACACACCGACGGGGGATCGAAGCCATGGGCATCGTGTCACTCCTCCTCTTGGATGGGCTCTCGGACCCCTGAAGGCAAGTTCATAAAATCTTTCGGATGCCCAGGAGCCTTCGGAAAACATCCGGATTATGGAGATAAAAGGCCCAGAAACGCCGGAGGTGACGAAGGATGAAGGCCGCACGGAAAATATACCGGCGATAGAACTGGGCACGTATGGCCAGGAGTTCCTCGGCCGATAGGGCCGCTAGCGAGACCAGGGGTCTGGCGTAGTGATACATCCGGGCCGGATCATGCTCGATAAAAAGGTCCTTATAGGTTTCCCAAGCCGCGGAACCCGGGTAAGGGGTATAGAAATGGACCTGAATGCTGTCGGAATCGAGTTCCATGGCCAATCGAATCGTCTGCTCGATCTCTTCGCGGGTTTCGCCGGGATTCCCGATTACATAGTAGGCGTTGGTGGAGATATCGAGCTGGCGGGTCCACTGGAAGATTTGCCGGCAAAGGGGGATCCAAGGCCGTTGGTTCTTTTGCTTTTGCATGATATTCAGGACCCGGTCGTTGGCCGATTCGACCCCGATCCCGAGCAAGGCACATCCGGCTTTTTTCATCAATGCCAAAAGATCATAATCGAGCTCATCGACCCGAACCCGGGCCATCCAGGGCATGGTGGACCCCCGGGCGATCAGCTCCTCGCAGAGTCCCCTCACAAACCCGTGGTGGGCCGAAAAGCTATCGTCTTGGAAGGAGCAGATGTTCACTCCTTGGCGGGCCAGATGTTCCATCTCATCGGCGACATTCCGGGGAGACCGGCTTCGAAGTCTCGCGCCGGTGCTGACCCGCATGACCTCGCTGCAAAAGGCGCAACGGTGCGGACAGCCCCGCGTAGCGATGAGAAAACCCCAAACCACCCGACGGGAGAGGCGGACCGGATAGATCGAGCGATAGGCCGAGAGTTCCTCGGGCGTATAGGAAGGAAAGGATAGACGGTCCGGGTCCTCCACCAAGAACCTTTTCCCTTCCGCATAGAGATTCTGGTAATGGCGCTTCCATTGACCTCCGGAGACTCCATCGGAGCGAATGGCCTCCAAGAGGCGGTGAAACTCCTCCTCCGGTTCTCCCAGAAGAATGGCATCGTACCGGTGGGTGCTTCCCTGCCGGAAAGGGCCCTGAAAATAGTATCCCTGGCCGATTCCAATGACCCAGGGCGGATTTTCTTGGGCCTTCAATGCCCGAACGAATTCATCGGCCACATGAACATCGAAACTGGATGCCGATACCACAACCAAATCGGGCCCAAACTGGCGAGCGTAGTCGAGCAATTGGGAGGCGCTCATGGGGCGAATCCAGCAATCCCACAGGCGAACCCGAAGATCCGGTTCCCGGCTGAGCGCGGCCTGAAGGTATTTCAGGGCGTAGGGGGGATCGAAAAACTGGGGGTGATCCACATCCTTATCGACGGAAGAACTCACCCGCAAGAGCAAAATGGAACGAACCTGGGGCATGGAATCCCTTCCCCATCTCCTTGAGCGGCGTTTGGGGGGCGCCACCGTCTCTTTGGGCATCTTCGGAGATCCTCCGGATCGCCGAATAACCGTTTCTCATTAAATTGCCAATATATTAAATCTATGGGCCAAAATCAAGGATCAAAAGCCCTGACCGTCGCTCCTTTTTTGGAAAGCGGGCCTTCCTTCCCCCGGAGAAGACCTGCCGGGCGTACATCCCGCCTCCCATGGACCCATGAAGCGTTTTTGATTTCACTGTGTGGTTCGGCACCCCTGAAGGGGCCCCGCCTCGAGGGGTAACGGAACATGGGTCATCGCTTTATTGGGAGCGAATCGCCCGCCGAGGGTTCCATCGTTCGGCATCACCCCCCGCCCGGCCCTGGTGGGGGGCCGACTCTCCCCGGCAAGGCTGGGGGAAAGAGACTCAACCAACCATCTGCTTACCCCCAAAGCGATCCGGTCAGATCAAAAGCCTT
>Ga0272448_1006250_pt1 | contig 12927 bp, 11 predicted proteins | sample YNPCB0191_FD_202220 | JGI IMG/M metagenome (GOLD analysis project Ga0272448, IMG submission 202220) | Hot spring sediment microbial communities from Yellowstone National Park, WY, United States - YNP-CB-019-1 | ecosystem: Environmental > Aquatic > Thermal springs > Hot (42-90C) > Sediment...
TCCGTCTCCAGGGGATCCCCCTTCTGCTCCTCCAGCAGGGTCACCCGGGCCTCGAAGAAGGGGTCCTGGGAGGTGAACTCCTCCACCCGGACCTTTCCTTGGCCGCTGACGATGACCGAGAGGTTGTTGGGGGCGATCCGCTGGAGCCTCAGGATCTTGGCCACGACCCCCACCCGGTAGAGGTCGTCGGCGGTGGGCTCCTCCACCTCGCCGTCCTTCTGGCTCAGGATCAGCAGGTAGCCGTCGCCCCGGGTGGCCTGCTCCACCGCCTTGAGGGACTTCTCCCGCCCCACCGCCAAGGGGATGATCATGTCGGGAAAGAGAAGGGTGTTCCGGAGGGGCAGGACCGGGAAGGTCCCGCCTTCGCGCAAACGGGTTTCCAGCGTGGTTTCCGCCATCGGTGGTCTCCGCTCCGGCGGGCGCTCCCGCCGGGGACAGGGGCAAGGGGAACGGCGGCGGCCCTCTTCCGTCGCTGCTTTCCGGCAACCGTGGCGCCGCGTCCCTTCCCTTCAGCATACCGGAAAGGGCGGGACAAAGGCAACCCGCTCCCGCTGGAGCGGCATTTTCGAAGGATTCTGGGGGAAAAGAAACGGCCGTCTCAGGAGGCCTTCTGGGGAGCCATCTCCAACTCGATGGTGACTTCCACCGTGTCGCCGAGGACCGTGCCGCCCTGGTCCAGGACCTTGTTCCAGACGATGCCGTAGTCCTTTCGGTCCAGCCGGGTTTCCAGGGAAAAGGCGAACTTCTCGTTGCCCCACGGATCCTTCATCGAGCCGAGGAAGGTCACGGGGAGGACGATGCGGCGGGTGACGCCGTGCAGGGTGAAGTCCCCCTCCACGTCGTAGAGGTTACCCCCCCTGGACCGGACGGCGGTGCTCCGGAAGGTGATCTCGGGGTACTTCTCCACGTCGAAGAAGTCGGAGGACCTGAGATGCTTGTCCCGGTCGGCGATGGCCGTGTCCACGGAGGCGGCCTGGATGGTGAAGGAGACCCGGGCCGTTTCGGGCTTTGCGGGGTCCCCGGTGAGGGTTCCCTGGAAGGCCGTGAAGCGCCCCTCCACCCGGCTGAGGAGGTGCCGGATCCGGAAGGAGACGGAGCTGTGGGCGCCGTCCACGACGAGGGTGCGCTCGACGGCCGGTTCGGCCGCCGCGGCGGGGGCGGTGGCGAGGGTCAGGGCCAGGAGAAACGCCGGCAGTCTTCCATTCATCGGTCCACTCCAGTCTGGGCGAAAAGGTCGTTCCCGTGCTCCTCAACGCCGCCGCCAGGCCGCCTCTTCCCGTTCGCCCCAAATTCCGCGATGGATGGGTCTTGCCTTCGGTGATGTAGGTGCTACACGAGGGAAAGGCTTTGTCTCTCCAACGGGGAGGGGCTTCTCCCCCGCGTTCCGCTGGCCAAGCCAGTCGGAACGCTCGGCTTTCCCTTCGGGGTCCCTCCCCGCCTTCGGCTCGAATGCCCCCAATCCCTTGGCAGGTGATGGGGCTATTTGGGGAAGTTTCCATAGACTTGCACCGCCTGTTCGGCTCCCATCGCGGGATTGGGGGTCGCCCCTCCCCTTGCGGGAGCCTTCCTTTCCTGGTATGGGGGAGGGGGAGGCGCCATGGTCCGGAGAGTCCGCTTTGGGTCAGCTTCTTCCTGGGGCCCCGCCCCATGGACCTGGTCTTCACCCTTCCGGAGGTGCTGGCGGTGGTCCTGACCGTCCTCGTGGGGGAGCAGGTCACCTCCGACGGTGAATCCAACTGGCTGGAAGGGGTCCAGCTCCTGTCGGTCTACGCCATCCTGACCGTGGTCTTCTACCTGCTTCCCCAGACGCCCTGAAGGAGTGCCGCCATGAACCGGAAAAGGACGTTCGCCTGGCTCCTTCCCCTCCTGGCCCTCATGGGTCTTCTGGCCTGCGCCGAGAAGAACGGCCCCATGGAGAAAACCGGCCGGGCCCTCGACAAGGCCGGGAGCAAGACCGTGAAGGCCGTTGGAAAGGGCCTCGAAAAGACCGGCGAGGCTCTGGAGCGGGGAGGAGAAAAGCTCCAGGAGAAGGCCGAGGGAAAGTAACGCCCCCTCACCAGCCGCGGGCGGGACGCCACTCCGCTTCCACCGCTTCTCCCCGCACCGCGTGGTAGCGCTCGAAGAGGGCGGCGGACAGGCAGGAGTGGTTGGGGACGATGCGGACCAGCGCACCGGGCTGCAGGCGGGCGGCGGCCTCCCCTCCGAGGACGCCGTGCTCCTGGGTGAGGGAAAGCACCTTCACGCCCTGGAGGGGAACTCCCGCCAGGTCCAGAACCACGCCGAAGCCGCAGTGGGGATCCACGTGGAGGGGACCGGGGTCCCGGGAGAGGGCCAGGGAGCCGGCGTTGACCACGGCGGTCCCGCGCCGGTGGTAGACCCCCGTCACCTCCGCCAGGACGGTGAAGGCGGCCCGTCCCACCTCCGCCGCCCCCACCGCCGCCTGGAAGGCGTCGAAGAAGACGTAGTTGCCCGGGCGGACCTCGGTGACGCCCCGAAGGTGATCCACCGCCGCGAAGGCGGGGGTGCTCCCCACGCTGACCTCCAGCGGGCCCGTCCCCGCCTCTTCAAGGCGGCGGGCGAAGTCGGCCGCCGTGTCGCGCTCGAGGCGGGCCACCTGCCTCGCCTCCTCCGGATTTCGGGCGCCGTAGGCCTGTCCGGCGTGGGTGAGGACCCCCCGGAGGCGCAGGAAGGGATCGCGGGAGAGCCGCACGCCCAGGGCCAGGGCTTCGGGGCTGGCGGGATCCACCCCGGCGCGGTGGAAGCCCGCGTTCACCTTGAGGTGGACGGGGACCACCGTCCCAACACGCCGGGCTTCCGCCGCGAGGGTGGCGGCCGTCGCCTCCTGGTCCAACAGGAAGGCGGCGGCGGGAGCTTCCTCCAGAAGGGCCACCGCCTCCGCGGCCCGCCGGAGAGGCAGGGGAACGGCCAGCAGGATGTCCTCGAAGCCGCGACGGGCGAAGGCCCGGGCTTCTGCGAAGGTGGAGACGGTGACGGGGCCGGGTTTTCCTCCGCACTGGATCAGGCCGATCTCCGGGCACTTGTGGGTCTTCACGTGGGGCCGGAGGCGGACGGAGAGTTCCGCGGCGCGGTCCAGCGCCCAGCGGGCGTTGGCCTCCAGGCGGTCCAGGTCCACGAGGGCGGCGGGGGTGGCCAGTTCCTCAATGCGCATAACTCAGCGTAGCCCCGGACGCTCCTTCCGGCAAGAAGGGAGAAGAACGGTCGGGACGAGAGGAAGGGACGGGGAGACGAGGTGGTGAGAAAAGCGCGGACCTTTGAACAGCGAGATCGGGGAGATCAAGAGATTTTTTTACTGTTCATACCTGTCCAAGAAGATCCGCTCTGCTCTCCTAGAAGCCAAGCGGGACGGGCGCCGCGCCTCAGGCGCGTCTGGGGAGGACTCAACCGGACGCTTCCGCGCCAGCGCGTCCACGCTCCGCTTGATGGCCTCCCGGCGCACTTCGGGCGTCCCGTCCCGCTGGTGCCCGCTCACCCTTCCCGCCCCCCACTCTCTTTGGATTGAGGCCGCAAGTCCCGGACCTTTTCAATGCTTTGAGGGCGGGCCGTGGGCCCGCCCTCCGGGGACGCCGATGGCGGGAGGACTCACTCCAGGGAGAGGAGCACCTCCCCCTCGTCGGAGACCACGTGGAGCAGGAGGCCCGTGCCCAGGTCCCGGGCGAAGGGCACGATGTCCCGGATGAGGGCGCCGGCGGGATCGTTGCCATCGCCCTCGACCTGGATCCCCTTGAGAACGGCCTCCACGGTGGAGAGGGGCAGCCGCACCTTGAGGTCCGAGGGCTCGCCCTCCTTTCCCTTTTCGTGGACCGAGAGGATGACGTCGGTGGGGGCCTTGGCGGGGCGGCTCCCGGCACCGGGAACGACGCCCAGGGTGATGGTCTTCTTGCGGCCGTTCTCCTCGACGCTCAGGAGGAGGGACTCCTTGCCGGGGGAGGCGGCCTCGAGGGCCTTCATCATCTCCCCGAGGGAGAGGGTGACCGGGCGGCCTTCCATCCGGCAGGCCTTAAACTCCCGGGTGACCTGGTGGCGGTCGAGAAAGGTCACGACGGCGGCGGGGATCTCCACCAAAGCCTTCTTTCCCCCGTCCTCGATCCGAATCCGGACGAGGCCGTCGTCGGCGGCCAAGAGCGGTTGGTTCCCGAGAAGCCCCGCGCCCACGAAAACGAGGGCCAGGACGGCGGCAAGCGGCTTGCGGTTCATGGTCCACCTCCTCGAGGGAGGTATACGGAGCCCGGTCCCGTGGAGTTTTCTCCCGCCGCCGGAGCCCTCAGGAGGCCCGGGTCTTGAAGTCCTTCCCCACCCACCCCCGGGCCAGGAGCAGCAGGAGGGAGGAGCAGATGGCGATGCACCCGAAGATGAACCACATCTTCTGGGGTCCCGCCGTCCCCTGGGAGGGATCGAAGCCGTGGGGGCAGTACCGCTCCAGCATCCAGCCCGAATAGAGGGCCGGCACCAGGACCTTGGTGAGGAACCAGGGAAGCTGGGCCACGCCCATGTACTCGCCGGTCCGCCCCTCCGGAGCGATTTCGGCGGCGTACTGGAGAAAGCGGGGCTGCCACATGGCCTCCCCGATGGTCATGACCACCAGGTAAGCGAAAAGGGTCCAGAAGTTGGTGCCCAGGGCCAGGAAAAAGGCCGGCACGGCCATGACGAAGGTGCCGGCGATCATCATGGTGTAGACCTTCCGGCGGTAGGTGAGGGCCGTGATGACCGGAACGGCGATGAAGACCAGAAGGGGATTGAAGTTGGAGGCGATCTCGAACTTCTCGCCGATCCATCCCGTGTAGCACCGGGAGACGTACTGGGGGAGGATCAGCCAGTTGTAGGTAAAGAGCGTCTGGACGGGGATCAGGGCGAAGATGAAGAAGGTGAACTTGAGGTCGCTGAGGGGGTGGGTCCGGAGCCAGTTCCCCAGCGAGAAGGGGGGGCGAGCCTTGGGCCCCTCCGGCGCCTCCCCCCGCTCCCGCCGGGCCTTTTCCATGGCCTCCTGAACGGTCCGCGGCGAAAGGATGAGGAAGGTGGCGAGGAGCGAGACCAAGGTGAAGGCGGCGTAGACCCAGAAGGCCCCCGGGATGCCCCAGCCCAGGTACTTCTCGTCGCGGATGAGGAAGGCGAAGGTGGGGAGGTAGCCGCCGAGGTTCATGAGGGCGTACAGCATGGCGTACCCCATGGCGGCGGTCTTCTCGTTGGTGAACTGCCGGACCGCCGCGTAGGCCGCCGGCTGGTACATGCCGTAGCCCACCACCACCAGGAGGATCCCCGCCAGCGTGGCCAGGTGGAGGCTTCCCCAGAGCCCCGGCGCAAGGCCCAAAGCGGGCCCGGCGGCGATGACGAGACGCCCCGCCAGCATGACGGCGAAGGCCAGGAGGAGGGCCCGGCGGACGCCGAACTTGTCGGGGACGAAGCCCAGGAAGAACATGGCGATGGTGATGCCCGCCGTCTGGACCATGACCATCCGGTGGGACCATACGTCGGCGTGGGCCACGCCGGCGAAGACGAAGTCGGAAAAGTAGATGGCCAGGTACCCCAGGATCCCGAAGTAGACCATCCCCTCCAGGAAGTAGGGAAGGTTCACGCCCCAGAGCGCCCGCGGCGCGTGGACCAGATCCACGAAGGGCTGGGTGATTTCTTTCAGCGGCGACGGCTTCTTGTCGGTGGGGGTCTCCACGGTTCCCTCCCTCGAAAGGGAATCAGGGTACCATGGGAAGAAAGGGGGGCGGGGGGTGTTGGAAGAGGACACGCGAAAGGAGCCGTTCATGCTGAAGATCCTCTTTTCCTCCCTGGCCCTTCTCCTCGCCGCCGCCGCCCTGCTGTACTTCGCCACCGGTGCCCGGGCCGCTTCCGGGAAGGCCCCGGGGCCCCGCACCGACCGCACCGTCTACGGGTTCACCCTGCCCCTCAACGACGGGACGGAGAAGTCCCTGAAGGACTACGAGGGGGAGGTCCTGTTGATCGTCAACACCGCGTCGAAGTGCGGCTTCACCCCCCAGTACGAGGGCCTGGAGAAGCTCTACGAGACCTACCGCGACCGCGGCCTCATGATCCTGGCCTTCCCCTCCAACGACTTCCTGGGCCAGGAGCCGGGAAGCGACGCCGAGATCGCCACCTTCTGCCGCCTGAACTACGGCGTCACCTTCCCCGTTTTCCGGAAGAGCCACGTGAAAGGCCGGGAGATCAACCCCCTCTACCGCTTCCTCACGGAGGAGTCGGGATTCGACGGGGCCATCTCCTGGAACTTCAACAAGTTTCTCGTGGACCGGAAGGGCCGGGTCATCGCCCGCTTCGGCTCCCGCACCGCCCCCCTGGACGAGGAGCTCGTCAAGGCCGTGGAGGCCGCCCTGGCGGAGGCGCCGTAAAAGTGAAAAGTAAGAAGTAGGAAGTTAGAAGGAAGTAAGAAGAAAAACTCCCGATCTCCCTGATCTCCTTGTTCAGTTTTTTTCTTCTTCCGCATCACGTCATAAGCCTTGACCGGTGAAGGGTCTCCCGCCTGCCGCAGCCAGAGGCCGTAAAGACGGGCAAAGCCAAGGACCCGCGCGGTGTAGGCGCGGGTCTCGGCGTAGGGGATCATGGCCACGAACTCCTCCTCGGCGGAGGGCTTCCACGCCCCCATCCACCTCGCCACCGCCTCTTCGCCGGCGTTGTAGGCCGCCACGGCACCGGCGGTGGGGAAGGTCTTGAGGAGCCTTCCCAGGTAGCGGACGCCGAGGGAGGCGCTGGTGCGGGGGTCGTAGAGGTCCGGGGAGGACTCCCCCTCCTGGAGAAGGCGGGAGGCGGTTTCGGGCATGACCTGCATGAGGCCCCGGGCACCGGCGGGGGAGAGGGCCCCCTCGTCGAAGCCGCTCTCCTGGAGCATGACGGCCAGGACCAGAGCGGTGGGGACGCCCTCGGCCTCGGCCAGCGGGCGGATCCACCCGAGGAAGGGTGCGGGGTAGAGGGCCTCCAGGGCCTCGGCGGGCAACTCCGAGGGGGCGCTCCGCCGCGGAAGAACGCGCTCCAGGACCGCCGCGGCGGCGGCCCGGCGCTGGGCGCGGCCGCAGAGGAGGGCGAAGGTGTAGGCGGCTTCGGGCGAGGCGGCCCCGTGCCGGCGAAAGACCGGCGCGAAGGCGTCGGCAGCCTCTTCCGGGAGACCCGCCCGGTCCAGGGCGCGGGCGAGCGCGGCCCCTGCCCCGCCGGCGGGACCGGTCCAGGGGCGGGGAAGGACCACCGGAGGGGGAGGGGCCAGGGCCACGCCCCGTTCCGAAAGGCGCCGCAGGGCCGCCGCCCGCCAGAAGGGGTCTTCCTCGCCGGCGAGGGAGAGGAGGACCTGCCGCTCCTCCTGGCCGTCTCCCGCCGCCCGGGCCGCCTCGGCGAGGCCCCAGAGGGCGCCCTGCCGGAAGGACCCGGCCTCCGGGCCGGCCAGAAGGGCCCGGAAGAGGGCCGAGGCCTCCCCGGGACGCTCCATCCGGAGGAGGGCCCAGGCCCTCCGGTAGCGGGCGGACTGCAGAAGGCCCGCGGAAGCGCCGCCCGCCTCCAGGGCCGCCCAGTGCTCCTCCGCCTCGGCGAACCGGCCGGCGGCGTAGGCCGACGTGGCCCAGGCGTTCTGCGCCTCGGCCCGAAGCCCTTCGTGGCCCTGGGGGGGGATCTCCAGGAGGGCGCGGCACCGCTGGACCACCCCCTCGTGGTCGCCCTCCCGGACGAGGGCCCAGACGGCCTTCAGCGCGGCCTTAAGGGCCGCCTCGGTGGGGCCGCGGGCCGCGAGGAGGCCGTCGGCCGCCCGGACCGTCTCGGCGTGTCGGCGGAGGGCGTAAAGGACCTCCACCCGGAGGAGGGCCGTCCCCTCGCCGGCGGGGCCTTCGAAGGCCCGGGGGGGAAGGCCGGCGAGCAGGTCCAGGGCGTCCTCCCGCCGTCCGGCGCGGAGAAACCGCCGGGCCGCCTCCACCGTCTCCGCCCCGCTCCAGGCCGCCGGTCGGAAGCGGTTCTTTTCGGCCAGTTCCCGGAGGGCCAGCCCCGCCTCCCGCCCGTACGGGCAGGCGGGCCTGCGGTAGAGGTCCAGGCAGGCCCGGCCGGCCTCCCCCCACCGCTCCAGCTGGAGAAGTGCGCGGGCACGCTCCCAGAGGATGCGGTCCCTCTCGGAGCCGCGGGAGAGCTCCGCCAGCCGGGAGAGGGTTTCCAGCCGCGGCGTCAGCGCACCGCGGAGTTCCTGCGCCCGGGCGAGGAGCGCGAGGGCCCGCCGCCGGAGCCTCGGGGAGGAGGCCGCGACGAGGTTCCGGGCGATCCCCTCCGCCTCGGCGGCCCGGCCGAGGTCCAAGAGGGCCTCGGCCAGCAGGAGGCGGCCGTGGGGCGCCAGGGGGCCCCGGGAGTCGGCCGCTTCCCGGAGGGGATCGAGGGCGGCGGCGGCGTCCCCCGCCAGGAGGGCCATCCGGCCGTAGGCCAGGGCGGCGGTCTTGTCGGACCCCGGCGGCGTCTCCACCCAGATCCGGCGGAAGGCGTCGAGGGCCTCGTCCCAGCGGCCGGCCCGGCGTAGGGCCGCCGCGCGGTCCAGGGCGTCCAAGGCCGGCGGCTCCTCCGCCCGGAAGGCCGCTCCGGAGAGGAAGAGGAAGAGGAGGACCCAAAAAACCCCCGGGAGGAGGGGAAGGACCCTTCTCCCGGGGGTGCGGGGTGTGGCGCCTACGCCGCCGGCCTTCCGGCCGCGGGCGTCAGAAGGAAACGTCCCAGACCGACTGGTCGTTGGTCTTGATGGCCACCGCCTGGGCGTAGACCTGGGGAACGGCCCGGTGCATGAAGCAGGCCGCCGCCTGGATCTTGTTGTGGTAGAACTGGGCCTCACCGTTCTCCTTCAGGAAGGCATGGTAGGCCTTCTTGTCGGTGGTGTCCACGTCCTTCTCGCGGCAGATGGCCTTGAGGCGCTTCGCCGCGATGGCGGCGTGTTCGAGGAGGAGCGCCCCGCCGAAGACGTGGCCCATCATGTCAAGGACGCCGCAGGCGTTGGGGAGGAGCACCAGCGGGGCGTCCATCCGCTTGGAGAGGTTGTCGAGGATGGCCCCCAGCTCCTTGGCGGCGCCCGCCAGCTGGATGGCCATGGCCCCCAGCTCGGAGTCGGTGACGTACTCCTGGACCACCTCCTGAACCTTGGCCATGAACATCTTGACCAGGGCGCCGTTCTCCATCTTCATCTTGCGGAAGCAGAGGTCCAGGGCCTGGATGCCGTTGGTTCCCTCGTAGATGGGGGCGATGCGGGCGTCCCGGAGGTACTGCTCGGCGGGATATTCCATGGTGTAACCGTAGCCGCCGTAGCACTGGAGGGCCATGTCGGTCATCTTCACGCCCCAGTCGGTGCACCACGCCTTGCAGATGGGGGTGAGGAGCTCCACCCAGCCCTGGTGCTGCTTCTTGGCCTCGCCCTCGGAGACGTGGGCCATGTCGAGCTGGTAGGCGGTGAAGGAGACGAGAGCGCGCATGGCCTGAACGTACGCCATCTGGGTGAGCAGCATGCGGCGGACGTCGGGGTGCTCCACGATGGGGACCTGGGGCCCGTCCGGGGAGCGGTCCTTGAAGTGCTTGCCCTGTAGGCGCTCCCGGGCGTAGGCCAGGGCGTGCTGGAAGGCGGTGGAGGCGGTGGCCAGACCCTGGACGCCCACCTCGTACCGGGCGGCGTTCATCATGTGGAACATGAGGGCCATGCCCTCCTGCTCCTTGCCGAGGAGGTAGCCTTCGCACTGGTCGTTGGCCCCGAAGACCATGGCGCAGGTGGGGGAGCCGTGAATCCCCAGCTTGTGCTCGATGTTGCTGACGGTGACGTCGTTGAACTCACCCAGGGAGCCGTCGGGGTTCACCCGGTACTTGGGGACGATGAAGAGGGACAGGCCCTTGGTCCCGGCGGGGGCGTCGGGGGTCCGGGCCAGGACGGCGTGGATGATGTTGGGGGTGATGTCCTGGTCGCCGGAGGTGATGAAGATCTTCTCCCCGGAGAGCTTGTACTTGCCCTCGGCGATCTTCACGGCCTTGGTGCGGGAAGCCCCCACGTCGGAGCCGGCGCCGGGCTCGGTCAGGCACATGGTGCCGCCCCACTTGCCGGTGTACAGCTTCTCGCAGAAGAGGCCCTTCATCTCCTCGGTGCCGAAGTTTTCGATGAGGTGGCCGGTGCCGCGTCCCAGCAGCATGGTGAGGGCGAGGGCGGTGTTGGCACCCACCATGAACTCGAAGATGCCGGTGCCCACGCACTCTGGAAGGCCCATGCCGCCGTACTCCTGATTGGCGGAGGCGCCGATCCAGCCCGCCTCGGCGATGGTCTTGTAGGCCTTGTGGAAGGAGGGGGGAAGGACCACCTTGCCGTCCACGAAGCGGGCGCCGACGCGGTCCCCCTCCTCGTTGGTGGGGGCCAGCTCGCCCTGGACGACCTTGAGGGCCTCCTCCAGGATCATCTCCAGGTCGTTGCGTTCGAAGCCGCTGAAGAGGTCCGCCTTGAGGACCTTGTTCAGGGGCAGCCACTCGAACAGGTTGAACTTCACGTCTCTGAGGTCGTCCTTGTAATCCATCGCTCACGCCTCCTTGCGGACTCGCCGCCGGCCCTTGCCGGCCTTCCGTTCACCCGTCGCTTCCGAGAATCCGTCTCCCCTGGTTATTGAGCCCTCATTCTCGCCCCCCTTTTTCGAAAAGGCAAGAGGGTCTCGCCCTCGCCCCTAGAGAGTAAGTAAATACTCACGATAAATCAAGCCCCCTTGTCACCCCGGGAAGGAAACGGCATCTTGCCCCTTTGGAAGCCCCCGCGAAGGGGGGGAAAGGAGCATCCATGGAACTGACCGTCACCTTTCCCGGAGGCAAGCGGGTCAACGCCGAGGTCCTCGGCCGGACCATCCAGACCGACCAGGCGCCGGAGGCCGGGGGGGAAGGCTCGGCTCCCGAGCCGTACCTCCTCTTTCTCGCCTCCCTGGGGACCTGCGCCGGGATCTACGTCCTCTCCTTCTGCCAGCGCCGGGGGATCTCCACCGACGGGATCTTCCTCCGCCAGCGGATGGACTTCGACCCCGTCCGCGGCCGCCTGGAGCGGGTCACCCTCTCGATTCACGTCCCGCCGTCCTTCCCAGAGAGGTACCGGGACGCCCTCGTGCGGGCGGCGGACCAGTGCGCCGTGAAGAAGACCCTCTTCGACCCGCCGGCCTTTGAGATCGGCACCGAGGTCACCTCCTGAAGGGCGCGCCGGCGGGCGCTCCGTGGTATGCTCCGACAAGGGGGCCGGCCCCCGACCGTTGCCGGTTCCCGCAGAACGCGAAAGGAGCCCCATCCATGGACCTCCGCCGACCCGCCGCCGCCCTTTTCCTGTCCGCCTCCCTCCTCACCGCCGCCGCCCCGCCGCCGGCCCGGGAGAAGGGGATGTACCGCCCCCACCAGGAGGACCCGGTCCTCAAGGCCCTCGAGGACGAGAACGCCGCCGCCGAGAAGGCCGCCCGTGAGGCCACCGAGGCCATCGTCCAGCGGGAGGAGGAGGCGGCCCGGAGCCGGAAGGAGAACCAGCCGGACTTCGTGGCGGACCTCTCGGCGATACCGCGCCCCAAGGGCCCCGAGGACTTCGCCGTCCGCCACTGGGCCTTCCCTCCGGTGGCCCAGTACCTCACGGGAACCTGCTGGTCCTTCTCCACCACCTCCTTCATGGAGTCGGAGGTGAAGCGCCTCTCGGGGCGGGAGGTCAAGCTCTCGGAGATCTGGACCGTCTACTGGGAGTACGTGGAAAAGGCCCGGCGGTACGTGGAGACCCGGGGGAACTCCGTCTTCGAGGAGGGCTCGGAGGCCGAGGCCATCCCCCGGATCTGGAAGGCCTACGGCGTGGTCCCCGCCTCCGCCTACCCCGGCGTCCGGAGGGAAGACGGCCGCCACGACCACGAGCCGCTCCTCAAGGAACTCAAGGCCTACCTCGCCTACTGCAGGGAGAACAACCTCTGGGACGAGGCCACGGTGCTCTCCTCCGTCCGGACCATCCTCGACCGAACCCTGGGCCCGCCGCCCGCCACGGTGGAATTTGAAGGAAAGACGTACTCCCCGAAGGAGTTTCTGGAGCAGGTCCTGCGCCTGGACCCCGACGCCTACGTCTCCTTCATCTCCACCGAGGCCTTCCCCTTCTACACCCGGGGGGAGCTCCGGGTGGAGGACAACTGGTGGCACGCCGACACCTACGTGAACCTGCCCCTTGAGGAGTGGTACGGCCTGCTCCTCTCGGCGGTGAAGGCCGGCTCCACCGTCTGCATCGGCGGCGACGTGAGCGAACCGGGGTACGACGGCTTCCAGAAGGTGGCGGTGGTGCCCTCCTTCGACATCCCCTCCGCCTTCATCGACCAGGACGCCCGGGAGATGCGGGTCGTCGAAGGCTCCACCACCGACGACCACGGCATACACCTGGTGGGGTACACGCGGCTGGCCGGCGCCGATTGGTTCCTCATCAAGGACTCGGCCCGGGCGGCGCGGAAGGCTCCCCCGGAGGGCTGGCTCTTCTACCGGGGGGACTATGTCCGACTGAAGATGCTCTCGTACATGATCCACAGGGACTTCGCCAAAGAGGTCCTGGCGAAGGTGCGAAGTGAAAAAAAGTAAAAAGTAAGAAGTAAAAAGGAAAAGAAAAAACCTCCCCGACCTCCCCGATCTCCTGGTTCAGGGCCTCGTTTTTTCTGTCGCCCTATCCCGTCGTATCGGCTGTATCGCTGCGGCGGTCCGGGCTCACGGCGCTGGAAAAAGGGGTTGAACGGCCCATTCGGCTCCCGGGGGCCTGACCGGCGGCTTCAACGGTGTATTTTCTGGCCCCAGAAGAGTTTTTTAACCCGAAGTTTACCTAGCGAAAACGGGTGGAATGGAGGCTGGTAAAGGGCTGGGGGGTGGTTTGAAGGTGCATAATGTAGCCACTAAATAGCTTGACTTTTCGATAATAGAGTATTATATTATCCCCAT
>Ga0272448_1006251_pt1 | contig 12924 bp, 11 predicted proteins | sample YNPCB0191_FD_202220 | JGI IMG/M metagenome (GOLD analysis project Ga0272448, IMG submission 202220) | Hot spring sediment microbial communities from Yellowstone National Park, WY, United States - YNP-CB-019-1 | ecosystem: Environmental > Aquatic > Thermal springs > Hot (42-90C) > Sediment...
AGAAGCGCATCCCGCAGCGCGCCGGCGTCGCCGAACGGCACCAGCACGCCCAGCTCCGGCGCGTGCACAAGCTCCGGATTCCCGCCGACGGCGGTCGTGACGACCGGCGCGCCCGCGCACAACGCCTCCTGAATCGCGTTGCAGCAGCCCTCGGCCCGTGTCGCGAGGGCGAAGCAGTCGGCGGCGTTCAGCAACAGGTTCACGCGGTCCTGGCTCTGCCGGCCGAGCAACTCCACGGCACCATCCAGGTGCAGCCGCCGCACCTGGGATATCAGTCTTGCCGCGTAGCCGCGCTCCGCGGTGGGGCCGCCGACGAGCAGCAGACGGACATCGCCCGCCGCACGGCGAACCGCCGGCAGGACGTCCACCAGCCGGTGAAAGCCCTTCATCTCCTGCAGATGGCCCACGCTGACGATGAACCGCGGGCCGTCCGGCAGACCCAGCGCGGCCCGCGCCTCGGCCGCATCCATGCGGTGAAACACACGGTCATCCACGCCGTTGGGGATTACGCGAATGTCCAGGTCTGCGCCAGCCAGGGCCAGTGCCTCCCTGCGCAAGGAATCGGCCACGGCCACGATGCCGTCCGCCTCGCGCAGCATCCGCCGGATCTGCGGCGCCCGGAGCCGGTAGCGGACCTGGGAATGCAGCTTGCCGCGCAAGGTGACGCAGACGGGGACGCCCAGTCGCCGCGCGACGCGCACCGCCCCCACGGCGTCGGGATACTCGAAGTGCGCATCCATCAGATCGAAATCCGGCCCCGCCTCGCGCAGGGCCCGCCGCAGGGCCCGTGCGTAGAACCAGCCATCCAGGCATTTCGCCACCCCCGGCAGATAGAACATCCGGCGATAGTGGACGGGAAGGGGTTCGCCGGCGTCGGTTTCCTGCACACCGACCGACCAGAAGGGGAACCAGGGTTGCAGGCAGACGACGCGGACGCCGGCCCCGGCTGCCAGCGCCCGCAAACGACGCTGCACGAACAGGCCCTGCGCCGGGGACGCCGGCGTCGGGTAGACCATCGTCGTGCTGAGGATATTCATGTGCCGGAACCCGTCGCGCGGTTCAGAACGGCGCCATGTACTCCGCGCTCGGCGGGCCGATGTCCATCGGCTCGGGCGCGAGCGAGAGGTTGTCGAACCGCGTCAGGCGTTCGTTGAAATGGAGCTTGATGGTGCCCGTGGGTCCGTTGCGCTGCTTGGCCACGATGATTTCGGCGACGCCCTTGATGTCAGGGCTGTCGTCCTGCGGTCGATAGTACTCTTCGCGGTGCAGCAGGAGGACGACATCGGCGTCCTGCTCGATCGCGCCGGATTCCCGCAGGTCGCTCATGCGGGGGCGGTGTCCCTCGCGGCCCTCCGGGCTGCGGTTGAGCTGCGCCATGGCGACGACGGGGATGTTCAGCTCGCGGGCAAGCGCCTTAAGGCCGCGGCTGATCGTGGCGATTTCCTGCTGGCGGCTTTCGGCCCCCGGCGTATACATGAGCTGGAGGTAATCGACGAAGACGGCGGCCACGTTCTCGTGGAGCTTGAGCCGCCGCGCCTTGGCCCGGAGTTCGAGCACGGTCATGCCGGGCGTGTCGTCCACAAAGAAGGGCATGCTGAGCATGTCGCTGCAGACGCCCTGAAGGTGCTGGATCTCCTGCTCGTTGAGCATGCCGCGGCGGAGCTTGTGCGAATCGACGCGGCCGCGGGAGCAGAGCATGCGCTGGGCGATCTGCTGCTTGCTCATCTCCATCGAGAAGAAGGCCACCGGCTTGCCTTCGTCCGCGGCGATGTGCTCGGCCACGGTCAGGCCGAAGGCCGTCTTGCCCATCGAGGGGCGGGCCGCCACGACGATCATCTCGCCGGGCTGCATCCCGCTCATGATGTCGTCCAGCTCGATGAAGCCCGTGGGCAAGCCCGTGAGGTAATGCCCCTCGCGCGACTCGATTACGTGGAACGTCTCCTCCAGGAACTCGCGAATGGGCACGACCTGCTCGCTGACCCGCTGCTCGGTAACGCTGAAAAGCTGCTGCTCGGCGCGGTCGAGAATCTCCTTGGCGTCCTCCGACTGGCTGTAGGCCTGGTCCATAATCCGCGCGGCGCAGCCGATCAGGTCGCGCAACATCGACTTGTCACGGACGATCTGCGCGTAGTGCTCCGCGTTGACGTGCGACGGGACGCTCTCGGCGAGCTGGACGATGTAGTCCACGCCGCCGACCTCCGCCAGCAGTCCGCGGCGCTCGAGTTCGTCGCGCACCACGACGAGGTCGATCGGCTTATTCTGATCGTACAGTTCGACAAGGGCCTTGAAGAGAAGCCGGTGATCCTCCCGGTAAAACCGGTACGCCTCGTCCGGCCGGATGAGCCGCAGGACGGCGCCGATGGCGTCGCGGTTCAGCATCATCGAGCCCAGGAGGCTCATCTCCGCCTCGATGCTCTGAGGCGGGATCCGCTGAACGTCACTCGACGGATTCGGCGGATTGTGAGGTAGACTCGCCATCTTCGCCCGCCTCCGTGCCGGCGGCGTCTTCCTTCGGCTCCTCCAGATCGCCGGCGGCCTTCTCCTGCACCACCCAGACCTTCACCTCGGCGCGCAGATCGTCGGCGAAGACGACCGGGACCGTGCGCGTGCCGAGCTGGCGGATGCTCTCGTGAAGCTCCACGTTGGAGGCCTCCACCTGGTGCCCCTCGTCGCGCAGCGCGGCGGCGATCTCCCGCGGCCCCACCGAACCGTAGAGGTGGCCCTCCGGGTTCGCCGCGGCATGGATCATGACCTCCACATTGGCCAGCCGGGCCACCGCCGCCTCGAGGGCCTGCCGCTGCGCCTTCCGCTCCGCCTCGGCGCGCTTCTTGTCCTCCTCGATGGCTTTCATGTTCGCCTCGGTCGGCTCCAGCGCCAGCCGGTGCGGGATCAGGTAATTCCGCGCGTACCCGTCCGACACCTCCACCACATCTCCGACCAGCCCCAGCTTCGGAATATCGCGTCTGAGCAGCAACTTCATCGTCGTAACCTCTCGATCGGGCACGCCCCGGGCCGCCGCCCGACGCCCCGGGTCCGGCGCGACCGACCGTTGCCCATCATAAACCTTCCTTCGGCGTTTTCACGCCCCGGAAGCCTGGAATCCTGAAAATCGCCTGTGACGAACCCGCCCGCGCGGCGTCACTCGTTCCATCCGCCTGCGGCAACCTCACGCCGCCCGACGGATTGCCGGACCCACGCCGGCTCGAACCTTCCGCCCCTGCGAAACACTCACACGGCCCCGGACTTCCGCCCCGCCACCCCTCAGAACGGGATCGCCGGTCCGTCGGCGGGCGGCTCCTCCGCGACCGGCGGCGGTGCGTCCATCTCCGGCGGCGCGGACGGATCGCCCGCCCCGAACGCCGTCGCCGGTGCCGCTGAGCGATACCGCTGGGCCCCGCCGGCCGGCTCGGCGGCCTGTGGGGGCGCGCCCTCCCCGGGCCGCCCGCCGCCGAGAAACTGGAAGTTCTCGACGATCACCATGTGTCGGCTTCGCTTGCTGCCGTCCTGGCCCGTCCACTGCTGGTACTGCAACCGGCCCTCGACGAGCAGGGAGCGACCTTTACTCATGTACTGGTTGATCAGTTCGGCCGGCTTCCCGTAGGCTCGAAGGTCCACAAAGCAGACCTCGTCCTTCTGGTTGCCCTGCGGATCGCGCCACTTCCGGTTGATCGCCATGCCGAACTCCACCACCGGCGTGTTGCTCGGCGTGTACGTGAGCTGCGGATCCCGCGTCAGATTCCCCGCCAGAATGACCCTGTTGTAGTTGGCCATGGTCGAAGCTCCTTGGCATCGCCCCGTTACGCCATGTCGCCGCCCGCCCCGTCGTCCTCGCCTTCCTCGTCCGGCACCTCAAGCTCCGCCGCCGGCACCTCCGGCTCACGCGCGGCCGACGCCGGTTCCTCTCGCCCGCCGTGCGGCCGCCCGCCCTCCTCCTCGCGGCCTCGCGAGCGGTACGAGCGGTCCCCGCGATCCTCCGACGGCGGCTCGGGCGTCTTCTCCACCGCCTGCTTCATCTCCTCTTCCGTCAAGTGATCCGCCCGCAGGACGAGACAGCGGAGGATGTTCTCGGAGAGTTGAACATCCCGCTCGATCCCCGCAATCCGGTCGCCCGGCGCGCGGAAGTATGTCAACACATAGCACGCGCGCTTGCGCCCGCGGATCTCGTACGCCAGCCGACGCTCATCCCATCGCTTGCACGCGATAAGCTGGCCCTCCGCCCGGCTGATCAGCCGGTTCACCTCGGCTTCGACGTTCGACCAGTCCACCGCCGCAGCCGGGTCGAACAAGAACATCCCTTCATAGGCTCTCAAGATGCGACTCCTTTATCCGACTTCCCAGGGCCGGCCCCGTGATTCGGGCGCTCGGTCCGATTGAACCTGTTCATCGCCGCCGTCACTCCGTCGGCAATCCAGCACTCGACGGCGTCCGCCGCGCGCTGCACCGCGGTATCGACCTCGGCCTCCTCCTCCGGCGAGAAGCCGCCGAGCACGTGCGAAACGGCATCCGTCCGTTCGGCACGCCCGATGCCGATCCGAACGCGGGCAAACCCGTCGCTGCCGAGCAGCCCGATGACACTCTCCAGGCCGCGATGCCCGCCCGACGAACCCGAGGCCCGGATCCGCAACGCACCGATCGGCAGGTCGAGGTCGTCGCTGATCACCAGCAGCTCCTCCAGGGGCACCTTGTAAAAGGCCACCGCCGGCTGGACGGCCTGCCCGCTGAGGTTCATGAACGTCGTCGGCTTGAGCAGCAGGGTCCGCTGCCCGGCCACCAGACCCTCGCCGACCCACGCGTTGAACTTCTGCCGGTTCACCTCGATCCGCCATCGCCCGGCCAGCACATCCACCACCCGGAAACCGAGGTTGTGCCGCGTTTTCTCGTAGCGACTCCCCGGGTTGCCGAGCCCTACCACGAGTTTCATAGATCACGCGAGCCGGCCGGTCACTTCTTCTCTTTCTCCTTGGGCTTCTCCTCGGCTTCCTCCTCGGCCTCGGCCTTCTCCTTGCGGCCGATGACCTCGGGTTCCGCCGCCGCCGCACCTTCCGCGGCCGCCGCCGGCGCCGCGACCTCCTCTTCCTCCACCGGCTGCCGAACCGTACACACCACGAGCTCCGGCGAGGCCACCGCCCGCACACCCGCCGGCAGCGGAATGTCGCCGACCTTCAGCATGCCGCCCAATCCCACTTCGCTGACGTCGACGCGAAGGCGCTCGGGAATCTCCGTCACCAGGCACTCGACCTCCAGGTCGGAAATCACCTGGTCGAGAACGCCGCCCTCCTTGACGCCCTTGGGCGTACCGCGGAGTTCGACGGCGACGCTGACGCGGACGCGCTCGTCGAGGCTCACGCGCGCCAGATCGACATGGATCGGCGTCGTTCCCAGATGGTCGTACTGCACGTCCTTGACCAGCACCCGCTGCCGGCCGCCGTCCAGATCGAGCTCGAGCAGCATCGTGCCGTGCTGGAGCAACAGCTCCAGATCGTGCTGCGGCAACGCGACGGGCAGCGGCGTCTCCCCGTGCCCGTACACAATGCCGGGGACCTTTCCGGTCTTTCGCAGCCGGGCCGCCGCCTTGGAGCCGGCCACCGTCCGCGATTCCCCCTTCAAATGCGCTAGTTCCATGTTGGCTTACTCCTGCACCTTGTCGCCCGCCGCGTGCTTCCGCCGACGGGAGCAATTCTGGTCAAACAATGCACTAACCGACTGATTCAGGTGAATCCGCTCGATGGCCTGGGCGATCAGCCCGGATACCGACCGGATTTCGATGTTCGGCAGCTTCCGGCGCACCTCGTCGGAAATCGGAATCGTGTCCGTCACGACCACCTGATCCACACCGGCGGCGACGAGCCGGTCGGCGGCCTGGCCGGCGAAGACGGGGTGGGTCGCGCATACGAAGAAGCGTCCGGCCCCATGATCGCGAAGAATGCTCACCGCCTTGGAGACCGTTCCGCCGGTCGTGATCATGTCATCGAACAGCAGCACGGTCTTGCCCTTCACGTCGCCGATGATGCGGGTGGCCTCGGTGCAGTCGCCCGTGATGCGGCGCTTGTCGATCACCGCTAGATCCCCCCCGAGCCGTGCCGCATACGCGTTGGCCGTCTTGAGATTGCCCACGTCCGGCGAGACCGTCACGGTGTTGCTCAGCTTCTTCGCCTTGATGAACTCGCAGATGACCGGCAAGGCCGTCAGATGATCCACCGGAATGTCGAAAAAGCCCTGGATCTGGTCCGCATGGAGGTCCATCGCGATGATGCGGTTCGCCCCCGCCTCGGTCAGCAGGTTCGCGACCAGCTTCGCCGTGATCGGCGTGCGGCCCTCCGCCTTGCGGTCCTGACGGGCATAGCCGAAATACGGGATCACCGCGGTGATCCGCCGTGCCGATGCCCGCCGAAGGCAGTCGATGAAGATCAGCAGCTCCATCAGGTTCTCGTTCACCGGCGGACAGGTGGACTGGATGATGAAGCAGTCGCGCCCGCGGACGTCGTCCTCGAGCTTGACGAGGGTTTCGCCGTCCGGGAATCGCTCGATCCGCGCCCGGCCGAGCGTGATGCCGATGTGGCCGGCGATCTTCGCGGCGAGGCCCGGATTGCTCGTGCCGCCGAACAGACGAAGCCCGCCCTCCACGGCGTTGTTCTCCGTGATGTGGGCGCACGCCTCCACGGACCGATTGGATTTAGCGGTGGTAGCCATCTCGGTTCCCGCTCGAATCGTTGGTAATGACCGACCCCGGCGCCACGTGTGCTCCCGCGGGCAGTTTCAGGGGTGCCACGAGGATCGATCCGCTCCCGATGAACACGTCCTTGTCCACCACGGTCGGGTGGACGTGCGATCCGTCGAAGTTCGCCACGATCGTGCCGGCGCCGACGTTCACGCGCTCGCCGATCGTCGCGTCCCCGATATACGTCAGGTGCCGCACGCGGCTGCCCTCGCCGAGCGCCGCGTTCTTGAGTTCCGCGAAGACGCCCACCACCACGTCGTCGGCCAGGTGCGTGCCGTCGCGGATGTAGGCGAACGGCCCGATGCTGCACCGCGCGCCGATCTGCACCCGTCCGTGGATGTATGTGAACGGGTGGATCACGGTGTCGCGTCCGATGCGGGCGCGGGCGTCGATCCAGGTGTTCGGCGGGTCCACGATCGTCACCCCGCTGGTCATGAAGCGGTCCTGGATGCGCGCCTGCATGATCTTGCCGACTTCCGCCAGTTGCTGCCGGGAGTTGACGCCCATCGCGTCCTCCGCGGCGACGGCGGTCACGGCCACGGCCCGATACCCGCGGCGGATGAGGATGTGCAGCACGCTCGTCAGATAGTATTCGCCCTTGACGTTGTTCGGCTGGATGCTGTCCAGCGCCTCGAACAGCAGCTTCTTGTCGAAGCAGTAGTAGCTTGGGTTGACTTCCTTGATCCGAAGCTGCTCGGGCGTGCAGTCGGCGTGTTCGACAATGCCCTGGAGGTTGCCATACGCGTCGCGGACGATCCGGCCGTAGCCGGTCGGGTCTTCCAGGATCGCGGTGGCCAGGGTCACGGCGGAATGCTCGCGGTCGTGCGTCTCGCGGAGCAGCGTGAGAGTCTCCGTCCGCACGAGCGGCATGTCGCCGGCGATCACGATCACGTTGCCCTCGAAGTCCGCCAGGGCCTCGCGGCAGATCTGGACCGCATGCCCGGTGCCCTTCTGCTCGGTCTGCTCGACGAACTGGAGGCCCGGCTCCCCGGCAAACGCCGCGATCACATCGTCCTTGCGGTATCCGACGACGACGACGATGCGATCGATCCCCGCCCCACGGCAGGCATCCACGACATAGGCAAGCATGGGGCGCCCGCACACCTCGTGCAGCACCTTCGGCAGGTCCGTCACCATCCGCGTGGACTTGCCCGCCGCCAGGATCACTGCGGCACAGGGCTTACGCTCCGTCTTGCCGCCGTTTCCGCCCGCATCGGTCATATCGTTCGTCCCTTCCGCACGCACGCGCCCCGCAGGCCCCGGTCCGAGCCGTCGAGGCATGATCTACCCGGCCTGGACTCGAACCAGGAATGCCAGGACCAAAACCTGGTGTGTTACCGATTACACCACCGGGTAACGTCGGCCGGCCGGCGCCGAAGTCCTTTCTGTATCGCGACGAGGGCCACCAGAGTGGTCGCGGCGTCGCAAGGCTCCTTCCGAGGCCTGAACCCTCTGCCGCGAAGCGAAGGCCCACTGTCCGCATCGGACCGCCCCAATCGAAAGAGCGCCCGGCCATCGGCCCACTCGGCCGACAGCCGAAAAAGGTATCCTAATGGAAACGCCCCGGCGAGTCAATCCTCGGCTTGGGATCCCCGGAATGCGGGGCGGCGCAACAGAAACGGCGGGAAAACGGCAGGGCCGCCCGGCACGCCCAGGCCCGGCTCCCGGCGGGCACCGGCACGTTGAACCCGGCGGGGCCGCGCCCGGCGCGCCGCTCCGTCGGGCGGAACGCCCGCGACTACTTCCCGCCCGCGGGGCGGTGTCCACCCGCGCGCAGGGCCAGCCATTCGTCCTTCGTCAGGAGACGCAGCGGCAACCGCTCGCTCTCCACGCCGGCGCGGTCCACCAGGGAGATTTCCACGCGCCGCGAATCCGTGGGCAGGCTGATCCACATGACCGGATCGGCATCCGCCGGCCCGCACTCGCCGGCCGCCCATTGCTTCCACGCGACGGGATCCTTACGCCGGCCCTTCGTCCGCGGCTGGAAGGTCGAAAACCGCAGGCTATGGGGAGACCACGCTCCCGGCGGATACTCGTAGTCCTCCACAAGGGGAGCTTCGCTCCCGGCGGATTCACGGATACGAAAGGCCGCCACGCTCAACGAATCATCAAAGAACTCGATCGCAAGGTTGTGCTGCTCGTCCGTCCACACCTCCGCCCGCAGAATCCGCGGCGGTACGGGCCCGGCGGCGGCGCGAAGATCCTTCACCAGTCCCTCAACACGCGCCACTTCGTCGCCGACGTAATGACCGTGCTTCACCCACGATTCGAGATGCCCCGCCCACGTCTCCCGACACTGCTTTGCGCGGACCTCCGGTGCGACCGCCCCCTCCCGCACATCGACAAGGTCGGCCGTCACCGCACCGGGAGAGCCGTCGGCGAGCTTCCGGTTGTCGATCGAGATCCGCACAACGCCGTGCCCGGCCGTACGGAAAACAGGGAGATCCACGTGGGTCGTCTCCTGCGCCCGCAGATCGGCTCCATCCTCCTTTCGCAAGGTCAGCGAGACCCTCGCGAGGCGTTTGGTATCCGCCTGGTCCGCGGCAACGTCCATACGGGTCAGGTACCAGGGCACGCCGGGAACCGGCTGTTGGGCGACGGCGACGTCATCGAAGGGCTCGGCCACCTTCACGTCGATAATCAGGTTGGGCTCCGCGTAATCGTATTCGGAAACCGTCGCCGGCGGCGAACCGGAGGATGCGCCGCTTCGGCAACCCGCCATCGCGAACGCGCCGGCCGCAGGAATCACCACGAACAGGACAAGGGATCGCGTCTTCATGAGGTTCGCACCCGATGCACAAAACACGCCGGCAGCCGACCATCGCACCGAACCGCCGACGCAGGGACCGCCCCCGGCCGCGGTAACGGGCGCACAGTATCCCCGCCGCGACCGGATGCGTCCACCCTCCTTCGGGGAAACATCAGGAACGAACCCGCTGCCCGTCCTTGAGCTTCTCGAGACCCTCCGCCGCAATCGTCTGTCCCTCGGTCAGGCCCGCGAGGACTTCGAGCTGATTGCCGCTTTGCCGCCCGAGTGTCACGCTGGTCTTGCGAAGCCGACCGTCGGCAACCACATAGACGCTCGCCGTGCCGCCCGCCGGATCGCGGAGACACGCGGACGCCGGGATCCAGATCGCCGGCGCCTGCTGGGTGGCGGCGGACGGGCGGCCGCGCTCGTCGGCCGGAAGGAACACCACCTGCGCCGAGCCTTCGTAGCGAAGGTGATCGTCGGGATTCTCGACCCGCACCTTCACCTGCACGGTGGCCTTCGAATAGTTCGCGCCCGGATCGAGCCAGAGGACATGCCCCCGGTAGCGGCGATCCTTGTACGCATCGGGCACCACGGTACACGGCATGCCCTTGTGGATGCGGTTGATGTCCAGCTCGCTGACGTCCACCTCGACCCGCACGGCGTTCATATCGGCGATCGTGCCGAACTGGGCGTTTGCATTCGCCCCGAGGCCGCCCTCGGCCGCCACAAAGTCGCCCACCTCGACGTTCCGCTCGAGGATCACGCCGTCGATCGGCGCGAGAACCTCGCAATCGCTCAGCGCCTTCTGCGCGAAATCGAGAGCGGCCTGATCGGCCGCCACCTGGGCCTCGGCTTCCTGGAGCAGCCGGCGGGCGTCGGCGTACTCGATATCCGGCGCACTGCCTTCGCGGTACAGCCGCTCGATCCGCGCGAAGTTGAGCTTCTGAAAGGTCAGATTCGCCTTCGCCCTCTCCAGCCGCGCGGCCGCCTCGTTCCGGCGGGCGCGGTAACTCACGTCCTCGATCCGCGCGAGGAGCTGGCCTTGCTTCACGCGGTCGCCCTGCTCGAAGTACAACGCGACGATCTGGCCGGAGACCTTCGTCGTGACCTGCACCTTGTGATCCGAAACGATCTTGCCGGTGGCCGTCAGCACGGACGCGGCCTCGGGCTCGCGCTGGGCCACCACACTGAGCAGGCGGACATCGGCCGCCGATGCGGAACCGGCCAGCAAGGCGGCGACCCGGCCCCGCCCGAGATACCCGCCCACGGCCAGAGCCACGAGGACCAGACCGGTCACGAGAACCCTGGTTGCGCCCCGTCCGCCCGCGCGCCCGGGCACGGCGGCCGCGGGGCGCTGGTCCTTCGGGATACGGAGGGTCTGTAGTTGGCTTCGGACGTCGGTGGCCATCTCCATACCTTAGATCATCGTTATGCCTTTCGAAGAGCTTCAATTACATTCGTCTTCGAGGCCCGTACGGCCGGGGCCAACGCCCCCGCGAGGGCCACGAACACCGCCAGCGACAGCGAGACCAGCATCGTCGTCGGCGTCACCTTCAACTCGAACGCCAATACCGTCCACGTCGCGTCTGATAAGTAATCCTGCCGGGAGCCGTGAATCAACAGGCTCAGCAGCAGCCCGAAAAGACACGCCGCCGTGCAGATCAGCAGCGACTCCACCAGGAACGCGCCGACGATCGCGCCGCGGGAAAACCCGATGGTGCGCAGCATCGCAATCTCGCGCCGCCGTCCGTCCACAGCCGCGTACATGGTGTTCGCCACGGCGAATGCGGCGCCGACCGCCATGATGCCGACCAGGATCGTCGTCAGCACGACGATCTCGCGCGTCTTGGTGGAAAGATCCTTGTAGTAATCGGTCTCTCGCCTGGCATCGAGGTTTACGGCGGGGCCGTTGATGTAGGCAATCGCGGCCGGGACGAAACCGGCGTCGGCCAGGCGGACCAGTGCGCTGGAGCTGAACACGCGAAGATACGAATCCGCCACGCTCGTGCGGGGGGCCCAGATTTCGCTCTCCAGCGCGCTGCCGCCGCTCTCGAACACGCCGACGACCTTGAAGCGGCGGTTGCGCAGGCGTCCGAGCAGGATCTCCTCGCCAAGGCCGAGACCGGCGTACCGATCGTGAGCGGCCTTTCCGACGATTACCTCGAGGGCGCCGGCCTGAAACCGGCGGCCCTGCACGAGCCGCACGCCCTTGTGCAGCTCGAAACCGATATCATCGACGCCGCGAACGGCCACGTTGGCGACCGCGCCGGGGTTGTCGCGGCGCGGCAGGGTAGCCTGCACGCACAACTCCTGGCTGACGAGCAGCCGCCCGGAGGCGTCACGTGCGATGCCGGGGGCCTGCACGACCCGGTTGACCTCGTCGGGAAAGATGACACTTGTGCTCTCCGATGTAGCGCCGGGCTTGAGAACGATCACGTTCTCCGGGCAGCCGCTGACCGCCAGCGACGCCCGGATGCCCGCGGCAAACGACAAGAGCACGGCCAAGACGAGCACCACGGCCGCCACCACGATGAACGTGAGCGTCGTGCTCAGCTTCCGCACGAAGAGATTGCGCCAGTTATAACGCAGGGGCAGTGCCACGGCTTCTCATTCTATTCCAGACTGCGCATGGCCGCCACGACCTTCAGACGCAGCGCCGCCCAGGAAGGCCAGATCCCCGCCACGATTCCGATCAGCAGGGAGATCAGCAGCGCCTGCATACACACGGTGGGACGAATCAGAAGAACCTGGATGACCGGCACGGTGTAGTCCTTGAGCGGCGTATAGGTGAAGGCGAAGTAGGGTGCCCACGCGCCCACCATACCGCCGACCAGACACAGCAGAAGACTCTCTGCCTGAATCTGGGTGAACACGAAGGTGCCGCCGAAGCCCATCGACTTGAGCGTCGCAATCTCGCTGATGCGGTCGCGGAAGTTCATGCTCATGGTATTGGCCGCCGCCATGACGGCCACAAACACCGTGACCGCCGCGAGAATGGTCAACCGACGCGGGAGATCGAACTGCTGGGTGACGAACTCGCTCATGAAGGCCTTTTCGTCCTGCGTTCTGGTCTCGTCCGGCGAGCGGGCGAAGAGCTGGTCGATCGCGACGCGATAACGGTCCACGTCGGCCCTGGTAGCGCACTTGACGAAGAAGAAACTCACCAGCCCGTACGGATACCCGCACTCCTTGAGCTTTTCCTCGAGGTAATCGCGGCGGCATCCAAGCGTGATCGGGTCCTCCGCCTGCTCCGCCGTCGAGATGATGTGAAACTCCATCGGCGCGTAGGGCGGCACCGAGCCGCGGATCGTCACGCGGTCGCCGACTTTCCAGCCGAATTGCGCGGCCGTCGCCCGCCCCACGACGAGGGCCTGCCGGTCCCGCTGCCACGCGGCGACCTCCTCCGGACTCAGCCGGTATTCCGGGAACGTCGCCACGAACGTGTCGGCGTCAA
>Ga0272448_1006253_pt1 | contig 12919 bp, 7 predicted proteins | sample YNPCB0191_FD_202220 | JGI IMG/M metagenome (GOLD analysis project Ga0272448, IMG submission 202220) | Hot spring sediment microbial communities from Yellowstone National Park, WY, United States - YNP-CB-019-1 | ecosystem: Environmental > Aquatic > Thermal springs > Hot (42-90C) > Sediment...
GAACGATGTGTGTGTAACGCAATTGTAAGTCCCTCATTGTGATTGTGCAAGCAAGTTCAGGAGAGAGATGTAGCTAGAGTTTGACTCATCAATTCTTAAGTCCTGACAAATGGGCACGAGTTGCAAGTTGGCGATAAGGAGATGTACAGATGGTTATTGGTTTTCAGCCGGCACGATATGCTGCGGGCATCGCTATTTTGTTTCTTATGTTGTCGAACGTAGGCTTTGCCCATGTGGCTGTAACACTTCAAAATGCGGATATGGAAACTGGCTACTTGGGAGGAATAGCAGGAGGATGGACAGCTTTCTGGGTCTCTAATGGCGTCTCTGGCTCACCGACCTTCTTTGACTCAACATCCATCAAGCATCGAAACTCACATGCGCAAGGGATAAACTTGACTGGCGTCGGGACCAGCGACAATGTCATGCTTAAGTGCTATACCGGGATCTACCAGCAAGTTCCGGCAACTCCTGGTCGAACATACACTGCAAGTGCCTGGCATTATATCGATATGCCATCAAGTACAACAAACGTTGTGAGCGTGTCCGTTGGCATCGACCCATCGGGTAGCACCGATCCAACAGCCGCGAACGTTGTCTGGAGCATCGAAAACTGGAACGGCTCCGGATCAACAGCAGTCGGAAACTGGAAACAGATGCTCTGCACGGCAATTGCTTCCTCCAACACAATCACTATCTTTCTCAGAGTCGTGATAATTCCTTACCGGGCCACTATAGCGCCTCCGAATAAGGTCTACTTCGATCAAGTTTACCTAATGGAATCCACTACTGAAGCAAGCGAAGGGATATTAGCAAATCCCAGCTTCGAGCTTGGTTTTGTGAGACCTGATCTTATGATGCTAGATGCCTACCCAAATAACTGGCTACCGTTTGGCTCGGCATACGGCACCAACAACAATTCGGGCATTCATGTCGGATCGGCAAACGCCTCGCCTGTACCAGACGGTTCTTACTACCTAGAGATTGCACATGGTTATGGCAAACCATCTACTAACGGCTGGGGCGTCTGTCAACAGGTTCGGGTAACTCCGGGATACCAGTATGAAGTTTATGTGCGAACCAAAGGCTCGGGCTATAATCAGACGCGAAGCGTCGGGATCGATCCAACTGGTTCTATTACCGTTCCGAGCTCGCAAACAATCTGGGCCAACGATAGCAACGACGACGGTCAATGGCGAATGATTCATGCCGGACCAGTCGTTCCGGTCTCAGACAAGGTTACAGTCATTCTTCGAACAAATGGAACATTTCTCGACGGAAATCGAACAGCGTGGTTCGACGCGGTGGAGTTCCTGCAACAAGGAGGAGAGATTATCCCGCCTGCAGCAGTCACGAATCTTACGGCTTATAATGCAACACCAACGACCATCGATCTATCTTGGACCTGTACAGGTGACGACGGCAACTTAGGAGCTGCTACAACCCAGGTAGTGAAGTATTCCACACAGCCTATAACAGAAGATAATTGGCACCTGGCAACCGCTGTGCCGAACGTACCCGTGCCTGGCTTTCACGGTACCAATCAATCTATGACAGTAACCGGCCTAACTCCCGGGACGAGATACTACTTTGCAATCAAGCTTTATGACGAGTGCTCCAATGCATCGCCGATCTCGAATGTCGCATCTGCTGTAACTCAAACCGACACTGTGCCGCCTTCCAGAATTACGAACCTTTCTGTAGCCATCAGCCTCAGCGACTCAGTTCAACTTAGCTGGACCGCTCCCGCCGAGACAACCTGGAACGGCACCACTCAGGCTGCTGCAAGTTATGAGATTCGCTATTCCACTCAACCGATAAACAACAGCAACTGGTCGTCAGCGACGATTGTAACGGTGCAAGTCCCTCCGCAGCCTGCCGCTCCCGGTAATATTCAGACAACCTGGGTAAGAGGTCTTGCAGCAGGCACTACTTACTACTTCGCCATCAGATCACGCGACGTAGTAGGAAATCTCTCTGACACATCAAATAGTCCGAGCCGCACTACGGCATCTCAAGGCACTGCACCCTATTGGGCATATATGGTCCGGAACAAGCTGCAATCATGGTATGCTTCTAAGCTTGCCGAGGCACAGGATGCGGATGCGGACATAACCGATCCTAATCCCTTCAATTGGTATTACGACAGTATAGACAAGGATTGCGAGGCCCAGCCGGGACTGGCGGCAATTTTGCAGATAGTTCGCGACCCATATTTGTTGGCGCATCTTGGCCGCGTGTCGGACCATGTTTGGTGGCTTACCTATGCGAACACCAATATCGATTCCAACATATTCCGCTCAACGGGACAGAAAGTACCCACTTGGAACGAATCGCACCATCTCGGTGAAGTAACCTGGAACGGCGTCGGTCTTATCGCAGTGGACTACGATAATCCCAAGTGGCTCCAAAGAGCGATCGAATATTGCCGCCACTTAACTTACTGGACCGGCTACACGGGTGACGAGTCCACCGGCGGCCCTCACTTGCACTTTCGCAGTATGTGGTTCAGAGGCGATGAGTACGATCACACAGACGAACGTCCTTACTGCTTGGTCGATACGCCTGAAGACCGCAGGCTCACACGAGCGCCGTTCTACGCGGCATGGAAAGACCCCAACTCACGAATGACCACCGGGCAGCTTATCAAGGACTGGCTGGCGGAATTGGACACGGCTACTGTAGAAGATGCAATGAAAACCGATCTGAACAAGCCGCTCGGATTGATTCCTGGCGAGATTCGCTTCGACAATCACCGGATCGGTGGGTACTCCGGGCTGTGGTGGAAGATGGCCTCGTCGCTAGGCGGCACCCCGGGCACTTCCAGCGAATGGTGGTGGGATTGGGGAGTCGGTTGGGTGCAGGCACGCGACGCATACTATGAACTTGTAGACCAGTATATCGTTTCCGGATATCCTAAGTATATAATTCCTGTTCGCGAGACAATCAGACACTTCAGCATCGACTCTGCCATTAACAATATCCCGCCTCAGTACATGTTCATCAACAACGATGAGTGGTATAAAGGGCCGATCGCTCCGTGGCCTGACTATAATGACCCTTGGGGCGGTTATCAATACTACGTCAACTATCTCTATCGACTCTACACCGGCGATACTCAGTTTGATGAGGCATGGCTAGGTCATGCAAATGTGCTATGGCAGGTGCTTCCGCCGCCGGGAGCGAGACGATGTCAAAGAATGATCCGCTCGACTCTGACGTGGACCGGACACAACATCGACAGCGATTCCTGGCAGCCGTGGAAAGCTGTGAACCCGTTCTTTATGGCTTGGGTTATCACCAAAGACAAGGAATGGCTATGTCGAGCGCTTGACGAGATGGGCGACAGCGGTCCATGGATGGAGACGATGTATACGGGAGTGCCCGGCGTAGGTATCAACCGCTTGCCCGATCAGCCTATTACCTGGAACAATACCAACAAGTACACCAACTGGGCTTGTTTGGTGCTCGATTGGGATAACACTCACATCAAGTGGATAACTTACAACTTCGATGCGCAGGACCGCACCATCCCCATTTGGCTATGGTCCCTGAAACCAGGCAACTACATTCTTAAGTATGGACGCGACACAAATCTTGACGACGAGATGGACTCAGTTGAAGGGATTGTGCCGTTTACCTATAACGCCAGGCGCACTGAGATTCCAATTACGCTGCCGTCGAACCGCATGCAGGTCTTTGAGATCGTTCCGGCGGAGAAGACGCTCCACGAACTTAAAGCATTGGCGGACGGAACACCGATTTCGCTCAATGGCTGTTTAGTTACTGCTGTGTTTGACGGTTTCTTCTATGTCGAAAAAACGGACCGCTCTGCAGGAATTCGAATCGAGTCGCTTGCAAAGGTACAACCTGGCGACATGGTGAACCTAACCGGATACATGACCACCGTTTCAGGCGAAAGATGCTTGAAGTGCCTCAATGCCCCGGTGATCTCTCGAGGAAACCCGATCCCCAAACCGCTCTCGATGAATAATAGGAGTCTTGGCGGCGGTCCGAGCGGGCTGCAACGTGCAGTCTCCAACGGTTTATATCCAGCGGGGGGCGTTAGCAATATTGGGTTGCTTGTCCGAACGACCGGCCGCGTGATAGCACGCGACACTGGGTGCATTTATATTGACGATGGTTCGGCTTGTTGGGGCGGCATCGCACATAGCGGAATCAAAGTCATAACCTCACAAAGCCCTGATATCGGTAGCTACGTTGTTGTGACGGGCATATCGTCTTGCGAGATTCCGCTTGGCGAGACAGAACCTGTAAGAGTTCTCAGAGCCGTTCCTGACGGAGTATGTGTGATCGAATAGCAACCAACGCCGCGCACGGAGTCCGTCAATTGTGTCATAATGCGGGACTTACAAAAAGCGCAACAGCCATTCCATAAAGCGCTGCTGCAATTCCATAGTCCTGATACCGGCATGCTTGCGAGTTGAGAATAGCCTCGGCGCGGTTGGCATAAGATTGATCTCCCGTCAATCGGCAGAGCTTTGTCAACGCAATCGCGGCAATCGCATTGTCGTCGAGAGGAAGGGTGGAACGCGTCAAGCCTCGCTCATGAGCACGCGCTGCTGAAATGTCATAAAGCCCTCCGAACTCAGCCGCAAAGCATTCAAGGCTACGTGCCAGATCTTTTGCCGCCTCAATGTATTCGTCCCTGCCGGTAGCTTCATAACATTCTATGTTTGCTAGCATTAAACTTGCATGGTCTGCTAGAATACCAAAGCCGTGGGGTTTATTATCCTCGTAGTAATGGCAAACCGTGTCGTCGGGACCGCGATCCAAATTGTTCAGAAATGAAACTATATCCAAGGCCCGATCTCGCGCTTGTGGATCTTTTGTCGTTCTCCAGAGTTCTAAATAAGCCTTCACCATCGCTGCGTTTGAATTTGTGTAAGCAGCCGTATCGACGTCCGGCTGCTGCATCTGCTTTCTGCCTGCCTCGTCCGCTTTGTAGTAAGATTCTACTGCGTCTTGACTCCCGAAGAACAACCCTGTCTTTTCGTCCCTGAGTGTTTTCTCCGCGTATCGGAATATTCCCAGCGCAGTTCGGAAAAACTCATCTCGCCCGGTAAGCCGATAAGCCTCCAGCAACACAAACGCCATGTCGGCATTGTCGCCGAGTATCTTTTCGTAGTGCGGCTCGGTCCAGTCTGGTTTGGTTGCATATCTGAACATTCCGCCATCAACCTTGTCGAATATTTCTCCTCTCAACATACACTCGAGCGTATGAACGACTATTTCGAGATCGCGTTCTTCGCGAGTGCGTTCAAAGTTGAACAGCAAAAAAGCAAGAACATCCGGGAACGGAAATTTGTAATCTTTTCCGAAACCGCCGTAGTCCTTGTCGTAGCTCGATCTTATGGTTGCCAAAATGTCCTCGACGTCCTCTACTCCGAACTTGCCCGTTTGAAAAGCAGATGTTTTTTGTTCCTGCTCTGCGCGAAATCCCCTAGCTTGAGCAAGAATGCTTTCTGCGCGACTTGCATAAGCATTCGAGACCTTTTGGAGAATTTTCACCATATCATCGGGAGGCACGTAGGTTGCACCGGCAATTATATCGCGCTCGTGCGTCAGAAACACCGTGCTCGGCCAACCACCCATATTGTAACGGGCGTTGATATCCGGATCGCGATCAGCATCAACCCTCACCGGAATGAAACGCTCGTTGATAAGGCTTATAACTGTGGGGTCGGAGTAAGTAGTCTCGTCCATAACGTGGCACCAATGACACCACGCAGCACTGATTGACAAAAGAACCGGCTTGCCGGTAGCTTTCGATTCGTCGAATGCCGCATCGCTCCACGCTCGCCATTGTATATCGCGCATAGTCGTCACTCCTATTAAGAGAATCGAACGGGCAAAAAGACGAGCTTTATGCAGCATGACTTTCTGCCTTTTTGAGTTTGCCCACTTTTCTCACTCTAAGAAGTATGATACCCGCGACTTTTTGTATTCTCTGATGCTTTGGAGCACTTGATAAGCGGAAATGCCGGATAAGCGCGCGAGTTCGTTGATTATATCGAACAAGGCAGGCCTAGTGCAGGAGTGGATCATAGTGTATATCGAGTAAGGCCATTGCGGATAGGAAGGACGCTCGTAACAATGGCTGACGGCGGGGTGAGCCGCCATGCTCAGACCTACTTGGTCTCTCACCTCCGGCAGAACATCCCAGCAAACCATCGCATTAGCCCTATAACCCGCGCGCACATGTCTGAGCACTGCAGCGAACCTGCGCATCACACCCGTATCCAGCATATGCCGTGCGTGCATAAGCAAGTCTTCCTCGGTCAAGCCCTCGGTCTCGGCAAGCATCCGAAACGGATGCTCCGTCAACGGCAGATCGCGCTGCAACGCTTTCACTGCAGAACGATTTACCTGTTCAATCGGAGTTTGGTTGTTGGAGATATGTGATCGCGGTTCCAAATCAGCCGTTCGAGTCTCCTCGGACATTGACAAAAACACTCCGATCTTGAAGACTTTGATAGCCGGCAGAATGAGATAATCCCTTACGCCCTGTTGCTTAGCCGCTTCGCTCACTTCCTGTTCAACTTTGCCCTCCGGAGGAACAGTCATCGTGAACCATAGATTGTAGCGAGCATCTCGGGCATAACAGTGGCTCACACCGGGGTGTGATGCAACTATATGAGCAACCTTGTCTAAACTCGCGTCTTCAACTTCAAACGCTGCAAGTGCACTGCGATAGCCAAGAGCTGTTGAGTCAAAAATCGCACTTATCTGCCTTATCACACCGCTGGCCTTCAGCCGTTCTATACGCTCCACGACTTCGGCTGCGGACAAACCAAGTTGCTTTCCAAGCTCTTCGAACGGCGTGGGGTGAACGGGAAAGTTCCGCTGAACAGCGTCAAGAAGTCGCGCGTCGGTTTCTTCGATATGATTCCTCATTTCAAGATTCATGATAGCACAACGCAAAGGGCCTGCCCATTATGGACAGGCCCTGATCGGAAAATAAGCAATCATCCGGACATCAAGCCGCTTCTTTCTTACGGCCTTGAGTCACTCGCTTGCGAATTGACTCGGATACGTCAAGTGGTTCCAGTGTAACCGGTCTGCTTCGCGGTGCTGCGTTTGTGCACTGTTGGCAGACCCACTTGGCTAGGCCCTGAAGATGTTCGGGCACGTTTTTTATCTCATTTCCACATCTGCAACGCATCGCTTTTGCCTCTTTCTACTGCCAGGCTGCCCGCTGCAATTGACTAGTTCATTATTGATGTACCGTGCAAGCACATCCATACTTGTATATACCCCAATTGGGAGTTCAGCTACCATACGCGAGGCTTCATTTTCGAAGTTCCGGTATTTGTGCGAGGAAAAGCGGGCGTACAGTCTCTAATCAACAAAACTCTTCTTTGTGGTCGCGAGTCATAAGATCGTAGACAGCTTGTTTCGGAGCTTTGCCTTCGAATAGAACAGCGTGCACCTGAGCGGTAATAGGCATATCGATGTTCAGAGTTCGACTGAGTCGGTAAGCCGCCCGGCAGGTATGAACTCCCTCCGCCACTTGTCCGATAGCTGCGAGACTTTCTTCTAAAGTCATTCCCTCTCCCAGCATACGACCAAGTCGCAAGTTTCTCGACAGACGACTCGCGCAAGTAGCGACCAGATCTCCAAAGCCGGAAAGCCCAAAAAACGTTCGTGCATCCGCTCCGAGTGACATCCCAAGTCTTGTCATCTCAATTAGACCGCGAGTAACCAAGGTCGCTTTTGTATTGTCGCCGTAACCAAGGCCATCCGATATGCCTGCTCCAATAGCAAGCACATTCTTGAGGGCACCACCCAACTCAACTCCGACCACATCGATATTCCGGTAGACTCGCAAGCTGGTTGACGAGAACGCCTCTTGAACTACCTCAGCGCGTTTAATATCCGGACACGCAACAACAGTGGCGGTTGGAACGCCATTAGCCAGCTCAACCGCCAGATTCGGACCTGAAAGCACTACGCAACGAGAGCCAATCTCTTCACCCAGCACCTCGGCAATCACTTGCGAACCGCGCAGACTCGTAGTACTTTCCAATCCCTTTCCGGCATTAACAAGCAAGGTATCAACGCTCAGCCTCCCCTTCAGAAGCAAAGCCACATCTCTCAGACCAGTGCTTGGAACTGCCAGAACAACCATTCTTCGGTCGCTGAGCGCATAAGCAATGTCGGCAGTAGGCTCTACGGACTCAGGCAGAACGACGCCGGGGAGAAAGCGCACATTCTGCCTGTCTCTTTCGATAGCGGCAGCTTCTTCAGGCAATCCCCAGAGCCTTACTGCGTTACCACTTCTGCCAAGACATATCGCAAGGGCTGTGCCCCAGCTCCCCGAACCGACTACAGCAACGTTCATCGAGTCTACAGAAGTGCCTTTGCAACCTTGCGTACTGCAGCCGCCGTCAAATCGCAATCCTCGTCGGTCATCTGCGGCGGGATGTCTAAGTGGATGCTTCTACTGAGATAATCCAGCGTCTGCGGGCACATGTCCGGGCTATACTGGGCATTTCCGCCTCTTTCGGTGTAGAATCTACAAGTGTAAGGGCAACCTTCCGGAGTCGCCGTAACTTTGTCCATAATCATCTTCCAATGAGCGTAGATGTGCCAGTCCGGAACTCCCTTCGAGTAGATGCATCCAGCCTCAACTCCCTCAGCGTTCAGCGCCTCCGCAAACCTCTTGGTGAGGTCCGGCGATTCAAGGAAGAATATTAAGCAGATGGCAGTATCTCCGGCTTCATCGTTCAGGCGTCGGAATGTGATGCCTGGTATGTCCGATATTTGGTCTTTTATACGCTTCTTCTTGCTTCGCATAGTTTCGAGCAGCCTGTCGAGCTTTCTAAGCTGAGCTAGAGCGACTGCGCCGTGAAGTTCACTCATTCGGAAGTTGACGCCGGGGAAGACTTCACCCTCGTACCTCGGCAACCCGAATCTATCCGGTCTCCAGCAAGCAGCAGTGTCGTGATAAGCCTGAGCGCGATCGTAGAGCAATTGATCATTGGTAAGCACTACTCCGCCTTCGCCCGCAGTAATGATCTTGTGATACTGCAGACTGAATGCATTGCAGTCGCCAAACGAGCCAAGTCGCTTTCCCTTATAGCTTCCTCCACAGGCCTGAGCAACATCCTCGACCACTTTAAGGTTATGCTTTCGTGCAATGTCCATGATTCGATCCATATCGCATGGCACTCCACGCATGTGCACAGGTATTACAGCTTTTGTGCGAGGCGTGATTTTCTTCTCAAAGTCGACGGGATCAAGGGTAAGCGAGTCGTCTACCTCGGCAATTACCGGTATAGCCTTTGCAGCAACAATGGCAGCACAGCTTGCAAAGAACGTGTAACCTGGCACTATGACCTCATCGCCCGGACCTACACCAACCGCAACCAGGGAAGATATAAGAGCGGACGTACAGGAATTGACGGCCAGCGCGTAATTCATTCCTATCTTCTCAGCAAACTCGACCTCGAACTGCCTCACCTTAGAAGGAGCATCAGATGGGCCGTAGTATCTGAATAAGTATTTATGCTCAAGTACGTCCAATATTTCGGCTTTTTCTTCTTCACCGATTTCCAATCCACCAGGATACATAGGCGGGTTCTTTGTAGTCTTAACCGGCATTCCCCCGTCTATTGCAAGCTTCTCTTCCATTACTGACATCCGATCCTCCCCAATTGTTATTCGATCAAGTAATCAGCAGTATAACACAGCATTAACTCGCTGAGCAACTTCAGACTGGCTTTTCGAACTCTCGAGACATTGCAGGCAGGATTCGAAGACCCCGCTCAATCGAAGTAAGATTTCTGTTGGATGGCAATTCGGCGAGAAGGTATTTCGGTCTTGGTGGAGAAGCATCCAGCAGACCACATTTCGTCTCCGTCAACGGAGCTGTTGAAAACAAGGAGAGATAAATTGAAACCGATAGGAATCCAGCTATACACGCTCAGAAAAGAGGTATATCCACCTGGCGCAGATTTGCCCGGAGTCCTCAAAACAGTGGCAGATATAGGATACAAAGGAGTCGAGTTCGCCGGTTTGCACGGCAATGATCCAAAAGAGATTAAGAAGATTATGGACGACCTCGGTCTAGTGTGTACATCAAGCCATACTGCAATGCCAGACGAGGGAAATGTAAATCAGATCGCCGATACCGAAGCTGCGCTCGGAAACAAGCGCGTGATTAGTGGGTTCGGGCCTAACGATTTGCAGACTCTCGACGGTGTGAAGGCTGCGGCCGAAAAAATGCAAAAGGCCGCAGAACTTTTGAAGCCATACGGTATGAGCTTCGGGTTCCATAATCACTGGTGGGAGTTCGCTCCGATGGATGGCCAGTATGTTTATGACATACTGATGGCCGAGGCGCCCGATGTATTCAGTGAATTGGACACATATTGGTGCGCGTTTGGAAAGTCCAGTCCCGTTATGTGCACCAGAGCCTATGCGAGTCGCATACCGCTCTTCCATGTCAAAGATGGAATGCTTGAAGAAGGCAAGCACGTGCATACGGCAGTTGGCTCAGGCAAGATGAACTTTCCGGCGATCCTGAAGGCGGCCGATGAAAACGTGCTTGAGTGGCTGATTGTCGAACTCGATGCGTGCGAGACCGACATGCTCCAAGCCGTCAAGGATAGCTACAACTACCTGGTCTCCAGCGGCTTGGGACAGGGAAACAAGTAATCGCCAGCAACTCATCGCAATAGCCTGTACTTGCCTTGACCGCACTCAGTACGAGCGGTATAATACAGTGGAAATTCCAGGAACCGTAAGGCCCCTGCTCAGAATCAGGGGCTTTACTCCTTGTACCGGGTGAATTAAGTGCGAGTTCTCGTAACCGGCGCATGTGGGATGCTTGGCAGTGAGGTTTGTAAAGCTCTGAGCCCCCATCATGTTATACCGACAGATATACTTGAGGGCTGTGAAAAGCTTGACATCACTGACATGGACGGCGTGTTCGATGTTATACATCGTTTTAGACCCGAAATGGTGATACATTGCGCAGCCATGACCGACGTGGACGGTTGTGAGCGTAACCCGGACTTGGCATTTAAGATCAACTGTGTTGGGACCTGGACCTTAGCCTGCGCTTGTGCATCTATAGATGCAGCAATCGCTTACGTCAGCACGGATTATGTTTTCGACGGCAAAAAAGGCAAGCCGTATACTGAGTTCGACCAGCCTAATCCGATCAACGCTTATGGTGCGAGCAAATTAGCGGGCGAGGAATCTGTAAAAGAAGTTTGCAAAAAGTATTACATAGTTCGCACATCTTGGCTCTTTGCTCCGCACGGCAAGAACTTTGCAATTTCAATACTCAAAGCGGCAGAGACCAGACCGGAGCTTAGAGTGGTTGCTGATCAGGTCGGATCGCCTACTTATGCAAAGGACTTGGCATATTTCCTTGCATCGCTTGCAGGATCGCCGTTATATGGAACCTATCACTTCACAAATAGCGGAACTTGCTCGTGGTATGAGTTTGCAAAGAGTATACTGGAAACGGCTGGAAGAACGGAAGTAAAGATAGCGCCAATCAAATCAGAAGAATGGCCGACGCCTACCAAGCGACCCAAGTACTCCGTGTTGCGACACTATAAAATGGAGCTGCTTGGCCGTGACGGCGCCAGGCCATGGCAAGATGCGGTAGCGGAGTTTGTTTCGGAATGGACTACTCAAAAACAGTAAACCTGCCTAAGACAGCGTTCCCTATGAAGGCGGACCTCCCGCGTCGGGAACCCGAGTTCCAGCGCTTTTGGGAGGAAATAGATCTTTATGGGAAACTGAGCACTCGTGAGTCGCCTAAAGGAGACTTTATTTTACATGATGGTCCTCCTTACTCAAACGGAGACATACACATAGGACACGCCCTGAATAAACTCCTTAAAGATTTCATCATTCGTTACAAGGCGATGAGCGGCTATCGTACGCCTTTTGTGCCTGGCTGGGACAACCATGGAATGCCCATCGAAAACAAAGTTTCCGAGGAGTTCCGACGCAAGCACCTGTCACCTACTCGCCTAGAGATGCGCAGAGCGTGCCGTGAATACGCGAATAAGTGGGTGAACATACAACGAGAGCAATTCAAGCGGCTCGGTGGAATAGCGGATTGGGATCATCCCTATCTAACAATGAGCCCGGAGTACGAATCGACCATAATCAAGGTATTCGGAGAGCTTGCCGAACAGGGCTACATCTACAGGGGCTTGAAGCCGATTCACTGGTGCATCTATGACGAGACTGCTCTTGCTGAAGCCGAGATCGAATATTCGGAGCACAAATCGCCATCGATATACGTAAGATTCCCGCTAGTAAAGGACCCAAACGGCGTGTTTGAAGCGAAAGATGGAAAACCGAACGGTAATTACACAATTATCTGGACAACAACCCCTTGGACGATTCCTGCGAACCTGGCAGTCGCTGTACATCCGGACTACGAGTACGCGCTGGTGGATGTAGCTTCTTCGCTCGCGGAAGAAAGTCAAGGGAAGCGAGATTACGTCGACCGTTACCTTATTGCTGCAGAGCTCGTCGAGAAGACGATGATTGCAATAGGAGCAAAGTCTTATCGAATCGTCAAGAAGTTACGCGGGGCGGAACTTGAAGGCTTAGTATTCAAGCACCCAATATACGACCGCGAGTCAATATTGGTGCATGCGAATTATGTCACGCTTGAAGAAGGAACCGGAGTGGTGCACACGGCTCCGGGACATGGCAGAGAGGACTTTGAAACCGGCCAGCAGTACGGCTTAGAACCGCTCTGTCCGGTTGATGAACGCGGATACTTCACGAAAGAGGCTGAGCTTTTTGAGGGTCTGCATATAACCAAACAGGGCAATGCGGCGGTCGTTGAAGCTTTGGAAAAGGCAGGAATGCTGCTTGCGAAGGGAGAAGTGACGCACAGTTATCCCCACTGCTGGCG
>Ga0272448_1006258_pt1 | contig 12915 bp, 13 predicted proteins | sample YNPCB0191_FD_202220 | JGI IMG/M metagenome (GOLD analysis project Ga0272448, IMG submission 202220) | Hot spring sediment microbial communities from Yellowstone National Park, WY, United States - YNP-CB-019-1 | ecosystem: Environmental > Aquatic > Thermal springs > Hot (42-90C) > Sediment...
CCCCAATCATTAGGATCAGAATTCCGCTAGGAATTCTGCAAGAAGAGTTTCGAAAGGGGTTCGGGGAAAACCTGTTCCCAAAGGTTTTCCCCGAAACCGAACCCCTTCTCTCAAAACCAAAAGTGGGGTTGGAAGGGGGACTTCGAACAACCCATTTCCATCCCCCTGACTGTGGGGGTGCGACTTCTGTTCATCATTATGTTGGAAACAGCGCACCCCCACACGCAAGCGAGCGTAGCGAGCGCGCCAGGTGGGGGGAATCAGAGGTTCCCGAGGAATGAAGGGGGGAGAGGCGGAGCGTAGCGAAGCCTACCCTCCCCCCTGCGTTCAGGTTCCCGAGAAATGGGGGGAGGAGAGGCGAACGAAGTGAGCCTACTCTCCTCCCCGCGTTTCGGTTCCAAAGGTTTTCCCCGAATGTCAGCCCCATCATGCAAAACCGAAAACGGGGTTGGAAGTGGGCATCAGCCTTTAATAATAACGAGAAGCATTGGGATCTGTGAGGATTCCCTGGATGTGATTATGACCCAGTTCTGGGAAGGGTGCACGCTGGAGAAAAGGATCAGTGTAAATGTATCATTATCCGGGAGTGAGATCGGGATCACTAATTTTAGATCCCTATCCGGGGAGATGCATTCTTTTACAATCGTCAACCCCCCGGAGGGAGGGGTATTCCATGTAATGCGATCTTCCCTCCAGGTAGAATTATCAATGACCCCGAGTGTAAGATTTACCTTATAAGAGGCATTTATGCCACTCAGGATCAACCTTGGTTCAGCTATGGACCCCGGAAGTGCACCCTTATTGAACATGAAGTATGCACGGGAATCTGAACTCATGTTTGATCCTGTCATGAGAAGGGTTGAGTTGCCATAGTTTTCTGATGGGTACAGGCTGGAAGTATAGGCATCCCTTGATGCAGGGATCATACTCTCCACAGGGTCAAAGAACCAGATCTCAAGACCCGGCGGGGAGAACCCTTCCCGGGAAGAGATTGTTGCCATGCATCGTTGATTCCTGGGGATAAGCATCAGGGATGTGTCTGGATCCAGATGGCGGAGAGGGATCGTATGTCTGCCCGTATGGTTAAACCAGAAGAGTGTGTACGGGTGTTGTGCGGGGGATGGCGCATTCAATCCTGTGATGGAGGATTCATTCCAGTACGGGTTGACCGTGTGGAGACCAATGAGACATGGTCTCTCAAAGTATAAGATCTCAAGGGTGAGAACGGCAGAATAGATGTATGCATGGCGCTCAACCCCGGGAAACCGGATATAGATCCTTGTTCGGGCATCGTTATCTGATCTAAGGAGAAGTTCTTCTGCATGACCTGTATTTTTCTGCCAGAGGGTTACCGGATGCTCAAAGATATATGCATCCGCAGCGGGTCTGGCGGTCTTGGATCTGTTCAGGTGGAGAAATTGATACTGTCTGTCATAGATTGGTCTGTCCGATGGGGAAACATTCAGTCCACCCCTTGCATACTCGTTCAGGTATCCGGGGGCCTCGTAAAACATGTTGATCGGGTTTTTCCACCAGTGGAACCTGAACCCATAATCAAGATGGATATTTGCGTTCTTCTCAATGGATAGGTTGTTGTTTCTTGTTGCGGAGATCTCGAAGTTTACCCCGTGAATCTCTCCGGAACGCAGCAAACTCTCAATCATTTCGAACCTCCACGGGTCATAAGGGTTATATGCGAAGTTTGGCTGCATCACAACATAGTCTATCCCGAAATCCCGCCAGTAAAACCACATCGGCGCAAGAAAAAACGGGCACCAGACAAGTTTCAGACTGATGTTGTGGAGATACTCTGCAGTCCCCCTGACCCCTTCGTATGTGGCATCAATCTCTCCTTCTGAGTAAATCCAGTAAAACCCTGTAAGTGTGAGGTTGTGATAGTTTTTATTTCTCCACCGTTCAAGGAGTTGACTGATACTCCATGAGGCGTTGCGATCGTACTTGAAATAAACTGCACTCAGGATGACCTTGAAAAGGGTATCGTCACCAAGGGTTTTTCTTACTCTCCCTGAGACATTTTCCAGGATATCAAGAAGTTGAAAGGATGAGTTGGCATACCAGTAGAAATCTGCAGGCGTGGGACCCCGGTAGGAATTGCTATTATAGGATAACCTTTTGGAGGAGACAAGAACTATCCCGTCATACATTCTTCCGGAGATCTCGCCATTCCAGGATAGATGCGCAACAAGGGGGAGAAGTGTATCTTCGCTCCATATCCCCTGATCAAGATAATATATCGCAATCGAACCTAAGGCATCGAGCGTTTTGCCAGAATAGTTTTGTGAATCTGAACCTTTTCTCATCGGAGGCTGACCATTTTCTTGAGAAAAATTCAGCCAGATATACCTCTCCGAATTGACATCCAGGGTTTTCTCCATTTTGAAGGCAGAGGAATCAACCTGGATCTTTACCCGGCCTTCCGGCAACGAATGTAATGCATAGAACCCTGTGGCTCGATGGTCTGCACGCATGCCTGTTCTGCACTCTCCGAGCAGTTCCCCTTCATTTGAGAATGCCTTGACCACCGCATCTGACACGGGTCTCATCTCAGAATCCCAGATATACCCGATAACAGAGTGACCTCCGGGGTTATCGCCTCGAGCATCGGGGTCATGCCTCTCCGTTATTCTGTGTGTTTGCAGTGGATTTGAGACAGGGTGATGATTACCCTGAGTTTCATTATCCGCATGCTCTAGTGATGTATCCTCCGGGGGAATAAGATCACCTCCGTAATCTACGAAATGCGTTTCCTCCATCCCGGCAAGAAGGAATATTGGAATCAGGAATGCGATTACGAATACCCTCCATTCAGGCATTGCGCATCCGCACAGTATTCCCGTATGGAGATATAGAATTATCGGTTCACATAAACGAAAATATTATCATTGCATTCTTATTCCCGGGTATGCATAAGGTGGTTACGATGAATATTCCTGACGACCTGAAGTATACTAAAGAGCATGAATGGGCACGCAAAGAACCGGATGGAATCCGAATCGGAATAACGGACCATGCACAGAAAGAGTTAACGGATATCGTATATGTGGGTCTGCCCAAGGTTGGTATAACCGTCCAGAAAGGAAAACCCATCTGTGTAGTGGAAAGTATAAAGACGACCAGTGATGTATTTGCGCCGGTCAGCGGGGTCGTAAAAAAGGTAAATAATGACCTTGAGGCGCACCCTGAGTATATTAATAAGGATCCTTACGGAACAGGGTGGATCGCCCTTCTCGATCCCTCGAACCCGGGGGAACTCGATAGTCTCCTCACACCCCGGCAATACAGGGAGTATCTTTCTACCATAAAGCACTGATGCCCCGGGACAATTAATTCCAGAGAGGGAAAGGTTTATCTGGGGTTGTTTTTCTCACTGGGGGAAGATGTCAGAAAGAATGTCAGGAGGTAGTGGTTATGAGCACGGAGGAAAAGATTACCACGATCGTTGAGCTGCTGGCTCAGCTTTCGGAGGACACCACCCTACCCCGAAATATTCGCAGGGGTGCTACATTAGCCAAGGAAAGCCTTCTTAAAGCCGATGAGGCAGTTGACCTGAGAAAGGCAAAGGCGATCTCCATTCTGGATGAACTTGCAAACGACTCGAATATCCCCATCCACGGAAGGACTACTATCTGGGATATCATTGGCAGGCTCGAGGCAATAAAATAATATATCAATCTGAGAGATACCCCTTCAGGGGTTGTAGTATAGTTTGGACAGTATAAGGGCCTCCGGAGCCTTTGACCCGGGTTCGAATCCCGGCAACCCCGATATTAACTTCAAGCGGTGCATGCTTTTAAGACAAAATCATTATTTACCATAACGGGTATGGAGGATGCCATGACAGAGTCCCCTGATGTGCAAATATATGAAATAAAACGCATGGATTTGAAGAACTCGACGGTAATCAACGGGTTTCCGGGCGTGGGCCTGGTCTCCTCCATTGTTGCCAATTACCTGGTGAACAGTCTAAACCTCGAACAGATAGGGTTGATGGATTCTGATCTCTTTCCCACGGTATCTCTGATTCGAGATTCCGAACCTCATCACCCCGTACGAATCTATGCAGGTGCGTCGCCCACAAAACCCTCGGATAGCCTTGTGGTTTTCATCTCGGAGTTTCAGCCTCCACCCACAATCGTCAAACCTATCGGAGAGGCGATCATCGACTGGGCACAGGACCAGTGGTGTTCCCTGATCATGTGTCCTGAGGGTTTAATTATCGAGAAGGATGAGAATGCCCCTCCTGCTGAGAGGAGGTCTGTTCGCGTATATGGAGTGGGAAGTACACAGCGGGCAAGGGAACTCATTATTGAGCCGAATGTTCTTCCCTTTTCGGAGGGGGTAATAAGCGGGGTTGCAGGCATACTCCTGAATGAGGGAAAAAGAAGGAATTTTGATGTGATCTCCCTCCTTGCAGAGGCACAGCAGGAATACCCTGATGCAAGGGCTGCAGCAGAGATCATCGAGATCATCGATAAGTTGCTTCTGCATACAAGGGTTGATGCAAAACCACTCTACCGTGAGGCGGAACGCATAGAGGCACAGATCAAGTCAATCCAGAGCAAGACCCCGCCCTCGCAGAAAGAACCAAAGGATTTCAGCGGGATGTATCGGTAATATAATTCTCCTTAAATCTTGAGGCGATCTCCTTTTTCAGGTCAGGGATCTTCACACGGACCTGGACAGTGGTATCCCGGTCTCGAATCGTTACCGTGTCATCACTGAGTGTTTCATAATCAATCGTAATACAGTAAGGTGTACCGATCTCATCCTGTCGTGCATACCTTCTTCCGATGCTCCCTGACTCATCGTAAAATGCCCGGAAATCCTCTCTCAGAAGTGTAAACACCTCCTTTGCCCTTGCCACAAGTTCCGGTTTTTTCATCAGGGGAAAAACCCCGACCTGATATGGTGCAACATGCCTTGGCAGAGATAGTACGATATAATCCTCATCCTTTTCCCTGTGCATGGTTATAAAAAGGTCCAGAAGTGCCCAGATGTTTCTGTCCACACCAAAACTCAGTTCAAGGACATGAGGAAGTATCTCCTTACCCTCGATGTTTACCGACATGGGTCTCCGTGAGTGAGATGCATGCCTTCCGAGGTCCCAATCCCCGCGATAGTGAACCCCTGCGACCTCCTTGAACCCGCCAAGGGTCTCCGTGAAGATCTCCACATCAAAATGTATGCGGTTGTAGAATGCCCTTTCGGATTCTGACTTTTCCCAGAACCTGAACTTTTCCAGAGGAACATTCAAGACCTTCGTATAGAACCCCTGAATCTGGCACATCTTTGACACAAAGAGTTCTGGGATTGGCCTGAACTCCGGACGGGAAAGGATCTCCGAAGGGGAATATACCTTCACGCCGGACCCTCGATCTTCTGCAAATACGATGGGCAATTTACATAAGGGATCAGGATCGGGTCGCGGCGGGTCATCAGGATCAAAAAAGATCTGAAGTTCCGCCTGGGTAAACTCACGCATCCGATATACCCCCTGTCTGGGTGCTATCTCATTTCTGAATGCCTTTCCGATGATTGCGATCCCGAGGGGTAACCTCCTCCTGCCGACATCAAAACACCGTCTGAATGCAAGGTATGCTCCCTGTGCAGTCTCCGGACGGAGGTACCCTTTCTCCCGGGCTCCAGTTCCGATATTCACATCGAACATCATGTTGAACATGGTCGGCGCGGATAGTTCACCCCCGCATCGCGGACACCTGATATTCTCCTGCTGAATGGTCTTTCTTATCTCTTCCGGGGAGACACCCTCGAATCCCCTTCCCGTAAGATCCTCCAGAAGGAGGTCTGCCCGGAACTCAGACTTACATTTTATGCATGTCGTAAGGATATCTGTGAAAGATTCCAGGTGACCTGATGCCCTCAGAGGTTCTTCTGCCATAACCTCTGCCGGTTCGATGAGATAAAAATTATCCGTCGAGGAGACAAAATACGATCTCCATAGTTCCTCCCAGGCATGCTTCATTGCGGTTCCTGCGGGTCCATAATCGTAGAACCCGGAGAGCCCTCCGTATATCTCGCAGCTCTGCCAGATGAACCCGCGCCTCTGGATAAGGGATGCAAGGATATCTGCCTTATTCATGGAAATCTTAAAACAATTAACATGATTATGGATATATACCTACCGATGAGAACCCTCTTATCTCAAATATGATTATCACCACCAGTGCAGATCCTCAGGATATTGAGGCTCATACTCCGGAATACTTATCTCACAGCTGCAGTTGTAATGATATGCATTGCGGGTACGATATTCGGATTCTATTATTATTATGAACAGATACTTTCATCACCATTCTGGGTGTGGGTATTCATTCCGGATTCACCTGTTGCAACCCTGCTGTATGCCTTATCGCTGATCCTTATCCTTTTCAGGCGTGAATCAAACAAACTCAACATCGTCTCATTCATCCTGATGGTAAAGACCGGAATATGGACCTCTGCGGTTCTCTTTATCTATTTTGATTACTATTTTCGTCCGGAGACCTTCATTTTAAGATCCTTCATTCTGATCACTCATCTTCTTATGATACCTCTTGCGATCCTTCTTCTTCCTCTGATGAAAAAGGAAACCCCGTGCTTCTTCCTCACGATCCTTATGCTCTTACTGTTTTCAGACATAATGGACTATGTATTCGATACGCACCCATGGATGCCTGAAAAGTATACCTTTCAGATCGGGTGTCTGGCTATCTCTTTGAGCGTTTCCCTGATCCTTTTTCTGTTTTTCCTGCTGGCGCGGAAGACTCGAGATTGTTTATTACATTTCTAATAATATCTTCACTTACTGATATCTTACAGTATTCGCTCAGGGTCTTTTTGATGGTTGAAGGGGATCGACCGTGTTCCATAGCATTCTTCACCAGGGTGCGAATATCCTCATTAAAGTTCCAGGGGAAGATGAACCATGTCCAGTTCTCAGCCGGGACTTCGACTGAATAATAATCCGGCACGATCGATGAATGCGTAATGTGAAGCAGGGTCGCACTGCGCAGGGATTTCGGTTTAAATGAACGGACATGCTGAATCGCAAGAGAGAGGGATTTCCCTGTATCCGTGATATCATCCATGAGGAGCACCCGTTTTCCCCGGACATCTGCCGAGAGTTTCTGGGCAAGTCTGGCATCCCCATCACGGGTGGCGGTAACCCCCCAGTGTTCTGTTTTAACTGCATACAAATCCTTTATGTTTAGAAGGTCGCAGAGGAGCCGGGCAGGAACCCATCCGCCACGGGTCAGCCCGATAACCACATCAGGCTTGAACCCATCTGAAGACATCTTGTTTCCCACATCGTTAGTCCACTCCTCTATCTCGGACCAGGATACTATCTTGCAGTTGACGAGTTTCATGACCCCTGCATTGAACCATCAAAGATATACCTTTCGTCTGATCCTTCCAACCATTCTAATAGGGGTAAACGAGAACCTAGACCTTTCCGAGATAGGTAGCCATCTTTTTAAGAATTTCCATCTCAGAGGTTCGTCTGGTCTTAATCATTTTTATGCCATCCTTTGTTATGGTATAACTCAGAACCTCTGAAGAGTGTGTGTTTCCGCGAACCTTTAAGATCTTAAGATACCGGTTAATCCGGTCCATCTCCTCTTTCATTATAAGTACGATTACTGTATCTGCAAGGTACTCCTCGACCTGGATCTCATGTCCCTCCCGGGTATACGATTCACCGATGAGAACGGTGGTGCAATCCCACATCTTCATGTGCATGAAGAAATCGAAGAGTGCACGCCTGTATGTTGCCTCATCCTTTTCCAGTAAGGCAAGGGGTGTAATCGGGTCGATCACAACCCTTGACGGTGTGAATTTCTGGACATTTTTAATCATCTCACTAATTCCATCCTGGGCAGTCCCCTTCGAGAGGACATCCGATATATCGATAGTGTGGATCAGCCCTTTTTCGAAAAAACTGTAATCAAAGAAATCAAACCCTTCAAGGTATGTCTGGGCAAAGATAGGTTTTTCTCCGATAGTTGTAAAGTACACCCCGATCTCCCCATTCTTTGCACCTTCACTGAGGAACTGCATCGCGAGGGTGGTCTTTCCAGCACCAGGTTCTCCCACAATGTAAATCGTTGACGGTTTGATGAATCCACCATTCAGCGACTTGTCCAGTCCGGGGATGCCAGTAGAAATCAGTTTCATGTCTCGTTAGATGAGATGACATCCCCCGATTTAAAACTATCGCAACCCGAATACTAGTGTGGAGTCCAGATATCCGTGGAGTTATCCTTTAAGTGACTCAAGATGGGTGATATTCTTTATTCCCCGCCGGGGTCGCGGTGATGGGTCTTCTGCAGGGTAACCGATGGGAAGAATGGATACTGGAAGATGTTCCTCTCCGGCGCCAATAATTCGTGCGACCTCCTTATCATCGAATGCCCCGACCCAGCAGGAACCCAGTCCGAACTCTACGCATGCCAGGTGTACATAAGCGGTGGCGATGGTTGCATCCTGAATTGCATAGAGGGTCTGTCCCCTCCTTCCGTATCTGGATGCACTTCGTTTCAGGTTTGCTGTAAAGACGAGCACTACCGGTGCTTCTGAGATGAACCCCTGATCGAAGGATGCCCTCGCGAGCTCCCTCTTTTTTTTCGGGTCTTTTACCACAACGATCTCATACCCCTGAAGGTTGCCTGCAGAGGGGGCAAGATCCGCACACTCCAGCAACCTCGCAAGTGTATCTTCACTTACCGGGTCCGGACGAAATGCCCTGATCGACCTCCTTTTTCTGATCGCATCGAGGAGTTCCATCTTTTCACCCGCCCTCGGAAATATAAAAAAGTATATTATTCTTCAGGGAGTTTCTCCGGTGCAATATAGTCTCCGAACCGTTCTCTGGAGTCAAGGAGCCTCTTCTTCTGCTGTTCAATTATTTCGTAAAAGATTGGTGGTGTATCGGGCTCGTTCTTCCTATAGTAGTTTGTTACCCGTTCGATCTTTGCCAGCCACTCGGGGATTCGAACGGTGAACTGCCGGGTATACATATCCTCCGTGTATTCTTTATTCTGAACAACCTTGAACAACCTTTTCAGGTCAGAGTACTCTGGAATAAGACCTGTGGGCGTGCGGAGTGCACCTGCCTCACCGTGAACACGGAGTTCCATCCATTTAAGCCAGATGCCTTTGTCATTCTTTTCGTTAAGGAACTTTCCATTCTTATCCCGGAGAAAGTAGTTTACACCGAAGATGAGGGGCGGGGTCTTCAGGTCCTTCCCGAAATTGATATTATCCATGATATATCTTGCCAGCGGGATCGACAGGAAATCCAGGTTCGACATCGGGTTGACCTCACGCACACCCTCCTGACCGAGGGTCGCAGCAGTGGTCTCTGACTCGAGGATCGCACCTTTCGTTATAATTCCATGGACCCAGTCGAACGCCTGCTCCACCGGAACGCATGTATCTGAATCTCGACCTCCGTAGATGATCCCTCTTACAGGCACACCTGCGGGGTCTTCCAGCCGGGGATCCAGATTCTCCAGACAATCAAGTCGAAGGGTAAACCTCGCATTCTTATGAGAAGGATCAATGAGTTTTCCGTTTGCATCTTTTTTTCCGGGGTACCACTCCCCCGAGTGGTTGATCCCTCTTGATGGGGTCTCTCCATCCTTGCCAATCCAGTATACTTTCCCGTCATCATATACAAGCACATTGGAAAAGATGATCTCATTTGGAGAGTGAAGTGCCTTCCACTGGATCGGATCGTCTTTTGAATTTATTCCCTGAATGATCCCGAAAACCCCTCGTTCCACATTAACTGCCCGGACTTCTCCATCACGCTTGTGGAGATAGGCAATATCATCGCCTACAATCCGCTCGCCTACCATCATGGATGTGGATGTCTTTCCGCAGAGGGATGGAAATGCTCCGGTGAAATATGTTACCCTTCCGTTGGGTCCGTTCACACCCATAATTAACATGTGCTCGGTTAACCACCCTTCTTTTGACCCTTTCCAGATGGCGAGACGCATCGCGAGTTTCTTCAGTCCTATTGTGTTTCCGCCGTACTGCGTATTTGCACTGTATACGATCTCACCAATCGGGTCAATATACACCCTTCTTTTATCTATATTCTTTGACACGCCATTGACAAGTTCACCTGCACTGTGAACAAACCTGAAAAACCGTGCTTTCGGTCCGAGCCTCAGAAACTCGTCGTATGCCGGACGGTAAAGGAGGTTTTCACTATGCGCCACATAACTCGAATCCGTCAGCTGGACACACTGAATGGAAAACTCAGACCTCTTGGGTCCAAGGTTGTAAAAGCATACATACATCATCTTTCCCTTCATGATACCCCTCATGATCTCGCGGATCTCCTTCAATCCGGTCTCCCGGTCCATAGTATCGATCGTGGGGTTGAGCCTGATCCCCGGAGGAAGAAGGATGCGTGTGTTCTTCTTATCCCTTGCCTGGTCATTATACCCGTCAAAATGAATGGTATGCCCTTTCATTCCAAGTGGCTTCTCCTCGCCCAGGGATATCGCTGCATCCCGGATAAACGCTTCATCCTCTTTACTCCCGTTAAACACAAATACGGATTCCGGATCGCAGAGGTCAACATATTCTGCAACAAAGCTTACCACTTCCGGGTTGTTGATGGCCAGAAGACGATCCATGTGCCCGGGAAGTGCTTTTCTCCTTATAATCTCAACAGTATTCTCTTTCATAAGATCCCTTGCAGAACAGATATTTTCCCGACTTATTAAACTATTGTTTATTGTGCTCAACGGAATTGTAATTCTGGTATCCGGGTTCGATCATCTCACACTTTTTTATAAGTCGAGCCACCCGCACTTTCGATATGCATAATGCATCTTCAACTGTTCCTTATAGATTTCTTTATAAAACTTATCAAACTCTCGGAGATGAAGTACCCCCTTTTTCGTTATTCTGATATGATATTCTCTTCCGACCTTTTCGATCGTGATTAACCCCTCTGCAGAGAGGGCGTCAATGACCTTATTCGTCATAAAATGGTTGCTCATGATCTCATGTTTTATATCCTCCTTTGTCACATAGTATTTCGGGTCCGAAATGAACCTGTCGATCACCGTTTCAATGTTCGGCTGATGCAGTTCGATCTGAAACACGCTGAATGCCCTTCGCATTGCTATATACATATAGATCTTTGAATCCTTATAGACCCGTGTCCGCATGGGATACCCCTCATGCCATGGGGATAAATGGAATAAAATCGTATTTCCCGTCAGGACCCTCTGCCACGATCTGTACCGAACATAGGTACCTTTCAGACATGAGAAGACCGTGTCTGACAACGATAGGGGATGTAAATATGGTTTCGTATGTAGCATCGTCAAGTTCGTTCTTTGCACCGGAGACGAGGATGATTGCCCTTGTCGGCACGAGACCAAGCGATTTACACCCTTTCGTGACAGCGGCGTCAAACTCGAGTACCTGCATCAATGTAGGGTATGCGTGCATAACCTTTACGAAGAGGGAATACCCGGTATCCCCGCCCCCGAAGAGGATACTCCTCAGCGACGGTTTCTTGAAGGCAAGCAGATCAAAGGTGTAACTCCCGGACCCGGTTTTTATTGTATAGTTGCGTTTGAGGTGGTTTTGCTGGATGATCTTCTTGAGGAGGGGATCCCTCCGCGAAAGGTATGTGATGATCCGCTCAGCAGGGTCTGCCCCGCTAGGGATATCAGTCTCCTGTTCTTCATATACGGCTTTAATGGCGCTATGCCGAATAGAAAAATACTTGATGAACCGGTTTAACTTCCGCAGAAGAAGGAGCGAGAGGATCCCTATAATAAACATTAGAAGAAGGATCAGAACACCAAACACATTCGCAGCAACAAGAAACACCAGGATGAACCCGAGAAGAATTAATAGCGTTGACCCAAAATAAAAATAGGAATACAGGATCATCTTTTTCATTTCCGGGATGAGGGTATAAACATCCTCCGAGAGTTTGAACATATCGGTAATCGGATTTTCCACGGCACGCGCATCAGAGTCTCTGATCTCTTCGGGCATGGTTCTCCCATAATGATGTCTGAAATATAAGTATATAACATCATCGGAAAGATTCTTCCTGAACTCAGGAAGGTAACCTATAAGTGAACTCTTATTTTTTTGGTGAGGTCTGCGAGGGTGCGGGTTGCGCCTCCGGTTTTACTGGCGGCGGGGGTGGAGGGGGCGGAGGAGGTGGAGGAGGTGGCGGCGGGGGTGGTATATTTCTGATTTCTGGAGGCTCTACGATAATATCTTTTGGTCGCACACGCACCTGAACTACATCAGGTCTCGGGCGGATGATGTTCCACCCTGCACGAAGGATGGATGACCCGACCATGACCATAATCGCATATAACCCGATTGTGAGAATTACCACGGCAATTAACATGATTGATGAACTCAGATCGAACTCTATCTTCATGCCTGCAGAGGATTCGGAACTCCCGCTCCGCTGGCTCCCGGGTTCAACAGATACATTTGAGTAGCATGAATCCCCCTGACCCTGTGCATCCTGGATGGATAACCTCACATGATAGCTCCCGGGACCTGAAAATACATGGTGCGGGTTCTTCTGAGACGATGTCTGCCCGTCATCGAACTCCCAGTGGTAAACTGTAATGGGAGATGACCCTTCCTGAGACTGGTCATTGAAGGTTGCACTCAGTCCATCTGAGTTCCATGAGAATGAGCACCTCGGTGGTTTATTCCCGATCTCGGGGACCTGCTGTTTTATAAATGTTCCTGATGTCCCTATAAGGTTATACGCATTAACGAATACGAATAAAAGGATTACAATCCCGAATGCTATCAGTCCACCACCCAGAATAAGTTCATTTTTTCTTTCCATGGTTATCATCCATAGTCAACCCATCTGCCTAT
>Ga0272448_1006259_pt1 | contig 12908 bp, 7 predicted proteins | sample YNPCB0191_FD_202220 | JGI IMG/M metagenome (GOLD analysis project Ga0272448, IMG submission 202220) | Hot spring sediment microbial communities from Yellowstone National Park, WY, United States - YNP-CB-019-1 | ecosystem: Environmental > Aquatic > Thermal springs > Hot (42-90C) > Sediment...
TCGGCTTTGCCTTCTCAGCAGTAGCCGGAGCGCCGAATAGTCCGCCGCCGCTGCCGGACTCTTCTTCGCTTATTGCAGCCTCACGGGCGGCAATTTCGTAACTGTGTGTAATATGGACCACAGCCCCGATGCCGATGGCGATAAGCATTATGATCGCGCCGAGAGTGTAAGCCCTAAGTGGCAGACCGATCGGCGAATTGACGCTGTACCAGGGAATCGGCCTCGGCGGCGAGGTTTCGATCACCACCTTCGGCCGCGGCTTAGCGGCGGTAGTCCAATATGGTTCGGCCAGCGGTTCTTTTCGTTGTGATGGGACGCTTGGTTCGGACAATGGCGTGTTCTGCCCGGCTGTTGTTTGCGCAAGTTGCTTCCATTGCAACCGCGCGTGCAGCTCCATATAGTCGAGGTAGTACTCCCTGGCGGCAGGATTCTCCTTCAACAATTGAAGCAGGCGTTGTTGGTCAGTGGAACTAAGCTGCTCGTCGGCAAGTCGGCCCAATAGCAAAGCCAGTTCAGCAAACAAGCCTTCCGGGCCGTTTGGGGCGTCGAAATGCGGATTATTTTGAGCTTGCGGTTCCATAGTGCTTTATTGGGCAATTATTCCCGAGTTTTGCCGGCCAACTTCCGACGAATACATTCCAGCAAGGTATGACGAATTCGAGAAAGGGTAACCGAAATCGAAGCTGCCGACCGGCCGAGCCGTCGGGCTATTTCTTCTACCGAGCCGCCTGGAGCATAACGTTCTTGAATCATTTCACGTTGCGCCGGCGGAAGCTCTGCCACACAGTCTTCCAAAAAGGCGGCCGCAGCTTCAGAATCGTGGGAGCGACGACCGGCTTGTTCGGCCAATTGGTCGAACAGTTCATCATCAAAAATGTGCCGATCCCGCAGCCGGTCGCGATGATGGGCCAAAACCTTGAAATGTGCGATGCGGTAGGCCCAGGCGAGAAAGTTCGTACCCTCTTGATACTCGCCGGAGCGCCGCCAGAGGACCAAATTGGTGTCCTGCAAAATATCGTTGGCGTCATGCCGGTTCGGCACGAGGGCCAAGATATAGGCGTAGAGCGCCGTCTGCGAGTTTGTTAAATGCCGAACAAAAGATTCCTGGGAACTTTCGGGTATCACATTAGGATATTCCAGAAGCCTCCTTCCATCTTAACAAAAAAGAAAAAAACGACTGGATTTTCTGTCTTGTCCCCCAGTAGAGATAGGAGTAATGTTCATCATGAGGAAAGCCGGCAGTTTGTGCGGAATATGCCTATTTTGCCGCCGAGGGTCGGCTTCCACCCCACTGTTCTTGGGGTTCACTGCTTCTAGAATCAGCCGGCGCCTGGTATGCTAAAGCTAAGGATGAGATACCCTTGAGAAGGGGTATGGAAGGACAAAGATAACTTGCATGAGCATCGAACAGCCCTACGACCCGGTGTTGGTTGAGCAGACGAAGCAGCAGCTCCGCGCGCTGGTGGCCGAAATCGCCCAGTTGGCCAAGAGCGAAATTTCGCCGGAGGAGTTCTACAGCCAATTTTTGCCGCGGGTAGTATCCGCCCTGGCGGCAATCGGCGGGGCAATCTGGACGCTCAACCCGCAAGGGCAGTTGGCGCTCCAGTATCAAATCAACCTTCAGGAAACGCGGCTGCGTGAAAGCGAGACCGCCCAGGCACAACATGCGCGGCTGCTTTACAAGGTTCTTTCGGACGAAGAGGCTCTCATCGTCCCGCCGCACTCCGGCCCCGGTGGAGAGTCGCTATCGGATGAGCAAGTGCCGGCCAATCCTACGGATTTTCTTTTGCTGTTGGGCGTATTGAAAACCGACCTGGAAACGGTCGGCGTGGTGGAAGTGCTTCAGCGCGCGGATGTGAGCGTAAGCACCCAGAAAGGCTACCTGCGTTTCCTAAGCCAGATGTGCGAGCTGGCTTGCGAGTTTCTCAAAGGCCATCAGCTCCGGCACTTTTCACATCGGCAGACGCTCTGGTCGCAACTGGAGGATTTCACTCGCGCCGTTCACGCTTCATTGGACCCTCGGAAAACCGCTTATACGATCGCCAATGAAGGGCGGCGGCTCATCGAGTGCGACCGCGTGAGCGTGGCGATTCGTTACGGCAAGCACTGCCGCGTGGAAGCCATAAGCGGACAGGACCTTTTCGATAAGCGGTCGAACACGGTGCGTTTGCTGGGACGTCTGGCCACAGCGGTGGTCAACGGCGGTGAAGCCGTCTGGTACAGCGGCGACCCGCGCCACCTGGCTCCCCAAGTGGAAGAAGCCTTGCAAGAGTACGTGGACGAAGCCCATACGAAAGCCCTGGCGGTTTTGCCTCTCGGCAGACCGGCTCCTGCGGAGGCGGAAGAAGAAAAGCCGGAGGAGGTTCCGCCGCCGGTGGGAGCGTTGATTGTCGAGCAAATTGAAGACAGTCGGCTGACTCCTCAACTAAAAGAGCGCTCGGAAGTAGTCTGTCGCCATAGCTCTCTTGCGCTGGCTAACGCCATGGAATATCATGGCCTGTTCCTGATGCCGCTCTGGCGCGCGTTGGGCAAAACCCGTTGGGTGGTTCAAGCGCGCACGCTGCCGAAAACGCTCAGCATCGCCGGGGGGGTCCTGGTCTTGCTCCTCATTTTATGCCTCTGGCCGGCACGGTTTACGGTCGAAGCCAAGGGCACTCTCGAACCTGTTCAACGACAAGACGTTTTTGCCGGCATCGACGGCGTTGTGGAGGAATTGTTCGTCGCCCACGGGCAGGAAGTGAAAAAAGATCAACTGTTGGCCAGGCTGCGAAACACCGATCTAGAAGTGGCGCTCACGGACATCCAGGGCCAACGACTGGCCACCGGCGAGCGGCTGTTCGCGGTGCAACGGGCATTGGTCGAAGAACGCAAGCTGAGCGTCGAAGAACGCAGCCGCCTGGCCGGCGAGCAAGCCGAACTGAAGCAACGGCTCCAGTCGCTCGACGCCCAATGGGCGCTCTACAAAGCCAAGCAACTGGAGTTGGAAGTCAAAAGCCCCATCGACGGCATTGTGGTAACCTGGGACCTCCGCAACCGGTTGATTCATCGTCCGGTACAGCGCGGTCAGGTATTGCTGCGCGTCGCCGATCCGGCCGGTCCCTGGCAATTGGAATTGCACTTGCCGGAGAATCGCATCGGTCATGTGGTCAAAGCCCAGGAAGCCTTCGATAAGCCCCTGCCGGTTTCCTATATTTTGGCAACCGAACCCGGCGTTACGCGCGAGGGCACAGTGGCGGAAGTCTATCGCAGTGCGGAAGTTCGCGGCGACGAAGGCAATACGGTGCTGATTAAAGTGGCTATCAACAAGGACGAATTACCGTTCTTGCGGCCGGGCGCAACTGTTACGGCTCGAATCTATTGCGGACGTCGCCCACTCGGATACGTGTTACTGCACGACCTGATTGCCTTCATCCAGGCGCGCATTCTGTTCCGATATTTTTAACGAACGATGTTTCGGCGGAAGCTATAAGAGGTTTTTCTTATGCGGCAAACACGATTGATCTTCCTGTACTTTTTGGCGAGCCTATGGCCGGCCTTTGCAGTTGCGGGCGAAGTGGCCACTTTGCCCAATTGCTTGATTGCACTTGACGAAGAAGCGCAAGTCCCCGCTCAAGAATCCGGCGTGCTCGTAACAATCCTGGTCCGCGAGGGCCAGCAAGTGAAAAAAGGCGACCTGCTGGCCCAGATCGACGACGTAATGCCCAGAATGCAACACGCCATCGCCGGCTACAAGCTGAAAGTGGCGGAAAAAGAAGCCGGCGACGACATAAATATCCGCTATGCCGAAGCCGCCGCCAAGGTGGCCGAAGCGGAATATCGCCAGGCGGTAGAGGCTAATCAGAAGGTGGCCGGCACCGTTCCCCAAGCCGAAGTCCGGCGCTTGCTGCTCAAACATCGGGAAATGGTGCTCTCCATCGAAAAAGCTCAAAAAGAAATGGCCATCGCTGCTTTGCAGCTCCGCGTCAGTCAGGCGGAATTGGAAGCGGCGGCGGCCAATCTCGAACGCCGGCGAATCGTCGCTCCCCTGGACGCCGTAGTGGTGGAGCTTTCGCGGCATGAAGGCGAATGGGTGCAGCCCGGCGACCCCGTGATGCGACTGGTGCGCGTCGATCGGTTGCGGGTGGAAGGTTTCTTAAATGCCCGACAATATAGTGCGGCTGAAGTGCAAGGCCGGCCGGCGAGCGTAACAGTTACCCTCGCCCGCGGCCGACGCGAGACCTTTCCAGCTAAGATCGTGTATGTAAAACCGTTAATCGAAGCCGGCGGAGAATTTTTGGTGCGCGCGGAGATCGAAAACCGGCGGGAAAAGGAAACCTGGGTGCTCAGCCCCGGCCTGAGCGCCGAAATGAACATTCAGCTTGGCGATGTCCCCGAAGCATCGCCGGCTAAGGCTCGTGAGCAATAACACCGGAGCACGGTGATTTCGCCGAAAAAAAGCAAGGGCCAAAGCGACATGGTGACGTTGCGCGACAGTCTGTTGTCCAGTTCTGCGCGGAAACTGCCCATCCGCAAACGCCCTGACCTGATCGCAAAACGACAGCACTATCTCGGCCGTAGCTACTGGGTGGTGAAAGAGCCGCTGGGGCTGAACTATTTCCGCTTCCAGGAAGAAGAATACGCGATCCTGCAAATGCTCGACGGTGAAACCAGCCTGGATGAAATCAAGGAACGCTTTGAAGCCCAATTTCCTCCCCAAAAAATTACCCTTGAGGAGTTGCAGCAGTTTCTGGGAACCCTGCATCGCAGCGGCCTGGTGGTGACCGACGCGCCGGGCCAGGGCCGGCAGCTTCTTCATCGCCGCGTCGAACGGAAACGCAAGCAATTTCTCGCCGCCATCTCAAACATTCTCTGTATCCGCTTCAAAGGTTTCGACCCCGACCGGCTGCTGACGCGAATTTATCCTTATTTTCGCTGGTTTTTTTCGCCGTGGACGGTGGCGATTTGCTGTTTGCTGGCCCTATACGCGCTGCTCTTGGTCGTCGTCGAGTTCGAGGTGTTCCGTTCGAAATTGCCGGAGTTCCGCCAATTCTTCAGCATCCATAACGCCTTGCTGCTGGCGCTGGTGCTGGCGGCTACCAAAGTGCTGCACGAGTTCGGCCACGGCTTGAGCTGTAAGCATTTCGGCGGGGAATGCCACGAGATGGGCATAATGATTCTCGTGCTCACGCCCTGCCTCTACTGCAATGTCTCCGATTCCTGGTTGCTGCCCAGCAAGTGGCGGCGCGCGGCCATTGGCGCGGCAGGCATCTATGTGGAAGTGTTACTGGCGTCCATTTGCACCTTCCTCTGGTGGTTTTCCCAGCCGGGCTTGTTCCACAATCTTTGTCTCAATGTAATGTTCATTTGTTCGGTAAGCACCATCATCTTTAACGCCAACCCCCTGCTGCGCTATGATGGTTACTACATCCTCGCCGATATCATGGAAATCCCTAACTTGAGACAAAAAGCAACCACTATCTTCAGCCGCAAGCTGGGCGAATGGTTTCTCGGACTGGAGCAGCCGGAAGACCCTTTCCTGCCGCAGCACAACCAGGTGCTTTTTGCCCTGTATTCGGTGGCGGCCGCCGCCTATCGGTGGTTGGTAGTGTTCTCCATTTGCTGGTTTCTGTATCGTTTGTTTCAGTCTTACAATCTAAAAGTCATCGGCCAATTGGTGGTAGTGATGGCTCTTTGGGGACTAGTGGTCATGCCGCTCTATAGATTAGGAAAGTTTTTCTACGTACCAGGCAGGCTCGAACAGGTGAAACGGCCGCGGTTTTACACATCCTTAAGCATTTTGGCTGTGGTGGTGCTGCTGTTTCTGCTCCTGCCGCTGCCGTATAGTGTGATTTGTCCTTTGGAAATTCAAGCCCGCGACGCTTCTCCCGTGTACATCGATGTCCCTGGAAAGTTGATCGAGTTGGCCGTGCGCGCCGGCGATAACGTAAGCGCAGGCCAATTCCTGGCGCAACTCCAGAATCTGGACATCGACCTGGAGGTAACCAAGCTTTCAGGGCAAGCAGCCGAATATGAGGCGCGCCTTCAGGGCTTGATGCAGCAGAGCGTGCGGGACCGCCGCGTGGCGGCGCAAATCCCGCCTGTGCAAGAAGCCTTGAAGACCGTGCGCGAGCAGTTGCAGCAGAAGCGTGCGGACCAGCAGCGATTGCGTCTTACGGCGCCTGCGGACGGCGTGGTGTTGCCGCCGCCGTTAACGATCCGACATGAAGACCCGGAGGAAAAATTGCCTGCGTGGTCCGGTACTCCTTTGGACCCGGAAAACGTCGGCGCCTTTTACGAGCCTGGCGTCCTGTTTTGCCAGATCGGCGATCCCCGTCGTCTGGAAGCCGTTCTCGTAGTGGACCAGGCCGATCGAAATCTCGTTCGTGCCGGCCAGCGTGTGGACCTGAAGATTGAAGGCTTTCCGTTTCTCACCATCCGCAGTCAAATCCAGGAGATTGCTGAATCGGAATTGAAGATTAGTCCGCGCCGGCTTTCGACCAAAGCCGGGGGCGAATTGCCCACGAAAACACATCCCCAAACCGGTGTGGAAATCCCGATGAGCACATCCTATCAAGCGCGCGCGCCGATTGACGATGAACTGCGGCACTTCACACTCGGCCTTCGCGGCCAGGCGCGCGTCTATACCGACTGGCTTTCCTTAGGCTCCCGGCTGTGGCGCCTGATTGCACGTACCTTCAACTTCAAGCTTTAGCGTGTGGAGCGATTCGGCGGTTCAATCGCTATCTCGAACAGCTTCCTGAAGGAATCCTTTGACCGCTCCTGCCATTTTCGCCAGGTCTGGCGATCGTCGAGCATTTTGATAAAGACGCCGCCGATGACCGGTCTCGCTTGAAAGCCCTTCCTGCCGGCGTCCTTACAGTCGTACCAATCCGTCAGCGGCACGCGCTGCGGCGTATGGTTGACGAACTCATACAGCGGCTGCATCAGCGCGTCAAAATCGTCGCGCGAATCGGCCAACGTGGCGGTCCAGACGTACCAATCCGTTTTGGTGAACGTAGCCCGCGAGTCCAACGGCAAGCCGAAAGGCAGCAACCTGGTTTTGTAGAAGGCGACTTCTTTGGCAACCGTCTCCGGCGGGAAAAGTTTCAACCCCAGCAGCTTGTCCCAGACCAGATTATATTTCTGGCTCCATGTGCCCGGCTGATCAAAGGCCAACCGATAATGATCGCCGTAATCGGCCATTTTTATCCATTGGCGGGCGAAGTCGTCGGCCGTGCGGCGAAACTCGGCGGCTTGCTCATCGCGTCCGCAAATCTTGCAGATTTCGGCATAAGCAGCCAGGGCGACAATCGCCTTCAGCGAAAGGTTGGCGTTATGCGCCAGATGTCCCGTAAAATCGTCCGTGCAAAGTTGGTTGGCTGGGTCCAGGCCGTTTTCGCGCAGGTAGTTCGCCCAGCGCTCCAGTAAGGGAAAACAAGCCTGGGCATATTGGAGGGCAACGCTCCGGTCGTAGTGCTCATTTTCCAGCCGACAGATGACGCCGGCCAGAATAAGCATGTTGGCCGACTCTTCGACCGGCATCTGGTTCTTCTCCGACTTTTCGCCGCCGCCGTAAACCTGGCCGTCGGCCTTCGGATACTTTCCCAGATCGTGTGGAGCAAAAGGGAATCGCCATCTCGGGCCGGCCGCATACTGGAAAACCGGCCGCAGTGAGGCTTTGAGCAACTCGCTATTAAAAAGAATAAAAATAGGGGCTGCCGGATAAATTACATCCACCGTGGAGATGCAGCCGTTGCTGAAACATTCCTTGGGAAAGAGCATGGGAAGGCCGTCGGACGTCGCCGCCAGTTTGTGCGCTCCGATGGCTTGACGATATGCCAGGGCACAAAGGTCGGCGTATCTCGGCCCGCCCACGCGCGCCAAGTCGGCCGTCAACTCTTCGTCGAAATCTGCACACCGCCGTTGAAAATCGGCATATCGTTCAGCAGCGACTTGCAACAAATGCTTCCCGTCAACGTTCTCCAATCCCCTTCGCCAGTAAGGTCGCAATTTCTCGCCGAATAACTCTATCGAATAGATGTCGTCATAAGCCAGGATTATATAACGGCGTTGACATTTATCGGGTACGGCGCCGACTTCACCGAGGTCGAAGACGACGGCGGCCGCAGGGCAATCATCCCCGGCGGCGGCACGCGGCATTTCCTCTTCATCCTTTTCCGGCACAGAACCATCGGTAACGAAAGCTTGGCGGATGCGCCCCCGGCCGCCGACGACGCTCGTCGTTTTTTCCCTTATCGGCGCAGCCAGATAGAGATAGCCCCAGTCGATGCGCAAATTATCGCCCGCTTTCTGGAGAATCGGCTGTTCCTGAGAACCGATGCACATCGCCGACAGTTCCTCGGTCATCAGCGATGTTTTTACACTCACTTTCTCTCGACGCCACTCTACCATCTGCTTTGGCTCGTTTACGGCGATTTCCGCCGCAGCGTCGAGATATAACGAAACCTGATGATCGGTTTCGTCTTCTGAGCTGACTTCCCAGGTGAGATAGGTAATCGGCAGGGAAAGCCAATTCAAGTTATAGGGTAATAGCGGAGTGGTAAACGTGAGACGCAGCCGCACGCCGGCGGCCGAAAACTCATAGATCGTCCGCGTAGGCAGAACCTTTAAGCTCACTTGTTTCATCGCCGGCAGGTCCGCCGGAACGCTGCCTAGAAAGCGATAGGTCTTGCCGTCGATTCGCACCAGGCCGCAAAGTTCCTGCACCGCGCCGGTCCAGTGCCGGGTTTGGTCGTCGGTCAATCGGTCGGCAAAAGACCAGATGCTGAAATAAGGGTCGCAAACCACCAGCGGCACGGCCGGCGGACGAAATCCCTTCTCCTCAGCAGCCAGGAGAGCCGGAAAAAAGAACGCAATAAAAGCCATCCCCCAAATCGCCCACTTTTTCAGTTCCACCCTCATTTTCTTGCTCCCATGTTTCCAGAACCCTCAGAGCGGCAGCCGCCATAAACGGCCGCTACCATGACCCCAAAACAAAGATTCAGACCATTCCCCAGCGTTTTCGGAAATACCATTCTATGGAAAGCAATGAAACGACGGCCAGAAAGAGGGGCCAGGAATCCCAATAAGTTTGACGGGTTTCTTCGCGGACTTCCAGCCGCACGGATTCTTTCAGCAAGCGCTCGAGCAAGTCCGGCAATTGTTCAGGTGCGAGCATTTCGCCGCCGCCGGCTGCTGCCAAAGCCGACAGCGTTTCAACTTCCGCTGAAGCATTGTCCAGTTCGATGTCCCGCTGGAAGACGAGAAACCGGCCGCGGACCATGCCCAAAGGCCGGCCTTCTTTGGTAACCGCCGAAACCTCCACGCTATAATCGCCGGGTTGCAACGTATCGCGGAACACGCCTTGAAGTGATTCGGCTTGGCGCACAAGCGGAACGTTGCGTCGAGAACCATCGGGCAGGACGACCTCCGCCTTAAAATCCGCAGCGGCCAGGGATTCTTTCGTCGCCCCTTCCAACCCGACCGAAAACGTTACCCGCTCGGAAGGCGCGAACCTTCGCCCGGCTAAGCGAATCCAAACGCCGCCTTCCTCCATTTGCTCCTTTCGCGCCAGCCAAAGAACAATTTGACGCCAGAATCGTTTGTGCAAGGCTTCAAAACCGTGCATGCACCATCGCCAGGTAGAATCACCCGCAAAGGCCAGTACTCTGCCATCGCCGAACTGATGGGCCACGAGCAAGGGTCGCTGCGCGTCGGCTTCGGCGAGAACGACGGCGCCGGCGGAGAGGTCGTGAAACTTATTGGCTCCGTCCAATTTCGGCAATTCGGCCCATAACCTGGCGTTTTCTTGCCGCAGATTGGAAAGGCGCATCGCCGGATGTGTCAGCCCCAGCGGCGTAGGCGTCATCGGTATCGGCCCCGGCCAGTGCAGATCGCTGCGCAGAGGTTCGTCGGGCAATTGGCGTTCCAAGCGGTCCATGCTCACCGGCAACACTTTAGCCAACGCCGTCTCGCCGTAGCCGCCGGCTCCGAAACTTTGAAACCCGCCGAGCATCATCAAGCCGGCGCCGCGACTGACGCATTCCGCCAGGTCGTTCAATTCCGCGGCGGAGAAAAGCGAAGAGTCAATATCACCGAGAAGATACACGTCATATTTTCCAGGCTTGAAGCGCGCGGAAAGGTCCGGCGGGCGACTTTGAGGGTTTCGCGGGTCGATACGGACGTAGTCCAGCTTCAAGTCCGGCGCCGCATCCAGGGCGCGACGGAGAAATTTTTGCTCCACTCGCAAAGCCCCCTCGATATACAACACATTCAGCCCGCCCTTCCGCACATTTACGAAGGTGCTGAGTTCGTTGTTGGAAGTCGAAAGTTCGCCGGGCTGTTCGACCGCGCGAAGCATGAGTTTCCACTGCCCCGGCGTCTGCGGCACATAGCGAAACTTCACGGGTATCAATTCGCCCTCTCTCGTGGCGCGAAGCGTTTGCCGTTCGATGACCTCCATCTTTCCCGGCGCCGTTTCAAACAACATTTCGACCGCCACAGGCTTGTTAACATAGCCATCCACCCGTAACTGAGCGGATATTTCCAGTTCGTTCTTGATGAATACGTCCGGCGGAACGAGCAAATCTTTCAATGCGAGATCCCTGGCTTCGCCCAATCCGCGAGACTGCCCAAACGGAAAGGTAAACAAAGGACAATCCAGATGCTTCAGGCGTGCGGCGGCAATTTGCGGCGGCAAGTCGTGCGGGGCGTAGGCGCGTTGGGCGCCGTCGCTCAGCAACAAAATGCCTAACAACCGTTTTCCTGCTTCGCGGCGCGCCGCCTCGTCCAGGGCAAAGCCAATAGCAGTCTGTTGGCCGCGAGGTTCGTCAGGCAGTCGGATTTTCCCGCCTTGCACCGGCGTTTCTTGGAGATCAACATCAAAAAGATACGCCTTAACTTCAAACTCTTTTTCCACCCTGGCCAATAAAGACGCCGCCTTTGCGAGTGTATCTTGTAAGGCATTCCAACGGGTTTTTTCGCCCACTGCATCCGGCACGGACATGCTCCGCGATTGGTCGGCCAAAATTACCAACGTCGCTGCTTGCTTGCTCGTGCGGCTGTAAACCAGGGTCGGCCGGAGCATGGCCAGAGCCACGAGGATGATTACCCCGCAGCGCAAGATACTCAGTCCTACTCTCCGCCGAAGGCTGAGACCGCTTCTTTTGGGGGCGAAAAAAAGCAATCCCACCAGCAGCAGTATTACCACTACCACCAGCAGATAGCTTTCGAACACCGGATAACAACTAAGACGAAACACGCTGGATAGTGTAATTAAGCGGTTAGCAGCTAAAAAATGCCCTCTGCCGGAAAAATTGTACCATAAGTACCGCCGTATTGCCTATCTCAGCCTTTTCCTACCCGCCAATTTGGAGGGTTGGGCAAAATTTTTGTGATAACTCTTCGAAAGACGGTATCTAGAATAGAGGTTATTGCAGAAGGTCGCTTCTCAAAAGAACTTCGCTTTAACTTTGCTTTCGGGCGTTCGGCAGGCGTAGATGTGTGATGAGTACAGACGATGCAGCACGGCTGGAACGGTACGTGCAGCAGCTTACCGACTGCCAGAACCGCCTGTATGCCTACATCCTCATGCTGCTTCCCAACCATGATGATGCCGCTGACGTGCTCCAGGAAACCAACCTGACCCTCTGGCGCAAGGTTAACGATTTCACCGAAGGAACGGACTTCGGCGCCTGGGCGTGTCGTGTAGCCTATTACCAGGTCATGGCCAGGCTCCGCGACGCCAAGCGCGAGCGACTAGTTTTCGATGAAAACTTGCTCGCCCTTTTGGACGTGGAAGCCGAGGAATTAAGCGCCGAATTGGATGAGCAGCGTCGCGCACTTCGCCTGTGCATGTTCCAGCTTTCGGAGCAGGAGCGTCGTTTGCTGCGGCGCCGTTATGTGCTTGATTGGCCGCTGAAGCGTATCGCCCGCGAAATGGGCGTTTCGCCCGGCGCCGTGGCCACCAGTCTTTATCGCATTCGGCAGGAACTCCTCTTGTGCATCGAAAGAAAACTTCAAGATAAGCACAAACCATGAATCAAGCAATAAATCTGTCCGACGATTTGCGCCGGCTGTTAATCGACTTGGTTGACGGGCGGTTGGACGATCTTGATCGCACACGACTGGTGGAGTTGTTGCGTTCGGATGCGGCGGCGCGAGCATACTATCTGCGCTATATGCTTACCGATGCTATGCTTCGGCTGGAACACGGCAAACCGTTATTGCCTCCCGCCATCGGCTCTCCAGCGGGCCGGAAGGAGAAGCAAGCTGAAGCGGAACCACTAACTTTTTCCGAGCAAATCAGAAATCGTTCACCGATAGCTAAACCTGCTTTTTCTTCGCCAATGGACTGGCCAATGGAAATCGATTCGCTGCGGCCGAAGGTGGTGATTGAGACATCGCCGCCCAGGCCGATTCCCTGGTATAGCGTCAATTCGCCGATTGGCTTGCCGCTGATTTCTTATACTCTCGGCGCAATCATAATGCTTATCGCCATCAGCATCGGGGCTGTGGTTCAGATTACACACAGCTACGAAATTGCCGCTGGTAAGGCGGCTTCGAGCGAAGTGGATGCCAGCGGCGGCGGATTCTCTGGAACGTTGGCAACTCCTGAGAAGGCGAAACCGAAGAAGGAGGAAGCACCGGTTGTCGGCCATATTAGCGGCATAGTGGCTTGCCGCTGGGCCGACCCGTCGTTAAAGCCTCTCGCTCCCCGCATCAGACAAGGCGCGAAGTTCGCGCTTGAATCCGGTCTGATGGAAATCACCTACACCACCGGCGCTAAAGTCATCCTGCAAGGTCCTTGCACCTACGAAGTCGAATCACCCTCCGGCGGCTATCTCGCGCTCGGCAAACTCACCGCAAGAGTGGCTAGTGGCCAGCAGCCAGTGGCTAGTGCTAAATCACCGGCAGCAAATCATAAATCC
>Ga0272448_1006260_pt1 | contig 12908 bp, 10 predicted proteins | sample YNPCB0191_FD_202220 | JGI IMG/M metagenome (GOLD analysis project Ga0272448, IMG submission 202220) | Hot spring sediment microbial communities from Yellowstone National Park, WY, United States - YNP-CB-019-1 | ecosystem: Environmental > Aquatic > Thermal springs > Hot (42-90C) > Sediment...
TAATTCTATTCTTTCGGCCAGAGTATGATGTTCGCAAAATTGATATTTCTAAAAAAAAAATAGGGACGGTTCTTTACTTTTTACTTTTGGTTATTTGAAATTTGGTTGAGATTTGGTGCATGGAATTTAAATTGGAAAAGATAAGTTAAGTGTTGCATTTAAAAATTGAAAACGCCAATGTAAATAAATTTTAGAATACATAATCTTTGTGAAAAGATTCATTAAATTTTATCTGTCTTCTATTATATAGAATTTAAGCCAGTATTTGACAGATATAAAATTTTTAAGTATAATATGAGTATAAACCGGAGGTTTTTATGAATTTACATCTTGGTAAAGAGACAAAGAAGTGGATTCTGGGGATTGTACTTGCTGTTGTAATAGTATCTTTTATTTTCTTTTACGGTTACAGTAATAGAGAAGCCGGTTTTGAATCTTTTTCTATTGGAAAAGTAAATGGAGAATCGATCTCTCTTGGAGAATATAAAAGACAGTATGAATTATTACAGGAATCTTACAGGGAAGAGTTAAATGAAGATAAAGGAGAACTTGTTTCAAGATTGCGGCAACAGGCTTTTAATGTACTTGTTCAAAGGCTCTTTCTTCTCCAGATGGCTAAAAAATATGGTATTAGACCAAGTGGGGTAGAGGTGCTTTATGCTGTTGCAAGTATAAAAGATTTAAGAACAGATGATGGAAATTTTAATGTAGATCTTTTTCAACGTTTGCCTCCATATTATAAAAGAAGACTTGAAAAGGATAAGTTTAATGAATTGGCTATAAATCACCTTGAAATGCGAATTGTTAATTCAGTTAGAGTATCTGATAGTGAATTAGCACAACAGTATGATTTTTTGAATACAAAAGTTAAAGTATTATTTCTATTTGAAAAAAAAGAAGGAGAAGAAGAAAATTCTCAACTTTTAGTTCCTATTGGTGATAAAAAAGGTAGACTTGAAAATGTGATGGAAAGAATTCGTCGGGGAGAGAATCCTCTGCAGGCTGCAAAAAATGAAGGAATTGAAGTTGATAAGACCGATTTCTTTTATTTTGGCGGAAGAATACCCCTTGAAGGACGTTCTAATTCTTTTGCTTCAATACTTGAAGGAAATCCTGATGTATATAAAAATGCTTTTTCATTAAAACCAGGTTCAGTAAGTCCAATTATAAATGTACAGGGAGGAAGGACTGTATTAATTGTTCTTGAACAAAAAAAACCAGATTGGTCAAAAGCATCTGAGAAAATGCCAGAAATAAAACAAATCGTTCTAAATCAAAAGATGAATGATTATTTTTCCGAATGGTTCGCTGTTAATATCAGAAATGCTAAAATTCAGAATAATCTGAACCGTATCTTTAAAGAATAAACCAGTCTGTTCTCTCTTTTATAATTGATAGAATCTCTTCTTTTTTTATTCCTGCTTTATTTAATTCTTTAAATATATTATATCCACTAAATAGAGTTAATTGAATAACTTTTTTATCTATTATCTTTGAAATAATTTCAGGTCTTTTTAATTTAATAGCACTTCTTTTTGATTTGAATACTACTGTAAATATATTCTTTTCTGGAAAAGAAATCTTTTTTCTATTTTCTACATAACATGCTTCAAAAACAGAGAGCCCTTCAGGTAAAAAAGAGTTCAGATCTTTTATAATACTATCAGTATCTATTTTTTCCCATAACTCTGTGAAAAAGAATTCATCGTTACTCTCTATGCCAAGAGCAAGAGGATCTCCAAATACAAGTTTAGGTCTGGGGTTATGTCCAAATGTAAATCTTAAAGGTAATCCAATTCTACGCAGTGCTTTTTCAAAAATTCCTACAAGATCAAGATGAGATAGATACTTCATATAACCTCTTTTTATAAATCTTACAAGCAAATGAAAATAAGGATCTGAAGGTGAATGTAAAGGTGTACCTGAATCTTTTAAAGGTAAGGATTCAGAATCTTTTTTTGAAAAATAAGGAAGTTTTCCAGGACATGCGCCACAACCTGAACATGAAGAAACTGTACAAGGAGGTGTAAGTTCTCCTTTTTTTGCTTTATCCATCTCCTTTTTAAGCCATTCTTTTGAAAAGTTCATATTTATATGTTCGAATAATAAAGGTTCTCTTTTTTCAATTTTTATATTCTTTAGAACAGATAACCAGACATCCTTTTTAAATCTATCATCCCATGCATCCATCTGTGCTTTTCTTTTCCATGCTTTTAATATAAATTTACCACCTTCTCTTCCTGATGTTGCAAGAACTGATTCTACAAATGCCATATCGATATTATGCCATTTAAGAGTAATATTCTTTTTTTTCACAGATTTTTTAATCATTTCAAGTTTTTCTTTAAGAACTGAACGTGGTTGCTGTTGCATGTACTGTAAAGGAGTCTGTGCTTTTGGAATAAATGGAGTAAGATGAAAAGTAATGTTAACAGAACTATTTAACTGTTTTACAAAATCTGCAAGTTTATTCATTCCGTTTATATTTTCTTCAACTTCTTCTTCAAAAGGAAATCCATACATAAGATAAATTTTTATATTTTTCCATTTTCTGTTTATGGCTTCTTTAATAATTTCATAAAATTTATTAATGTCAATCTCTTTATTTATAAATCTTTGAACTTTTGGTGAAAAAGATTCAATTGCAAATGTAAGCCCGGTCTTTTTTGCATCTCTTGAATATTCAAGTAAATTAAGTCCAAAAGAATCAATCCTTAATGATGGAAGAGAAAAACTTACTCCTTTTACAGATTCTGTAAGTCTTTTCATTAATTCTGATATATTGGAATAATTACTTATGCTTAAAGATAATAATGATATTGAAGAGTAACCTGTTTGATTTATAATATCCCTCACAAGTTCTGTTATTTTATTTACTGAACGTTCTCTCAAGGGTCTGTAAAACATTCCAGCCTGACAGAATCTGCAGTTATTAAGACAACCTCTTGCTATCTCTACATAAGCACGATCCTGAGGTATTTGAATAAGAGTGACTATCTGTGATACAGGAAATGGGATACTATCCAGATCTTCAACAACTGCAGGATATACAGGTTTTTGTATCCATGGGACATATATCCCTTTTAATTCAGAAATAGATTTTATAAAATCTTTTTTATTATAGTTTTTAGAATCTTTAGAAGCAGAATAAAAAGACATAATTTCAGGTAAAATTTTTTCTCCATCGCCTATTACAAAAAGATCAAAAAAATCTGTAAAAGGCTCAGGGTTTGCCATACAGGGACCACCCCCTATGATAATTGGATCTTTTTCTCTTCTGTTCTTTCTTAAAACAGGTATCTTTGAGAGTTTGAGTATTTGAAGAATATTTGTAGCAGTTAATTCAGTTTGAATTGTTATTCCGATAAAATCAAAAGTGTTAAGAAACAATCTATTTTCAAGAGAGAAAAGAGGAATCTTCTTTTTTAATAAAAGATTCTGCATATCAATATCTGGAAGGAAAGAACGTTCTGCTGCAACAAAAGGTAATCTGTTTAAAACTTCATATAATATTTTAATTGCTAAATTAGCCATTCCAACTTCATAAAGATCCGGATAAACAAGACAGAATTTTATCTGTGTATCTAAAGATTTTTTTATGGAATTTATTTCGTTGCCGATGTAACGTCCTGGTTTTAATACCCTGTCAAGAAGAAAAGTAAATAAGTTTTCATTTAAAGTTTTTTGTTCAGACATTGACAAATCTGTTGTATTGAATATTCATCAAAATAGCAATAGATATCATTGAAGTAACAAGAGAAGAACCACCATAACTTAAAAAAGGTAGAGGTAATCCTATGATAGGCATAAGTCCTGTTGCCATCCCGATATTTATTATAACATGAATAAAAATATAAGTTGTTATCCCTGCTGATACTAATGATCCGAATTTATCTTTTGCATACTTTACATTATTCCATCCTTTCAAGATTATAAAACTGAAAAAGGCAAATACTGTAAGAGAGAAAATAAAACCAAATTGTTCTGCGAGAACTGAAAATATAAAATCTGTATTCTGAGCAGGTAGAAAACCAAGTAGAGATTGTTTGCCTTTCATAAAACCCTTTCCGATCATACCTCCAGATCCTATAGAGATCATAGACTGAATTATGTTATAACCTGCACCAAAACGATCTATTTCGGGATTTATAAATACAAGAAATCTTTTTTTATGATAGGTTTTTAAAATATGAAATAGACCTGTTGAAAAAGATAGTGATAAAATAAATACAATCAGTGATATTATAATTTTTTGAAATGATCTTTTACCTGTAAAGATTTGAATAATAATGAATATTATCATAATTAAAAGAATAGATAATAATAAAAAAGCAAAAAGTATCTTATTTGTAAAGAATCTGTAAAGCCAGAAAGAAGATTCAGGATCAGTAATCTGATAATAACTCATCCATAAAGAAAGTCCTACTGCTAAAAGAGATGCCATACTTATTACTATTATAAAAATATCATTTACACCTGAAAGATAGAATATTATAAAAAATATTGGTAAAAGCACAAGGGCTGTTCCCATATCAGGTTGAATCATTATAAGCGTAAAAGGTAAGAGAAGAAGTAATATAGATAACAATAGGTCCCAGAATCTGTTCATTTTGCCTGAATAATTGCAAAGATATTTTGATAAGAGAAATATGAGAGAAATTTTTGCAGTCTCTGAGAATTGAAAATTGATTCCAAAAAAATTGATCCAACCTCTCGTATTTCTCATTGTTATACCAAGAAGAAGTGTTACTATTAAAAGAAACATGTTTACACCGTATATGTATTCAGCAAATTTTTCATAGTAGGAGTAGTTTATGTTTAAAAATATAAAGAATAAAATTATTCCAATTATAGTCCATAAAAACTGTTTAAAGAAAAAAGAACCAGTTGCATCTGAAGTGTATAATCCTATTAATCCTAAAATAGTTAAGATTATAAATGCAATAAAAAGTCCAGGATCAAAAGCTGACATCCGGAAAATTTGACTTTTGGTCGTCATCCTGTTTCTCCTGTTGTATTTTTTTTAGTCTTTCGAAACGACTTTCTTCTATAAAATGTAAAAAGTATCTTTTTAATTCTGCTGGATTTTCGTTTCTAATTATAGACTGAAGTGCAGCAATTGCAATGGGAACTGCTTTTTCACCACCACCTCCACCGTGTTCAATAAAAGTTACTATTGAATATTGCTCATCGTATAAATTTTCTGGGGTGTAACCTATAAACCATGAATGAGGGTCTCCTTTGTGTAGTTGTGCTGTACCAGTTTTTCCTATGACCTTTATTCTGCTTATTCTGCTTATCTTTGCTCCTGTGCCATAAGTCATGGCTTTTGTTAACCCTTCACGAATAATTGAAAGATTTTTTGATGAGAGCGGTATATTACGATGTATCTGTGGATTGAATACTCTTTCCACTCTATTGTTTAAAGAGTTTAGAATATATTTTACAATGAATGGTTTATATATTACACCATTATTTGCAACAGCATTTATTACATCCAACATTTGAATTGGAGTTACAAGAAGAAAACCCTGTCCTATTGCCATATTTACAGTATCTCCATCATACCATGCTTCACGGAATGTTCTTCTCTTCCAGGAATGTGATGGAATAAAACCTGCTGATTCTGATGGCAGGTCTATACCTGTCTTTTCACCCAGACCAAATAACCGCGAATAATGTGATATCTTTTCAGAACCTAACATATAACCTACATTGTAATAGTAAATATCGCATGATACAGCAAGTGCTTTTACAGCATCTACCCAACCATGAATTCCCCAGCATCTGTATATATGAGCATCTTCTCCAAGTTCAAAGTGACCTTCGCATAGATATCTGTCTGAAGGACTAACAACTTCTTCTTCCAGTGCTGCTGTTTGAACAATTATCTTAAATGTTGAACTCGGTGGATACTTTGCACTTATTGCACGATTAAGAAAAGGAAAAGAATTTTTTTCAATTAGATTTTTATATTTATCTTCTGTAATTCCTTCTATAAATTCATTTGGATCAAAACCAGGAGATGATGCCATTGCTAAAATTTCCCCTGTCTTTGGTTTTGATATTATGATAGTTCCTGTTTCTCCTTTTAAAACAGTTTCTGCTATCTCCTGGAACTTTTTATTTATGGTAAGAATTATCTTATGTCCTGGGACTGGTTCTTTAGCAGGAATAGTATCTTTAATTTGATTCTGGGCATCTACAATTCTTATAATTTCTCCATCTATTCCCCGTAATTCTCTGTCATACTGATGTTCAATTCCCATTTTACCCACAATACTCTCTTTGTTATAAAGTGCATCATTCTTTAGAACATTCCATTCATCTGGACTTATCTTTCCAACATAACCAAGTATATGGCATGCTAAATTTTTGTAAGGATATACACGCTTTGGAGTATTTTGCCAGATTATTCCTGGTAAAATAAAACTGTTCTCAGCAATCTTCTGTAAATCTTTTTTATTTATACCCCTGATCAGTTTTACCGGTGTATACTTAAGATAAATTTTATCACTTAGAATGTTTGAAATTTTACTTATAAGGTTTTCATAAGGCAGAGTTGTAATATAACTTAGATTAGATACAGTTTTTACAATCTCTTTTTTTGTAAGAGTACCCGGGATAAGATAGATGTCCATTGAGTATTCGTTGACTGCAAGACCAGCATTGGTTTGATTTTGAGGATTATAAGTGCAATCAAAGATTTCACCTCTTTCAGCAGGTACTATAATCTTCTGTTCCTGATTCTCTCTGGCTTTTTGTTCATATATATTTTTTTTTATAATTTGAAGTTCAAACAGTCTTAATATGATTACACCGAAACATGCAAGAAATATTACTAAAATAATCTGAATCTTTTTTAAAAAGATAGTTCCTTTATCAAAGACTATTCTTGCAAAAGCCATTTTTTATGTTCCGCTACGAACAATACGCTTATGAACTGCTTTAAAGATATAAAAAAATACAGGACCTAAAAGTGCATTGTAAAGTGAAGATGGTATGCCGAGCGTTATAAGATTTTTAAAATATCCTTCAGTCCCTGCAAAAATTTTATATAATAAAAGTACAGTAATTTCAAATGTTACAGAAGAAATAAAAACAAAAAGAAAAATCTGTTCAAAACGAAGTATTGATATGTTTTTTTTAATAAGATTTATCACAAATATTAAAAGAGTAAGACAGAAAGCATTGACTCCTGTTAAATCAGAAGATAAAATATCAATAAGAAGTCCTGTTGAAAAAGCTAAACTCTCTGAAATTAAAGGATTCTCTTCATTAATCGTAACAAAAAGAATTGATAAAATAATAAAATCTGGTTTTATCCAGTTAAGCAGAGTGAAGAAATTAATAACAGGTGAACTCTGAAGCACAGCACAGAATAGTATCAGAATAATGTTGAAAATTATTGATATCATTATTCTATTTTACTGTCTCTCATTTTTAGAATTTCTTCTGAAACTGGATTAATTAAAATAAAAACAGATTCAAGTTTATTAAAATCTACAACTGGAAGAACAGTTATTTTTTTATAATAAGGTCCATAACGTGCGTCTTCTACATTCATTATAACTCCAACAGGTATTCCTTTTGGAAATAGTCCACCCTGACCGGATGTTACAACCATATCACCAAAGTTTGCTCTTGCATTTCTATCTACATAAACGAATTCAAGATGCTGGTTTCTTGTTCCCTGACCGTGAAGTAATCCTGTATAATAAGATTTTTCAATCATTCCTGATGCCCAGAAATTTTGATCTGTAATAAGCATTATTTTTGAAGAATGAGCACCTGTCTCAATAACCTTTCCTACCAGGCCACTCTGTCCTTCCTGCCAGGCTATCACAGGCATATGGATATTTACACCATCATTTGCTCCTTTGTTAACTATTATGTTGTTGAAATAGTATCTTGGATCTTTTACAATAATTTGAGCAGGAATGTTTTTCCATTTCAGTCTTTTTGAATATCCAAGAAGGTCTTTCAGATAATTATTTTCAGACTGAAGAGCGGCTATAGTTACACTTGCATCTTGAAGTAAATTTATTTTTTCATATGCCAGTTGTAATTCTCTTTTAAGATCTTTCATGGTATTAATACTGTTCCAGGAGTCTAAAATAAAATGTCTAACTTCATTGAATCCGCTGGAAATGGAAGTGAAGATATTAAAGACAGTCCCGCGTATTACTTTTATAGCAGGTGAACTGCTTATTATCATTAAAAAAAGAGAAAATAAAAGATAAAAAATAAGTAACACATATCGCTTTTGTTTTAAAATAAAAGAAAAAAACATTTCACCAGTTTAGTTTATAGGCGCTTTTGTTAAGAAAATCTATCTCTTCTAAAAATTTTCCAGCGCCAAGTACAACAGATGTTAAAGGATTCTCTGATAATATAACAGGAACATTTGTTGTTTTGCTTATCAGTTGGTCTATCCCCCGTAAAAGAGATCCTCCACCACTTAATACTATCCCTCTGTCACATATATCTGCTGCTAATTCAGGTGGAGTCTTATCAAGGACTATCTTTATTGCGTCTATAATTTGTGTAAGTGGTTCCTGTAAAGCTTTACGTATCTCAGGTGCATCAAGAATTATAGAACGCGGTAACCCTGTAAGTGTATCTCTGCCTTTTATCTCTGTTTTTAATTTTTTCTCACCTTTAAAAGGAAAAGCACTTCCAATCTCTATCTTTATCTGTTCTGCGGTCTGCTCTCCTACAAAGAGATTATATTTTTTTCGTAAGAAGGATATTATAGCCTCATTAAACTCATCACCACCTATTCTTATAGAGTCAGCAATTACAGGCCCTCCTAAAGATATCACAGCAATTTCAGTGGTTCCACCACCTATATCTACTATCATGTTACCCGCTGGTTCCTGAATCGGAAGTCTGGAACCTATAGCAGAAGCCATCGACTGCTGTATAAGAAATTCTTCTCTTGCACCTGCCTGTAATACTGCTTCTCTTACTGCTCTTTTTTCAACTTCTGTAATACCTGAGGGTATTCCTATTACAACTCTCGGTTTTAAAAGAGTTTTTCTGTTATTATGTGCTTTTTGCATAAAATACCGAATCATTTTTTCAACTGTTTCAAAATCTGAAATAACTCCATCTTTCATCGGTCTTATTGCAACGATATTTTCAGGAGTCTTTCCGACCATCTTTTTTGCTTCCTGACCTACTGCTTCTATTTTCCCTGTATGAGCATCTAAAGCTACAACAGAAGGTTCACTTAATACTATACCACGACCTTTTACATAAACCAGAGTATTGGATGTCCCCAGATCTATTCCGATGTCATTTGAAAAAAGATCATAAAACTTATCAAAAATCATAGTCTCTTCCTTAAATTAATGATAATTTGTTAATTCTGTAAAATTATCAGTATTAATATTTTTTATTTTTTTCAAACATACTAACAGATTCTCTCTTGCCCGGTTTTTCCATTCTTCAGTCTCTTTGTATTGTGCACACTCTTTAAGAAAAGAACTGTAAAGAGAGGCAGCCTTTTCATATTCTCCTAATCCGAATAGAGATTCTGCTGTCTCAAACCGAATCAGAGTGGAAACAAAAGATTCACTTGGAATCTCTTCTGCTTTTTTAAGAACTTCAAGTGCTTCTTTATAATTACCTTTCTCTCTCCATGCACGGCCGAGACTGTAAATTACATCTAAATCCATGAATCTGTTTTTTAAAAACTCTTCATTGATCTTTATAATAATATCAAACTGATTGTTTTTCAAATATATATAATTAAGAATTTTTATTACTTTTAAGCGATCCGGATATCCTTCCCTTAAAGAAGATATTAAATAATCTATGGCAGACCCGTAATATTCAGTTCCTAAAGTATACAGACACACACCTGTCCAGAAATCACTGCTTGCAATAAAAGATTCATCTTTTCTACTCTCTAATAAAGCCTGTAACGCTAAATTAAGATGAACCTTTTTTAATATATCAGGAGAATTTAAAGCCTTAAGAAAACGAAGTCTTCCAAGCAGGAGATTTAAACTTGCTCTTTTTTTAATAGAACGAGTTCTTTTAATCTTTTTTATAATTCTATCTTCAAGTTTATATGCCTGCTCCTCCTTCCAGCAAAAAGATAACTCTTCTAATACCCTTTCTGGATTCTTTTGCCTTAATAAAAATAGATATATAATTGTGATAAGAACAATAAAAAAGATACCAAGAAAATAGAGCTTTTTGTTAAATTTTATCATATACAAAATTAAGCATTATAAATAACATAAAGTCAAAACTAATAATAAATTGACTTTTCATCATTAAAAGTATTTTATTTACTTTAACTTTAATTTGTTGTTTTAATTAAAATGGAGAAAGTATGCCTGAAGATAAAAACAAAACTAATGATTCTTTCTATGATGAAACAGATGAAATAGAGAGAATGGATTTATTGCTTGACTCTGATAACAAATCTGATTATGAGGTTCACAGAAATGATATTGTTACAGGTGAAATAATACAATCAGGAAAAGAATTTGTATTTGTAAATTTGAATGCTAAAATTGATGGAAAGATTCCTGTTACAGAGTTTGAAAAAACACCAAAGGTGGGTGATAAAGTTGAGGCTGCTGTTGTAAGCATAAATAACCAAACAGGTGATATCCTCCTTTCAATCCAGCAATGTCAAAAAATTAAAACATATCAAAAGATAAAAGATGCTTTGAAAAAAGATGGATATATAGATGGAACTGTTGTTGATAAAAGAAATGATAAATATATTGTTGATATAGGATTTCAGGTTCAGATACCAGAAAAAGAGTTTATAAATAGAATTGATGAGAATACAAGCATTATAGGAAAAACCTTGAAATTTAAAGTAATAAAGTTTGTTGAAAAAAAAGATCTCATAATTCTATCCAGAAAGAGTTATCTTTTTGAATATCAGAAGATTCAACGTAAGAATCTACTGGAAAATTTAAAAGTTGGCATGGTTTTTAAAGGTATCGTAAGAGATATAAAAGATTATGGAGTCTTTGTAGATATAGGTGGAATGGATGGAATGATAAAACTTCAGGATCTCTCATGGAAAAGAAATGTTAAACCAGAAGAGATCTTACATAAAGGTGAAGAGATAGATGTTGTTGTTTTAAATATTGAAGAAAAGAGTGCTGAAGAAAAATCTTTATCAAATAAGAAGAAAAGTTATTCAAAAGATTTGAAGATCAGCCTTGGATATAAACAACTTAAACCTAATCCATGGGATAATATAAATGCCAGGTATAAAGTTGGAGATAAAGTGCATGGGAAAGTAGTAAGAGTTTTTGATTGGGGAGCTTTTATAGAACTTGAAGAAGGAATAGATGGTCTTGCTCCAAGAACAGAAATAAGTTGGTCTGTTAATCTTAAGAGTCCAAAAAAACTTCTTAAGGTTGGTGATTATGTTGATGCTAAAATTATATCCATTGATAGGATAAAACATAGAATAGGACTAAGTCTAAAAGAACTTTTACCTGATCCATGGAATGATGTTAAAAAGTATTATAAAGTTGGACAGAGAGTAAGCGGAGAGATTGTGAAGATAATTGATCGCGGTGTTTTTATAAGATTGGATGATTATTTTGAAGGTTTTCTCAGTGTGGATGATGTTTCATGGACAGATAGAAAAATTAAACTCTCAGAACGTTTTAAAATCGGTGATAGTATAGATACTGTAATTCTTGATATAGTTCCTCAATACCGCAGGATTAAAGTTGGATTGAAACAGTTTGAAGCAAATCCTTGGGAAGTCTTTCAAAATAAATATGGAACAAATTCTGTGGTGAAAGGTAAAATTAAAGAAGTAACAACTAATGGTATTGTTGTAGAACTTGAAAATGGATGTGAAGGATTTATAAATATCAGAGAAATTGAAAGAGAAAAATCTGAAAATCTTGCAGAGCATTTTAAGGTTGGAGAAGAAATAGGTGCGGCTGTACTTGATATTAAAGTTGATGAAGGAAGAATAAAGTTGAGTCAGAAAAGATATGATGAGTTTCTCCAGAGACAGGAAATGGAAAAGTTTATGAAGTCTGATTCTACAAAAGAGACTGAAAGATTAGGCGATTTTATTGGCTGGAAAAATAAAGATGATAAGAAGGAGTAGTAATGGAAGATTTTATTAAAAAGTTTATTGATCTTTGGAATAAAATTGTAGACTGGATTAAAAATTTTGACCTTGAAGTTTTTGTTACAAAAATTGAAAAGACAGACTGGAATTCTGTTTTTTTTAAAATTCGTGAATGGGGTAAAAAAAATCTTAATAATATTCTTATTGTCGCAGGTGTTGTGGTCGTATGTATCTTTGGAATAGTATGGATGATTTCTGAAAAGAATAAAAAAGAAGAAGAAGCAAGACGTTATTTTGCACAGGTACTTAATTTTTATAACCATGGTCTTCATTCATCTAATCCAGAAGAAAAAAATAATGATTTTCAAAAAGCCATGCAGATCCTTCAAGAGATGCAAAGAAGATTCCCTTCTTCTTTAAAAAAAGATGTTATCTTTTATATGGGACATATTCTTTATGAATCAGGACAATATATGCAGGCTTTGGAACAGTATGAAGAGATTGTAAGATTGTTTCCAAAAAGTTATATGGCTCCTTTTGCACAGGAATGTATAGGCTACTGTTATGAACAGTCTAACGACCTTGATAAAGCAATTGAGGCTTTTTCTAAAGTAAAAGAAAGATGGCCTAAAAGTCCTGTGGCAGGAAGAACCGGTATAAATCTTGGCAGAATTTATGAAGTAAAAGGTGATTTTAAATCAGCTTTTGAGAGTTATCAGTCAGTTCAGGCAGAATACCCTAATACTTCATGGGCAAGATCATCTTATTTAAGAACTTTATATATTGAATCTCGTTTTAAAAATACAAGTTCTCAGTAAGTTATTTAAATTCA
>Ga0272448_1006261_pt1 | contig 12905 bp, 11 predicted proteins | sample YNPCB0191_FD_202220 | JGI IMG/M metagenome (GOLD analysis project Ga0272448, IMG submission 202220) | Hot spring sediment microbial communities from Yellowstone National Park, WY, United States - YNP-CB-019-1 | ecosystem: Environmental > Aquatic > Thermal springs > Hot (42-90C) > Sediment...
CTTTACTTTAAGCCAAAAAATCTCTGCTGGTTTTACCCTTGCAGGGATTTATTGCTTGCGCCAACTGTTACCCCACAAGAGTTAAATAACTGGTAGGAGTCATTAGCCCGGTAGGGCGATTACAGTGGACCCCATCACTCAAGAAAATTATTTTTTAGGGGGTTTTCAAAGACTGCCGTTTTGCCTAATTCTGCTTCGATCTCTAACAACCGGTTATATTTGGCAATCCGCTCGCTTCGGGAGACAGATCCGGTCTTAATCTGTCCTCCTCCCATAGCCACGGCAAAATCAGCCAGAAAGCTATCTTCCGTCTCCCCGGATCGGTGGGAGATGATAAAGCCCCAGCCTGCTTTGCGGCAAAGATGAATCGCCTCAATGGTTTCAGTCACGGTGCCGATCTGGTTAAGCTTGATGAGGGCGGCATTGGCGGTCTTCTCCTTAATGCCGCGGGTGATAAAGGAAGTGTTAGTAACAAAAATATCATCTCCTACAATTTGAACCCTTTCTCCTTGCTCGGCAGTTAATTGGCGAAAGCCATCCCAATCGTTTTCGGCCAGGCCATCCTCAATCGAGACGATTGGATACTTATCCACCCAGGTTTTATATAATGCCACCATTTCCGCACTGGTCTTTTTCCCTTGTCCTGATTTCGCCAGGTTGTATATTCCCGCCTCAAAAAAAGAGCTGGCAGCTGGATCTAAGGCAATGGCTATGTCCTGACCGGGTCGATAACCGGCCGCTTTAATTGCCTCAACAAGAAGTTGGCAGGCTTCATCATTGCTTTTTAGGTTAGGGGCAAACCCGCCTTCGTCGCCCACCCCAGTCGCATATCCGTTTTTCTTAAGAATATCATTTAATGCATGGAAAGTTTCTGCTCCGTAACGAAGAGCTTCGGCAAACGTTGGGGCACCAATCGGCATAATCATAAACTCCTGGAAGTCTATACTGTTTTCAGCGTGTTTACCTCCGTTAAGAATGTTCATCATGGGTACAGGAATCCTCCTTGCCCCTGGTCCCCCCAAGTAGATATACAGGGGAAGACCAGAAATAACTGCGGCTGCCCGCGCTACCGCCATAGAAACGCCTAAGATAGAATTCGCTCCAAGTTTTTCCTTATTGGGAGTTCCATCAAGCTCGACCATGAGAAAATCAATTTCGGCTTGCCGCACCGGGTCCATGCCAATGATTTTCGGGGCGATGACCTCGTTTACCTGAGCTACTGCCTTCAAAACTCCCTTGCCGCCATACCGCTTTTTATCTCCGTCTCGCAGTTCCACTGCTTCCTTCTCTCCGGTCGATGCGCCCGAAGGCACTGAGGCGGTGGTTACCACACCATTGTCCAGTTCAACAAAAACCCGGACTGTGGGATTTCCTCTTGAATCAAGAATTTCGATTGCCTTTACTGATTTAATTTTTGATCTCATAAATTTACTCCTCCGTTTTAAAAAGCCGGGTCCTATTTCATTATAATGCTTTCCGTAAGCTAACCCTCCAAGCGTTTTAACAGGTTTTGGAGTTCTTCCATTGTCTTCTGAATTTCATCTGTTTGTCCACCAGCGTTTACCAGCAGGCTCTCAATGGTGGCAAGCTCATCTTTAATATACTTTTCGGCTTGGTAGCGCATTTTTTCAATCACTTTATTGATCCGCTCCGCCCACTGGGAAGCAAGCCGGGCAAGATTAACTTCCACTTCCCGGGGTATTTGTCGGATAAAATGCTTCTCAAAGAGGGGCCGAAAAATAATCATTGGGATGAGGAACCAAATTAAATCAATGTTAAAATCAAAAGTTCGGCTGGTTTTAATATCCGGCTGTTTAGGCTCCTCTACCTCGATTTTCCATTCCGTCTCGGTAAGTTTTAATCCTAAGGCTCTTTCTAAGTTATTATTTAAAAGACTTCGGAAAGATTCCAAATATCGGGAAAAGCTTACATAGGCTTTTTTAAGCGTCCCCAAAAAATGTTGATGCTCAGTTTTCGAAATTTGCTCAATTTTTTCCGTCAAGCTTTCCTCCAGCCATTGTTCATAATTACGGGTAAGCCTCCAGAGACTCCCTTTCCATTTTGGCATTTCTTCTCTTAATTCGGTTATCAGTAATTGGGTTAGGCGGGGGCGATACAATTCTTCTAAGCGTTTCAGAATAAATGGACGGGTTTGACCCGCGTTTTCATAGGAAATCATAATTAACTCTTCCCGCATCAGGTCAAAATTGAGCTTTTCATCTAAAATTAGCTTCCGAAGTTCCTCCCGATTTGCATCTAATTGAAGGGCGCTTTTAAGTGCAATATCTAAATAATTCAAAGAGCTCTTTATCAATGTCCGCAACTTATGATTCAAGATTCGTCTATATTCTATTTCTCGATTATGGACAAGGGGGACTAAAAGCTCAGTCTCTACTATTTGTTTCCACCTTTCTAAGTTGAATCGGGTAGAATAAAGATATATGGGGAATTCGCGATCTAACTCTCGTTTTAAAGTGGCCCTAAAAAAATTAATCACCTCATTTTGCTGGTCAGAAGATAGAAGATCAACCTTGGTCAATAAAAGGATAATATGAGGGGTATACTGACTAAGCTCGCGGATGAGAGCAAGGTCATTTTCGGACAAGGGTCGATCTGCGCTTATAGCTAAGATTGCGGTTCCGGTTTCGGGAATCCAGTTTTCCGAAGTCTTTTGATGATATTGGAAAACACTTCCCAGACCTGGGGTATCGACCAACCGAATGCCGGGATACTTAGCTAAGGAAGGAAGCTCAATATCTACCTGCTCGACATTTTTTTGATTGCCCGGATTTTTAAGTTCAGAAGTAAACTCTTCAATCCGGGAACAATCGATCTCCTCGGTAGTGCCATCAAAATGAGTTATAATTGCCCGTTCTTTTGAGCCATACTGTAAGCGAGTAATTACCGTAGTAACGGGGAGGACACCTACCGGAAGGATTGTTTTATCTACTAAACTGTTTAAAAATGAACTTTTCCCGCTCTTAAACTGTCCCAGCACGGCTACATCGATTTGGGGATTAACAGTTAAAAGATTTTCGCAGACTTCGAGTGGACGTTTAAGCGAGTGTAGATGATATTTTTCGTAAGCATTTCTAATTGTTCGAAGAAATTGAGGAAGGTTTGCTTCCCCCTGGTTTCCAAAATGCTTCGATTCTTCCATAAAAAAACTCCTTTCAGGCTTTTTCCTGAAGGGAGCTTATTTATCACCAACCATAAACCCCCTTCAGGAATCATCCTTGGATAGGAGTCATTAGCCCTGAAGGGCAGTTATGGCGAACTCCATCACCATTTTTAAAAAAATACTCTACAAAAAATAAAAGTCAAGTGTTTTTAAAAATTATACTCTACAAAAAATAAAAGTCAAGTTTTTGATTAATTGGTAGGAATTACCTTGGTAATTATCTTTTTAAACCCGAAATTTTTGATGAAGTTAAATAAAAAATAGTTTTTTTATATTTGCCCCATAAAAATTTTGCCTTTATCGGGAGGTTTTGGTATATTTGCGAAAAAAACTGATGGCGGAGATGATAATGATTTCAATGAAAATGAAGGGTTTGGTTACTGGCGCGGCTGGATTTATTGGCTTTCATCTTTGTCAGAAATTATTGGAAGGCGGATATGAGATTGTTGGAATTGATAATTTAAACGATTATTATGATGTAAGCCTAAAAAAAGCCCGTATCTCTCAGATTGCAAACCAACCAAATTTTAAGTTTGTGAAAGTCTCTTTGGAAGAAAGGGAGAGGATACTTGATTTATTTAATTCCGAAAAAATTTTTTGGGTAATTCATCTTGCTGCTCAAGCTGGAGTAAGATACTCTCTAATTAATCCTTATGCCTATATTGATAGCAATATCTATGGCTTTTTAAATATTTTGGAAGCCTGTCGGTATCATAAAGTAAATCATTTGGTTTTTGCCTCCTCTAGTTCAGTATATGGTTTGAATACGAAGATGCCTTTTTCTGTCCATCAAAATGTTGACCATCCGATTTCTCTTTATGGTGCTACTAAAAAATCCAATGAACTAATGGCTCATGCTTATAGTTATCTATTTAATCTTCCTGCGACCGGACTCCGCTTTTTTACCGTATATGGACCGTGGGGGAGACCCGATATGGCCCTTTTTATTTTTACCCAGAGAATCTTAGAAGAAAAGCCAATTGATGTTTATAACTATGGGCAGATGGAGCGGGATTTTACCTATATTGATGATATTGTGGAAGGAATCATCCGGGTTTTAGAAAACCCCCCTCTTCCGAACCGGAACTGGAATGGTGATAATCCTGATGCATCAAGCAGCAGGGCGCCGTTCCGGATTTATAATATCGGAAATAATAATCCGGTAAAATTGTTACGCCTAATCGAAATCTTAGAAGAATATTTAGATAAAAAAGCGCAAAAAAATTTTTTGCCCCTTCAGCCCGGTGATGTTCCTGGCACTTTTGCTGATATTGATGATCTGGTAAAAGATGTTGGTTTCAAACCTAAGACTTCGATTGAAGAAGGAGTAAAAAAATTTGTAGATTGGTACCGATGGTATTATAAAGTTTGAGCATTATATTACTAACATTGGGAATTTAAATGAAAATATTACTTACTGGAGGAGCCGGATTTATTGGTTCTCATATTGCTGACCTTCTTATCCAACAAGGTCATCAAGTGGTCATTATAGATAATCTTTCCCGGGGAAAAGAGGAAAATCTTAACCCCGCTGCTGTCTTTTATCGTCTTGATATTCGCGATGAAAAATTGGAAAAGATTTTTTCTCGCGAAAAACCGGAAATTTTAAACCATCATGCTGCTCAGGTTAGTGTCCGAAATTCGGTGGAGGATCCGATTCAGGATTTAGAGATCAATATCCGGGGAACAGTTCATCTTTTGGAGCTAAGCCGAAGATATGGAGTAAAGAAAGTTATCTTTGCCTCTTCCGGAGGAGCAATTTACGGAGAACAGGAGTATTTCCCTGCGGATGAAAATCATCCATTAAAACCATTGAGCCCTTATGGAGTAACTAAATTAGCGGGAGAAAAATATCTTTATTATTATCAAAAAAATTTTCAGCTTCCTTATGTTGCTCTTCGCTATGCCAATGTATATGGGCCCCGCCAGGACCCTTTTGGAGAGGCTGGTGTTGTTGCGATTTTTACCCAGAAAATGTTAACTGGAGCAACCCCGATAATTAATGGAACCGGAGAACAGACGCGAGATTATGTTTATGTTGAAGTGTTGCCCGGATAAATCTATTAGTTCTGCAAGAAAAAATTCAAGGTCCAATCAATGTCGGAACCGGCCGAGAAACCACGGTTAATTATCTTTTTAAAAAAATAAAAGAGCTTACCAGGGCAGAAGTCAAAGAGGTACATGGTAAGCCGAAAAAAGGAGAGCAATTTCGAAGTGTGCTATCAATCGCCAAAGCCAAACAGGCATTGGGATGGTGCCCTCAGATCGAGTTGGAAGAGGGGCTGAAAAAAACAGTGGAATTTTTTAAGATAAAAATTTAATTGTGGCTAAAGCCGCCCTTTTGCCACTTTTTATACAATCACTGATCCCAATCCCGTGATAGGCACTCCCGGCAAGAAAAATCCCCGGATTATGATGAAGCTGGTTTTCAATTTTTTTGATTTTTTCTTCATGCCCCACATTATATTGGGGCATCGCTTTTGGCCAGCGAAATACCTCAACTAATAAAGGTTCAGCGGTAATCTTCATAATTTCCCGGAGTTCCTGACAGACAATCGAAATTAGGTCGTTTTCACCTAAATAGATTAAATCTTCATTTTTTACTCCTCCTACAAAGCAGCGAATAAGGATGCTATCTTCGGGAGCCCGATGAGCAAATTTTACTGAACTCCAGGTACACGCCATAATCTTTCGTTTTTCGATTTGGGGGACAACAAAACCAAATCCGTTTAGTGAAAAGGGAATACTTTTTTTAGAATAAGCCAGGGAAATCGTGGCAGTGGAAATATAATTGATCGAAGAGAGTTCCTGCGCGAGGCGATGATCAATTGGCTTAATAAGCCAAGCACTAACGAAAGCCGGCGTAGCAAACAACACCGAGTTAGCAGCAAGGGTTCTCCCCCCTTCTAATCGAAGGATGTAATGGGATAAATCAGATTTTTTTTTAACCTCAACCACTCGATCTCCCACTATAATTATCTCGGAGGGCAGCGAATTAGCCAGTGCATTAATAAGAGTAACTAATCCCTTTCGTAAGGTCATAAACATGGTAGAGGAGGATGATGGTTCTTGAGAAGCAAATATTTTTTTTCTTTTGATTAAGCCAAGAATTAAACTCCGGTGATTTTTTTCTAAATCGAGCAGACGAGGAAAAGTGCTTTTTACACTCATAGTTTTTGGATCTGCCGCATGGATACCAGCTACCAGTGGCTCAGCGATCTTTTCTAAGACTTCTTTGCCTAAACGCCGGGTAACAAATTGGGCTAAGCTTTCATCTTCCTCGGATTTCTTTGCGGGTAGGATAAGGTCCATTGCCATCCGGAGCTTTCCCCGCGGGGTAATTAGGGGATTCTTGATAAAGGAAGAAAAACTTGTTGGGGCAACCAACATAAAGCCATCGGGAAGTTCACGCAGCTTTCCGTTGGAAAGAATAAAAATTCCTTTTACTCCTTTATTAGTGCCGATTAATTGATCCTGGATGCCCAAATGGTGACAGAGCTGAACAGCTTCTGGCTTTTCCGATAGAAAACAATCTGGCCCACCCTCGATGATAAAACCATTTTTCTCTACCGTAAGAATGCTTCCGCCTAACCGATTTTCTTTTTCAATAAGGATTAATTTGATTGGTTTATTTTCTTGTTTTATATATTGCTGAATAAAATAGGCAGCAGAAAGGCCGGTAATACCTCCTCCCACAATTGCAATCGTTTTTTCAGTTCCAGTCATTTTGTTTAGCCAAACTTTGTGGAAAAACCCTTTTATGATCCCAACGGGATTCGAACCCGTGTTTCTGGCGTGAGAGGCCAGTGTCCTAGGCCACTAGACGATGGGACCAGAGAAAAATTACCCTTCAGAAGGGGAAAGGCTGCGAATTATTTTTTCTATTCGGATTCCATACTCCAGAGAGGGATCAAACTGAAAATCGATAATGGGGGTATAGCGAATACGAATTCTTCGACCCAATTCCCATTGAATGAATTTTGTTGCTTGTTTTAGCCCGAGGGCAGAATCCTTTTTCTGTTTTTCGTCTCCTATCACACTATAATAGATGTGAGCAATCCTTAGATCCTTGCTCACCTTCACTCGGGTGATTGTAACCATACCAATCCGTGGATCTTTTACTTCTCGGGCAAGCATTATCGCAACTTCCCGCTTGATTAAATTAGAAATCCGTTCAATTCGGTTTTCTCCCATAGCCATCACCTCGTTTAGCTTCTGGGCCATTTTCAAACTGGAAAATTTCTTTTGCTCAGTATTGGAGTAGTATTTAATAATGAATTAGTTCCCATTCCGCATTAAGCACTTCTACAATATTTAACTCTTCTATAAAATTCTTTACCGTATCTAAACAGGAATTAACAAAGCGCGAATCATTGCCCACTATAGAAAAACCAATCTGTGCTCTTTGCCATAAATCATTATCACCTACTTCAGCAATAGAGATATTAAACTTATGTTTGGTCCGCTCGATCACCTGTTTAAGGATCTGGCGTTTCTTTTTCAGGGAGTCATTTCCCTGAATAAACACATCTAATTGACAAACTCCAACCACCATAACGATTTCAAAAATAATTTATCACTTCAAAGTAGTCAAAAAGCTAATCTTCCCTTTAACTCCGGATAATTCAGTCGAGTTTTTGTGCAACCTCTTCTATTGTATAGGCTTCAATAGTATCATTTACCTTAATATCATCAAAGCCTTCTAACATAATACCGCATTCATAGCCCTGGAGAGCTTCTTTGACATCATCTTTAAATCTCCGCAGCGAAGATATTTTTCCTTCATAAACAACCTTACCATTGCGGATTAGTCGCGCTAATGCCCCCCGTACCACTTTCCCTTCAAGCACTTTACTTCCTGCTACTGTTCCCACCTTAGAGATGGAGAAAGTTTGCAGTACTTCTGCCCGACCCAAAAATTTTTCCTTCTGGATGGGAGCAAGTAATCCCTCCATCGCTTTTTTAATATCTTCGATAATCTCATAAATAATTGAGTAGGTTCTAATCTCCACTTTTTCAACTTGAGCAAGGTTTTGAGCTTTCTGGTCAGGAGTAACATTAAATCCGATAATTATTGCATTCGAAGCTGCTGCCAGCATAACATCCGATTCGCTTATTGCTCCTACTGCACTATGGATAGTATTAAGCTTAATTTCCTTAGTATTTAATCCCCCTAAAGCTTCCTGAATAGCTTCAATTGATCCATGAACATCCGCTTTAAGAATAAGCTTTAATTCTTTTACCTCTTCTTGTTTTATTTTATCATATAAATTTTCTAAGGTGACCTTGGTGCTTTGTGCCAGTTCGAGTTGCCGTTCCTTCTGTTTACGATAATCAGCAATCATTCGGGCTTTCCGTTCGTCGCTTACTACTACAAAAAGTTCACCGGCATGAGGAGTCTCAGGGAAACCTACTACTTCTACCGGATAAGAAGGAAGAGCTTTTTTAATCCTCTTGCCTTTATCATCCAGCATTGCCCGAACTTTCCCAAAAATTTGTCCAGTTACAAAAGGATCGCCCACCTTCAGGGTGCCCTCTTGAATAAGCACCGTGGCTACTGGCCCTTGACCTTTATCAAGGCGAGATTCAATAACTACTCCCCGGGCTAATTTCTCCGGATTAGCCTTTAGTTCTAATATTTCGGCCTGAAGGAGAATCATTTCTAAAAGTTTATCAATATTGATTTTCTGCTTAGCTGAAATTTCTACAAATATAGTGTCTCCACCCCATTCTTCTGGAATAAGACCTTTTTCCGCTAATTGTCGCTTTACTAATTCTGGATTAGCATCAGGTAGGTCAATTTTGTTTATCGCAACAATAATTGGTACCTTAGCCTCTCGCGCATGGTTGATTGCTTCAATCGTTTGCTCTTGCACTCCTTCATTTGCTGCTACTACTAAAACTACAATATCAGTTACCTGGGAGCCTCGCGCTCGCATAGCAGTAAAGGCTTCATGGCCAGGGGTATCAATAAAAACGATTTCTCCCTGGGGTAGATTTACGTGATAAGCCCCAATGTGCTGAGTTATTCCTCCTGCCTCTTCTGCAGTTACATTTGTTTGTCGGATTGCATCTAATAATTTAGTTTTACCATGATCAACATGTCCCATTACCGTAATTACCGGAGGACGAGGACGGAGTTTAGTAGCATCGTCCTCTGGTCGCTCTAAAAGCTCTTCTTCATCCAGGGAAACTTTTTCTATTTCATATCCAAATTCTTCCGCAACTAATTGAGCTGCATCGATATCAATTGCCTGATTAATGGTAACCATAAGCCCCAGTTCCCATAATTTTTTTATTATCGCACTTGCTTTTACCCCCATCTTTTTTGCCAGTTCACCTACGGTAATTAATTCAGCCACCTTGATTTTTCTTTTTACTGCCTTTGGGGGAACAACTTCGGGTTTTTTACCCGCAGTTAGGGCTGCCTTTTCTTCTTCCTTTTCTTTAAACGCTCTTCTTTCTTTTTTCGGGAAGGCTTTAAAAGAAGAAATCGTTACCTTTGCTTCCCTACGACCTTTTTTACGGAAGATTTTTTCTACGGTTGGTTCAAGCTCAGAAACCATAACCCGCTTTTTCCTGGGTTTGTTTCCCATTGCTTCCAATGAACCATCCCCTTCTTCATGGGAAATTATAATTTCTGGCTTTTTAATTATTAATGCTGGTTCTTCTTTAATCTTATCCCATTGTTTTTTCGGAGCTAATGGCTCTTTAATTTTAGGTTTAGGCAATTTGGCTATGGGAGGAGGAGAAGGTTTGGCTGGTAATTTAACTTTTTCTTCGATCTGCTCTGGTTCATGAGAAACTTTTTCTTCTTTTTGCTCCTCTATTTTAGGAGAAGGAAGAGAAGTAGTTTCATCTAATGGTTCTGAAACTGGTTGTGGCTCTATTTCCGGAGGAGCAATTTCCTGGGTAGGAGAAGGTGGTTCAAGCTTAAGTTCGGGCTCAGATACTGGTTCTTTAATTGGAGGTTCGACTTTTTCGGATGGTTTTTCCTCGAGAGCTTCTTCTTTTTTCTCTTCTGGTGCGGGTTTTTCTGGGGGAATCTCTTTTTCCTCAGGTTCAACTTGGAGCCGTTCTACTCTTCGCCGGATAACTGAAGGTCTTACCCGTTCTTCAATCACCTTTTTTTGCTCGGGTGGAGTGAGAAATTGAAGAACTCTTTCTATGTCCGGAGCTTCCAGTGCACTCATATGATTTTGTACCGGTATCCCGAGCTTTTTTATGGTTTTGATTAGTTCTTTACTGCTCAGGTTAAGTTCTTTGGCTAATTCGTGGACTCGTTTTTTTACCATATCTATCCTAAGATAATTTTTAGGTTCTTATTTGCCTTCTTCTGAAGTTAAAGAAGAATTTTCAGAACCATTGGCTTGTTTTTGTAAATATTCTTCCACTGCCTTTTTAATATTTTGGGCTTTCTTTTCCCCGATTCCTGGAATTGCTGCCAGTTCCTCGATACTGGCATTAGCAATATCCTGAGCGGAAAGGTATTCTTTTTTAAAAAGTATTTCGGCGGTGATACTACCGATCCCCGGAATGCTTAAAAGATTTTTAAAAGCGGCACGGGACATCTCTTTTACCTGGGAGCGGCTTTTAATATCAATCTTCCATCCCGTAAGTTTTACTGCCAGACGAACATTCTGTCCCCGTTTGCCAATGGCTAAAGAAAGCTGGTCGTCGTCTACAATTACTTCCATAGACTTTTCCGCTTCGTCAATTACTACCTCTAAAATTTCGGCAGGAGCAAGCGCATTACAAACGAATTTAGTGGGGTCTTCCGACCAGGGAATAATATCGATTTTTTCTCCTCGTAGTTCTTGCACTACTACCTGAACCCGTGACCCCTTGGACCCTACACAGGCCCCTACTGGATCAATATCCGGGTTATCGGAATAAACGGCAATTTTTGATCTCAATCCGGGATCTCGAGCGACCCCTTTAATTTTAACCACTCCCTCGGCTATTTCTGGAACTTCCATTTCAAAAAGTTTAACTAAAAACTGAGGATTAGTGCGGGAAAGAATGATTTGAGGTTCGCGGGTTGATTTCCGAATATCAAGAATCAAAGCTTTAAGCCGATCCCCCTGATGATAGACTTCCCCGGGAACTTGCTCGGATACTGGTAACAATCCTTCAGTTCGACCTAAGTTAACAATGATGTTTCCCTTATTAAACCGATGAACACTTCCAGCAACGATTTCTCCTTTCCGATCTTTAAAATCATGAAAGATATTTTCTCCTTCCGCATCGCGAATCTTTTGAATAATCACTTGCTTAGCAGTTTGGGCGGCAATCCGGCCAAACTCTTTGGTATCGAGTTTCACCCCTAAACTATCTCCTATTTCTACCTCCGGATCAAGAAGCCGAGCTTCTTCCAGGGAAATTTCTCTAAATTCGTTTCGAACCTTTTCTACTACGGTTCGAAAATTAAAGAGTTCAATCTCCCCCAACTCAGGATTGAATTGTGCTTCCAATTCAACTTTTGGGCCATATTTTTTCCGCGCAGCAGTTAATAGAGCCGCTTTTAATGCTTCAATAATAACCGGTTTGTCTATCCCTTTTTCGCGGCGAATTTCGGATAAAATACGGTCTAAAGACAATTGCTCTCCTTTTTCACTCATGTTTTTCCCTTTTTCAATACTTTTTTTGGTAATTCATAAATTAACTTAGCCTGGTGAATCAATTGAAAAGGTAGCTCCCATAGCTTTCCCTCTTCTTCTAACCGGATTGTCTCTCCCTGAACTTCCTTAAGCAAACCTTTAAAATTTTTTCTTCCTTGAAAAAGTTCAGTTGTTTTAATAAATACTTTCCGGCCGGAAAATTTTTCAAAATCATTTAAAGTCTTAAGCGGCCTTTCTAATCCAGGAGAAGATACTTCTAAATTATAAGAACCAGGGAATAGATCCTTAATATCTAAAATATATCCCACCTCCCGACTTACCTTTACGCAGTCATCTAAGGTAACTCCCGTATCTTTATCAATAGTAATGCGAATAATTTTTTTCCCTTTTTGAGTAAGATATTCAATATCGATTAACTCCAAATTAGACTTACGGAGAACCGGGGTTACTATCTCTCGGGTTTTTTCTATTATTTTTAAATCCATACCAACCGAGCGCAAAAAGTAAATATCCGGTTACCCAATAAAAAAGTGGGCAAACTGCCCACTTTCCGGACAACTGATATTGTTTTATACAATATTAAAACAAAAATCAATGAAAAAGTTAAAGCCAGCGTTAAAAAATTAAGCGGGCAACGGGATTCGAACCCGCGACATCAAGCTTGGGAAGCTTGCACTCTACCAACTGAGCTATGCCCGCATTTTTTAATTAACATTATAAATAGGTTCATTTTTTTGTCAATAATTTTCCGAAAGATTGCTGAAAAACTGGCAGTATAAAGGAAAAGGTTATGCCGAACTTGATTTGGCCTCTAAGGTTTAAAAAGACCCTGAAACGAGTTCAGGGTGACAGTAAAGAGAGATCCCGAAACGAGTTCGGGATGACAAAATGTAAAAGGGCGATCCTGAAACAATTTTGGGATGATAAAATGGGGAAGGGAAACCCGGAAACGCGTTTGGGATGAGAAGAAATGGACTTTTTCCGCAATCTCTCCAAATTTTGTGGTGCTAAAAAATAGTAAAAAAAAATCAAAAATCGACTTACCTGGTAACAAAGGAAATAAAAATTAAGAAATAGGATAAACTTCTTTTTTGACATTTGCG
>Ga0272448_1006264_pt1 | contig 12901 bp, 14 predicted proteins | sample YNPCB0191_FD_202220 | JGI IMG/M metagenome (GOLD analysis project Ga0272448, IMG submission 202220) | Hot spring sediment microbial communities from Yellowstone National Park, WY, United States - YNP-CB-019-1 | ecosystem: Environmental > Aquatic > Thermal springs > Hot (42-90C) > Sediment...
CCGGCTTGACCGCCGCGGGGCGGCTCGCCGCTTGTGTAGCCGGTTTGCCGGCCAGCCGCTCCCGGTACCGGCGGAGCAGATCGCCAGCCGCCGTTCCGCCGGCCTCTGAAACGGCTGCGGCCAGCGCTTCCGTTGCCGCCGCATAAAACGCGGATTCCCTCGGGGGTATGTTTTTCGGTTCCAGACCCTCGGCGCCCGCGCCCCATGCCTTGCACAGCGCGATATACGCCTCAACCGCACGGTCGAAGCGCCCTTCGCCGTCACACGCGGCGGCAAACCGCGCCAGTACGAGGTCCCGCCGATGCCGCGGGCGGCCCACGTCCGGCCCGGCCTGCTCCACTTCGCGAAGGATCGCCTCAAACTCCCGCGCCGCCTGCCGGTATTGTTTGGCCGCCAGAGAGGCCTCCGCCCGGTTGAACGCCTCCCAGCCGGTGATCATCAACGTCCGGACATCCGCTACCGCGCGCTCCGCCGTACGCCCCTGGACGTCGCGAAAGATGATCTTGCCATCCTTGACATCCTCTATCCGCACGGAGACGTAACGGGCGTGCGTGACGGTCTGAATGTCGTCCGCCGCAGCGCTCGACGCGGTAAGCAGGCATGCGATCAATGCAATCCGTACCGCCGAACGGAAACGGCACGGCGTGCGACGGACCGGCCCATCCCCCGCAACACGGCGCCGCCGATACGAGGCTGCCGCAGCCGTCGCCCCCTTCGTCGCTTCGTCGCTCCGCCGCTCCGTCGCTGCCCGGATCATTTCTGCCCCTCGGCTTCGTCCGGCGAGACCCAGCGGAAGTTCCCGCCGTGCTCCTGCGCAATCTGACGCAGGATCGGCTCGCCGACGGGCTGGCCGCCGAGTTGAGAACCGCTGAGCTTCACGCCGAAGCCGATCGTCGTGATATGAACGCGTCGGTCGGCGTTCCAGTCGCGCAAGCGGGCGAGCAGTTCCTTGCCCGCCAGGCCGAAGTCGCCGTCGGTGAGGAAGTAGATCAGTTCCGGGCCGACGGCGAACGCACGCTGCATCGCCGCGACCGGATCACACTGAAGCTCCGGCACCAGTTCGCGAATAAACCGGCGGGCGGGCTCCTTGTATGCCTCGATCGCCGGGACGAGCTTCCGCGGCGGCAGCTCGATCGGCCTGCTGCCGGCGAAGATGACGTGAAAGCTCTGCGTGGGCCGAAGCTGATCGATCGATTCGATGAGCGCCCGCTGCACCGGCTCAAAGATCCAGCCGAGCGAGCCGGACGTATCAATCACGTACACCACCTTGTAGGCATTGCCCCGCTGTCCGAAGAAGCCCGACGCCGGACCGTCGCCCGTGACGGCCCCGAACGATCCGGCCCCGCCGCCCGCATCGGGCAATCCGTCGCCGGTCCCGGCCAGGCCTAGGCCAAGCCCGCCGGCCCCGCCCCTGCCGGAGGCGGCAGTGGGCAGTGTCTCCTGCGCGCTCGCATCAAACGTGCCGATCAGGCGCTTGAGGTCGTCATCCTTCACGCCTGTCGCGGCCGCGGAAACGCTGACGGCGGGCGTCGGTACCGGCCTGGGGGCGTCTTGTTTCTCGCGCACGGGCCGCGGGCTTCCAGTCCCGCCCGGGGCACCGCCGCCCGGTGGACCGAGCCACGCCTCGGCGATGATCTGTCGCGGCGGTGCCGGCCGATCCTGCCAGACCACCTTCAGCAGCACGGCGAACACAAGCAGGTGAATCGCCACCGAGATCGCCGCCGCCGACAGCGGGCTCTCGCGCCACCTCCGGGCCAGCGCGGCCCGCCCCCGTCGGCCGGGCGCCGGCCCGCCCGTCGCGTCCATCGCACGATTACGTGGAGAACTCTGCGGGATCATGCCGGACCGATGCGAGATGCGCTACTTCTCTTTGTCCCTGCCGCAGCACTTCTTGTACTTCTTCCCCGATCCGCAGGGGCACGGGTCGTTGCGCCCCGGCGTTTTGTCCACGTGCACGGGCTCGACCGGCGGCGGAAGGGCCGGCTCGTCCTCCGTCGGCAACTGCTTCCTGTGCCGCTCTTCCCTGATCCGCTTGCGGTCGAACCGATCGCGTCCCTTGTCATCACTCAAAGGCATCGTGAATCACTCCAGCCGACGGAAACCCGGACCTGTTCCGTCGCCGCATGATAGTAGCACGCATCGCACCGCTTGTGAATCGTCGTTGCCAAACCCGCGCACAATTTGTAGCCTGCTGGCGTAATGCACACGTGGAGCCCGCACAATCCTGCCGCGTTCACCATCGGCGTGGCGGCCCTGCTGCTCAGCGTCATCGCCTATGCCCTGGGCTACCGCCGATCCGCCCGCCGTTACGCGGCGATTGTCGAGGTCCCGACCGTCGCGACGAAGGACATCCCCGGCCTTGGCGCGGACATGGTGGAAGTCAAGGGCGTGACACGGGCCGCGAACCCGCTTATATCCGACCTGGCCCGTATGCCATGCGTGATCTTCCGATCCAGCGTCACCGAGCACTGGACGACCACCCGCACCGCACGGGATTCGAAAGGCAACACGCGGGTAATCACCGAGCATCACAGCGAGACCCGGTACGCCAACGAAGGCCGAATCGACTTTCAGGTCTGCGACGGCAGCGGCGAAGCGACGGTCCGTCCGGAAGGCGCCGAGGAGGACCTTCTCGACGGCATGGCCGACCTCGACGGCCCCCTGCCGGACAGCCCTGCGTACCACATCCGGCCGCACCACCTCGGCGGCCATCTGAGTTACGCGGAGGCCGTCCTGCCCGTAGGCCGGCAGGTGTACGTCCTCGGGCAGGTGGGGGAGGACAACACCATCCGCAAACCCGAGGTCGTGGATCGCCCGTTCATCATCAGTTACCGCACGGAAGAAAACCTCCGCGAGCGCGCCGCGTGGGGAATGCGCATCTGGGGATCGATCGCGGCCCTTCTCTTCGTGGCGGGCGCCGTGCTGCTCGGCGGGGGCCTGGGCCTCGTCGAGGACCTGGGACTGTAAGGCGCGATCGACGGCGCGTTCTCCGGCCGCCATGCAGCGCCGTGGGCGGCGGAAGCTCATCCCCGGAAAGCCACATCCACCCGCACCCGGTAACTCGGCCGGCGCGGCAAGCCTCCTCGTCGCCTTTGCCGGCGGTTGCCGTCGCGCGGCCCGCCCGCGATAATGCACCGCTGCCGTAACGAATCGCTGGGGCAAGAAAGGCCTGGTGATATGAGCGCCGCCTGGTGTGTCTGGGTCGTCGTTCTGGTTCTCATTGTGTTGGTCTGGGCCAGCCGGAACCTGGAGATCTCCCGCGCTCGGCTCGAGCAGCGCCCGCTTGACGAGCGATCCTACGACGGCCCGCCGTCCGATCCGCCTATGGTCTCCGTGCTCATCGCCGCCAAAGACGAAGAGGAGAACATCGAACGCGCCGTCCGCACGATGCTTGCGCAGGACTATCCGCGTTTCGAGCTGATCGTCATCAACGACCGCAGTACCGACCGCACCCCGGCCATCCTGGAGCGCCTGGCCGCCGAGGCGAAAAACGCGGGCAAGGCGGACCGCCTCAAGGTCATCCACGTGGAGCGCCTCCGCGACGGATGGTTCGGCAAGAACAACGCCATGCGCGAAGGCGTGCAGCGCGCCGCCGGCGAGTGGCTCTGCTTCTCCGACGCGGATTGCCGGCAGATCTCCACGCGAACCCTGTCGCTCGCCATGCGGCATGCGGTCGAGAACGGCATCGACTTTCTGTCGGTCCTCCCGATCCTCGAAACGCGCAGCTTCTGGGAGCGGATCATCCAGCCGGTCTGCGGCGCGGTGATGGTCTTCTGGTTCCACCCGAAGCGCGTCAACGACCCGAAGCACCCGGCGGCCTATGCCAACGGCGCGTTCATGCTGATGAAACGAAGCACCTACGACGCCATCGGCGGCCACGAGGCGGTGAGAACCCAGGTGAACGAGGACATGCACATGGCCCGCCTCGCGAAGGAGCGCGGGCAACGCCTTGCCGTCGTGCAGAACGACAACCTGTATTCCGTGCGGATGTATACGGGGCTGCGCCAGATCTGGCGCGGCTGGAGCCGCATCTTCTACGGCTGCTTCGGCTCCTTCCGCCGCCTGCTGATCTCGATGGCGTTCCTGCTCGTGACAAACGTCCTGCCCTACGGCAGCGCGGCGGCGGCATGGGCCGTCGTCGCCGCTCGCGGCTGGGCGCAGGCCGGCCCGTGGCGCCCCGTCGCGATTGCCGCGACGCTCGCCGTCGCCATGCAGCTCATCACGATCGCCCGGTTCTATCGGCTCAGCCGGGTGAGCCCGTGGCTGGCGCCGACGTTCATCCTCGGCGCTGTCATCTGCATCGGAATGCTGGTCAACGCCATGTTCAAGCTCGGCGGGCGTACGACCACCGTCTGGCGAGGAACCGCGTACCGCGGTGACGAAGTCGCGGCGTCGGCGCCTGCGGTCGGCACGCCGGGCAATGCTGCCGGACCCGACGCCCAGCGCCCCGCGCCAGAGGCCTCGGCCTCGCGGCCGGCAGCCGAAACTGTGTGAGACGCCCCCGAGACCCCGTAATGCCGCTGGAAGCCGTTCGGAACCGCCGCCCACTACCATGACAACCCTCTGGAGCATCCCGTTCGTACCCGAGGCGTATCAGCTCTACGCGAAGCTCGCCGTGGCCGCCTTGGCAGCCTTGTTCCTCGCCCGGAAGCTCTGGCGGGCAGTTCGGCGGTTTCAGCGGTCGCGCCGGCCCGCCGTACTGCATCCGAAGCTCCAGAAGTACGGTATAGATCCAGAGGAAGCCGCGCGCGAGCGCCGCGAACTGGCGGCCAGGATCGTTGCCACATCCAGCGGCGAACGGCTGGCCGGCTATGAGATTGTGCAACAGATCGAAGCTGTATTCGTCGAGGGATTCCGCTCGCCGGCCGAGGCGATTGAGGGCCTCAAGGCCGCTGCGGCGCGTGCGGGGGCCAACGCCGTGATCAACGTCCGGCCGGAGCGGAGTCTCGCCGGCCGGTGCGGCGCATCCGGCGATGCGGTGCGGGTCCAGCGCGTCGGCGGAGGCGAAACGGCCGTCGGTCCGGTCCCGTGAGCCTCATCTCACAAAAGGAGAGGCGAATGTCCCGAAACTACCTGCCCAGAACCGCCTTTGTACTGCTGAGCACCGGCTGGCTGAGCCTCGCAGGTTGCCGCGAGACGCCCAGGCCTGCAGCCGAGACGCCCGCCGCCACACCTCGGACGACGCCGGCGGAGCTGCCGGCTCAGACGCAGCCCGCCGCAGCCCAAACCATTCCGCCCGCTTCGATGCCCGCCGACCTGTCCGCGGCCAAGCCAGAGCGCCCCAAACCGCCCTATGACGACGCCCCGCCGTACAGGGTCGCCTTCACCGTCGGCTCACCCGATGATCCCCAGGCCGGTTGGCTTCACATCGAATCACTCGCCAAGCAGGATCGCCAGGCCCGCGTTACGGGCCAGTTCCCGGAGGCGAACAAAATGGATGTGGACACCGACAACGTCTCGGCGCTTACGCTGGACCTCTCGATGCTCCCGATCCGCCCCCGGCATCGAATCATCCTCCGGATCGACAAGCAGGGCATCGACATCTCTCCCCGGCATCGCGGCAAAATCCGCCTGGAGCGCAGCCCGACCGGCCAGTGGACTGTCACAACGCCGCCTCCGCCGCAGTCATGACCCCTGGTTCAGGGAGAGGGGCTGGGTGAGGGTAACCGCGTCGTCGCCCCCGCCTTCACTCCCCGATATCGAACTCGATCGAGACCGGCCCGCTGACCGAGTTGGCGGGCAGGACGAGGCCGCCCGGTTGGTCCACGCTCAGGTCCACGGCCGGGTCCAGTACCTTCGCGCGCGAATCGGGCACGAACGTGAGCACGTAACGCTCCAGCGCCAGGTTCGTCGTGTCGATCCAGCCGGCATTCAGCTCATAGTCGCCGGTGGTGTTGAGCAGCAGCGTCTGCTTGCGGGCTTCCAGGCCGATGCCCCACGTATGCGTCCCGCGCCAGCCCGGCGGCGGGGGCAACGTCGCGTATCGCCACGGGTTCCAGTCGAGATGGGCATTGGCCACCTGAAGCAGCGTGCCGGGCATCGCGTTGTAGCCGTAGCTGGTCATCGCGCTCATGCCTGGCCCGCCATGGAAGCCGTCGAAGCTCGCCCACGCGCCGACGGTCGGCTTGCCGTTGGCCCCTGCGACGGCGAACGATTCCGCATCGATTGCCTGATCGATCACGATGTTGGCGAGGTTCGCGTCGTCGGCCGTGCCTCAGATGCCGTCCGGTCCGGGCTCGGGTCCCGTGTCCGGGCCGAGGAAGAGGTTGAGCATGTATCCGGCCAGACCCTGGTTGTCGCCGGTGACGGTGACGAGCGCGTGCCACTCCACCGGATCACCGGCGGCGATCGTCTGGCCCGCCTGCGGGCTTTGCAGGTCGAACGTTACCTCGAAGCTGTCGAGACCCTCATCATCCCTCGACGCGAAGCCCCCTTGGCTCTGCATCGCGTCGCCCCTCAACTGCGAGGCGTCCTTCGGCGGTCGGTTCGGCCCGTTGAATGCGTCCTGGAACACCATGAAGTCTGCGAGGTCAATGTCGGAGTCGGCATCGAGATCCTTATCTGTGCAGCCGGCGCTCTTCGGAGGTCGGTTCGGACCGTTGAAGCAATTCTGGAAGACACCGAAGTCCGCGAGGTCGACATCGGCGTCGTGGTCGAAATCGGAGAAGGACCCGAACTCGTACGCCCCCATGTCCACCGTGCCGTGTATCGGGCGCGGAAGCCCGCGTAGGTCCGTGGTGATCCCTTGCGCGACCGCGTTGTCGCCCGCGTCGATGCACGGCGAGTTGTAGAAAAGGAGGTAGTTTCCGTTGGGCGCGTCAACGAACAGCGGGTCGCCCGGGATGTTCCCGCTGCCGGCGTGGCCCCCGCGGAAAGCCGAGTAGTCCACGGTGGTCCCGGAGCCGGCGAGTTCCTACTCTCCGCCGCGGTCCCACACGATGCAGTTGTGGAGCGCCACGGAGGAGAACGCATTGCACGACACCGCATCGCCGGAGGGGGCTTGGTTTTCTGTGAAGGTACAGTTGGTGATCGCCACGGTTGCGGAAGCGTCCGCAAAGACGCCCGCGCCGCTTGCGCTTGCTGTGTTGCCGACGATAAGGCAATTCCGAAGCACCAGTTCGGGGTAGTCGGACCCGCTCGCCACGCCGCCGCCGTATTGGGCCGCGTTCTCAGCGATGATGCAATCGGTAATCGTGGGCGCGGAGTACGCGGTTCCGATGGCGCCCCCGTACATCGCCTGGTTGTCGCGGAACGTGCACCCGCGCACTATCGGCTGGGCCGTGACGCAACAGAGCCCGCCGCCGTGCGAATAGTAGCCCGCAGGATCCTCCGGCCCCTCGGCCCGCCCTCCCCTGATCGTGAAGCCGTCGAGCACGGCGGAAGAATCGGCGTCCGGCTCCCTGCAACGCCGAGGTTGCGTCACTGCCCGATGTCGCAATCGAACTTGAGCGATATACGCTCGCTTACGCAGTCGAGTCCGTTAGGCGGACGCAACGTCCGCCAGTTGTCCGCACGCCGGCCCCCGGCGGCTGCGGCGAGCATGGTTACACGTTTGAATCAAGTAGCAGGCGGGTCAATGTTCCGCTTCGCAGCGGAACGACCCATCCTGCGCGTGCAGGAGACACGTAGCCGCGGTGTTTGACAATGCGATGGGCGCGCGGTTGACTGTCGGTGCTGTCGGCGGCGCGGCCGGCGGCTTTGAAGAAGCACAGATCTGAATCGCAGGCATCGTCCGCTGATCGCCCTGCGGATGACCGTTCAGCGGAAGGGCTTTCCGTCCGCATCCTGGCACAAGGAGTCCACGCATGAACAAGTATGTCGCCGAGTTCATCGGGACGTTCTTCCTCGTCCTCACCGTGGGCTGCACGGTCATCACGGGCGCGACCGGGGTCATCCCGCCGCTCGCGATCGGTTCGGCACTCATGATCATGGTGTATGCCACCGGCCATCTGTCCGGCGGCTACGTGAATCCCGCCGTGACGCTGGGCGTGTGGATCCGCGAGCGCTGCCCGACGAAGGACGTGATCCCGTACTGGGTGGCCCAAATCCTCGCCGGCTTCGCCGCGGCGGCCGTCGTCAAATACCTCAGGAGCGGGGTGCCCGTCACGGCGATGAAGATAGCGATGGGGCCCGCGCTGGTGGCGGAGTTCCTGTTCACGTTCGCCCTGGTCTTCGTCGTATTGAACTCGGCAACGGCCAAGGGAACCACCGGCAGCTCGTTCTACGGCCTCGCGATAGGTTTCACGGTCCTGACCGGGGCGTTCGCCGTAGGGGACATCTCGGCGGGGCGTTCAACCCGGCCGTGGCCGTGGGGATCTCGGCCATGGGTCTCTCGGCGTGGGCGAACCTCTGGGTCTACCTGGTCGCCGATCTGGTCGGCGGCGCGGTCGGCGGCGCGGTGTTCAAGGCGCTGAATCCGATGGACAAGTGAACGGTACCGGCGCGTCGAGCGTGATTTCGAGCAGGCACTGCTCACAGAGCAGTGGCACAGGCGTGCCGGCGATCAGCGCGTCGTGCCGAAGAGCTTCCGGACGTACTCCAGGTTCGTCCGCGTGTCGGCAACGAGATCCTTCGGGCTCGATGTCTCCAGGACGATCCAGCCGGGGTAGTTGACCTCCTTGAGCGTCGCGACGACGGCGGGCCAGTCGATGCCGGGGGCCTCCAGGAGGTGCGGGCCGTTCTTGAAGTGCACCTGGCAGATCCGATCGCCGCCGATCAGCTTGATTTCCTTGAGGTAGTCGTGGCCGGCGTGGTTCGCGTTATAGACATCGTAGTACACCTGCACCGCACGGGACTTCACCGCGTCGATGATCTTCAGGTGCGCCTCGGCCGTCAGGTAGCTCTCCATACCAAGGACCACACCCGCTTTTTCGGCCCGCGGCGCCAGCTCCGCGAGGACGTCGATCACACGCTGCATGTCCGTCTTGTTCCCTTCCTTCAGTTCGCCTTTGCTGAAGAACGCCATGAGGATACAGCGGGCGCCGAGGTTTCGGGCGACCTCGATCGTGTCGGCCAACCACACGGCCGCGCGCGGCTCGGACATCAACGGCACGTCGTTCAGCACGCCCATCGCCACCGACGGAATCGCCACGCCGTGCCTGCGGGCGGCCGCGAGGTATTCCTTCTGTACGTCGGACTGCCGCAGGCGCAGTCCGTCGGCCGGGTAGCCGACGCTGACCTCCACGCCGTCCAATCCGATCCGCCTGGCCCATTCAAAGGCACTCACGTCGCGGTGCTGGAGCGACCAGTCACACATGCCGACCTTGATGCCGGCCGAGGCGGCGGCCGTCACCTGCCGGACGTTCGCGCCCAGGGCCAAGCCGGCCGCCGCGGACGCAGCCCGGATCAGACAGGCGCGGCGCGTCGGCATTGAATCTCGATATCCATCAAACATGGCGACTCCTCCGTATCGAAAGACCGTCTGAAACAGTACGGCCGCGGGTACGGCGCAACGCCAAGCAATCCCCTCGGCCCGTGGCCGCCACGCCTGCGGCCGGCGTACCCGTGCGGCGTCAGGCCCCGGCGTCGAAAAGGCCCGGCTGGTCCGGCGGAGCGGTCCGCGGCGGCGTCTCGGGACACGGAACGCCCAGGTGCTCGCAGGCCGCGCGGGTCGTCATGCGGCCCTGCCGGGTGCGGATCAGAAATCCGATCTGCAGAAGATACGGCTCGACGACGTCCTCGAGCGTATCGCGTTCCTGACCGAGCGTGGCGGCCAGCGCTTCCACGCCGGCCGGGCCGCCGCGGTAGGTACCGATCAACGTGCGCAGATACGAACGGTCCAGCTCGTCGAGGCCGAGCGCGTCCACCTGCAGGATTTCCAGGGCCTTCTCGACCACAGCGCGGGACAGTTCGCCCCGGGCGCGGACCTGCGCATAGTCGCGCGTCCGCCGCAGCAGCCGGTTGGCCACCCGCGGCGTGCCACGCGAGCGCCGGGCCAGTGTCACCAGCGCGCCGTCGTCGGTTCGCACATCCAGTTTCTTCGCCGAGCGGCGCAGGATTTCCGTAAGGTCGTCCACGGAGTAGAACTCGAAATGGTACTGGATGCCGAAGCGGTCGCGTAACGCGGCCGTGAGCAGGCCTGCACGCGTCGTGGCCCCGATGAGCGTAAACTGCTTGAGCGGCAGATTCACCGTCCGCCCGGCCATGCCGCTCTCGATGGCGAAGTCGACCCGGAAGTCCTCCATCGCCGGATACAGAAACTCCTCAATCGTTCGCGAGAGGCGGTGCACCTCGTCGATGAAGAGGATGTCGCCGCGCTCCATGTTCGTCAGCCAGGGCATCAGGTCGCCGGGCTTGGTCAGTGCGGGGCCGCTGGTAATCTTGATGGAGGCGCCCATCTCGTTGGCGATAACATGGGCGAGCGTGGTCTTGCCGAGCCCCGGCGGACCGTCAAGGAGCACGTGCTCGAGCGGCTCGCTGCGGCGTTTCGCGGCCTCCATCGCGATCTTGAGCTGCTCGATCACCTGCCGCTGGCCGACACACTCGGCCAACCGCGTCGGCCGGAGCGACTGGATGAGCTGCTCCTCATCCACGCCGCGCGATTCCTGCGAGATGATCCGGTCTCGTGCCATGTTCCGCTTCTGCCGTCCTCTCTCCCCGTGTGCCGCCGCTGCCCCGGCAGTGCACTCCCACGCGGCAGGGCCGACTCAGCCGTGCCCCGGGAGCGCCTATCCCTCCGCTCCCGTCTTCACGCGGTACGCCGCGGCGACCCACTCGTCCGCGGGCCGGGTTTCCGGGTGCAGTTGCGCAGCCCGCGCCAACCACCGTTCCGCCTCCACTCGCCGCTCGCCGAGCGCGACCAGGACCTCGAGCGCGTCGCGCTGCTCCGGCGTCCAGCGGTGCTCCGGAGTACCCTCGCGAATCGACGCGCCGATCGCAAAGTCCGCCAGTTTGCCGCGAAGCTCAGCGATGATCTGATCGGCGGCCCGCTTGCCGATCCCCGGCAGGCGCGCCAGGGAAGGCGCATTGCCCTGCTCGATGTCGGCCGCCACCCGTGCTACAGGTTCGGCAAGGGCCTTGATGGCCTTCCGCACGCCGATGCCCTTGACCGTAATGAATCGCTCGAAGAACGCGCGGTCCTCCGGGTGCAGGAAGCCGACGATCCGCGGAATGAGGTTGCCGCCGGCCGCGGAGCCTTCGTAATACTCCATCGTATGCAGCGTGACCGACTGGCCCTTGCACGCGATCAACTCGCCGACCGCATAGCCGGGCACCAGAATCTCGTAGCCGATCCCATCGCGCTCGAGGATCATCGTCCCGACGCCCACCTCCGCAACGATACCGGTCATTCGCGCGATCATGTGCGGCCGCCCCCCACACGCTGCCTGTGGAGCGCGCAAATCGCGATGGACAGGGCATCGGCCACGTCGGGCGGCCGCGGAATAACACCAAGCTTCAGCACATGTGCAATCATCTTCTGCATCTGGGGCTTGCTCGCGTGGCCGGAGCCCGTCAGATACCGTTTGACCGTCGTGGCCGGCAGGTCGAGCACGGGCAATCCTCGCCGGGCAGCCGTCAACAGGATGACGCCCCGGGCGTGCCCCATCAAGATCGCCGTCCGAGGGTGTCTGTAGTGGGCGTAGAGTTGCTCAACAGCCAGTGCCTCGGGCCGATGCTCTTCGAGCAGTTCGTCGAGTCCCTCGGCCAAGGCCGCCAACCGGGCGGCGAGGGTCCGATCCGCGGCACCCGGCCGCAGCACGCCCGCCTCGACCACATGCGGCGCCGCCCGCGTGAGTTCCACGATGCCGTAGCCGGTACACCCAAGGCCCGGGTCGATGCCGCAGACGCGAGTGAATCGGGTTGCGAGGCGCTGCCTTCCCATATCGCATCCGTGCCGTTCCTCACCCCGGAGAGCGAGGCTCCGACGTCACAGCCGCCGCCATGCAGTGCCGTCGGGACGGTCTTCAAGCTGAATCCCGGCCGCGAGCAGCTTCGCGCGGATCTGGTCGGCCCTCGCGTAGTTCTTCTCCTTCTTCGCCTCCGCCCGCATCTCGATACACAGCCGCACGACCGGATCGAGAAGATCCGCGGAGGGCCCCGCGTCCTGCGGATACCTCTTCGGTACGATCCCCAGCACATCGCCGCCGAGCCGATCAAACGTCTCGGCCACCGCCCGCCATGCCCCCGGGGTAAGCCCGCTCGTCTGCCACGCGTTCACATCGCGTGCCAGCTCGAACACGACGCTGATGGCCGCCGCCGTGTTGAAGTCCTCGTCCATCGCCTTCTCGAAACGCGTGCGGACGTCGGCAAGCCGCGCCCCAACGGCCCCTTCTGCCTTCGGCTCGTCAGCGCCGCGGGCCGCCTCGCGCGCCGTCGTGACGGCCGTGCGCAGCTTCTCAAATCCGCTCTCGGCCGCAAGAAGTGCCTCGTTCGAGAAATCCTGCGGGCTGCGGTAATGGCTCGTCAGCACGAAGTGCCGCACGACGAGCGGATCGAACTTTTTCCGCAGGCGCTCGTGCAACGGGTAGTCGGGCGCAAAAAGCTCCTTCAGCGTGATGAAGTTGCCGAGGCTCTTGCCCATCTTCTGGCCTTCGACGGTGACCATATTGTTGTGAAGCCAGTATTTCACGAACGGGCAGCCGGTCGCCGCCTCCGCCTGAGCGATTTCGCACTCGTGGTGCGGAAACGAGTTCTCCAGACCGCCGCCGTGAATGTCGAACGAGGTCCCCAGGTACTTCATACTCATCACGGAGCACTCGAGGTGCCACCCGGGAAACCCGCGCCCCCACGGGCTGTTCCACTGCATGATGTGGCCGGGCTCGGCCTTTTTCCACAGGGCGAAGTCGGCCGGGTGCCGCTTGTCGGCGCTGACATCGACGCGGGCGCCCGCCTCCATCTCCTCCACGTTGCGCCGGCTCAGCTTGCCGTAGTCCTTCCACTTTGTCACGTCGAAGTACACGCT
>Ga0272448_1006265_pt1 | contig 12901 bp, 10 predicted proteins | sample YNPCB0191_FD_202220 | JGI IMG/M metagenome (GOLD analysis project Ga0272448, IMG submission 202220) | Hot spring sediment microbial communities from Yellowstone National Park, WY, United States - YNP-CB-019-1 | ecosystem: Environmental > Aquatic > Thermal springs > Hot (42-90C) > Sediment...
CATACTCCTCGTAAGATACACAAACGAACAACTCTACAACCAATACAAAAACGCTTATATCCACAACAGACCATTCACTAAAACAGGCACAGCACAAAAAGCTAACCTATAACTGCACACGACCAAACTTTTGACTTTTTAATTTGGTTTGTTCTGGAAAGATTTGATTGCCTCCAGTATTTTTTGTGAGGCGTTTTCATTCCAGAATGGGTTTGGCGAATTCTTAAGCTTTTCATTTATTTCCATCTCTTTTGTTAGGATTTCGGCTGTGTTTTCTATTATTTTCTGTGTATCGGTTCCTGTTAATCGGTTTGCGCCCAGCCTAACTGTTTCGGGCCATTCTGTTGTTTCGCGTAGCGTTATGCATGGCGTTTTTAGCCAGAAAGCCTCTTTCTGCATTCCGCCAGAATCCGTTAGGATGAGCTTAGCATTCTTCATCAGTTTTAACGTTTCAATGTAGCCTAAGGGTTTTATGAGTTTTATGTGTTTTTGCTTTAGGATTTTGCTGTAGAGTCTAGCTTTTCTGAGTTGTTTCTGTGTTCTTGGATGTGCTGGGAAGATTATGGTTAACGAGTTAAGCCTTATAGCTGCTTCCATAATGTTTTTTATGTTTTCCGGGTTGTCCACGTTTTCAGGCCGGTGGGTTGTTAGAAGCGCGTATGTTTTCGGCTCTATGCCCAATTGTTCAAGTATCGGGTTTTTCTCTGTTTTTGGAAGTTGTTGCAGGAGGACATCGTACATGGTGTCGCCTGTCTGGCGGATTTTCTCTTTGCCTATTCCCTCCTTTAGTAGGTTGTTTGTGCAGTTTTCTGTCGGCGTGAGTAGAAGTGTGGAGCAGTGGTCTGTCAGTCGCCTGTTTATTTCTTCAGGCATTTTCATGTCGTAGCTTCTGGCGCCGGCTTCTATATGGGCTACTGGAATATGCAATTTAGCAGCTGTTAGGGCTCCAGCCAGGGTGGAGTTTGTGTCGCCTGGAACTATCACCACGTCAGGTCTTTTTTTCTGCAGCCATTTTTCTAGGCGAGTCATTATCTTTGCTGTTTGCTGGGCGTGTGTTCCGCCTCCAACATTCAAGTTTACTATTGGATTCGGCAATTCTAGTTCTTCAAAGAAGATTTTTGTCATCTCATAGTCGTAATGCTGGCCGGTGTGGACTATGTCTAAATGGATGCTCTCATCTTTGCTTGCCAGGTGAATGAGGGGGGCTGATTTGATGATTTGGGGGCGAGTGCCGAGGACAAGCGTCAGCCTCAAAGATGGCCACCTGCGCGTTCAAGTTCTTTCTGAAGCCTTTCCACCCTCCTCTTTATTTTAGCAACCTCCTCGTAGACGTTTTTATCTTTAATTTCCTCACTACGATACCTATAAAGGTTGCCGACTGAGCCTTTAGCTAAATATGTCACCTTAAGAGTATTCACCAGCTTGCTTTTTACTTCATAATAGTCTTTTATGATCCTCAGCAATTTTATCCCTCCCTCTGAGTTCTAGCAATTACCTTTGTTTTCAAGCTAATGTAGCCGGAGCCCAAGACCGCTAAGCGTAAACTCCTATCTTGGATCGATTTAACGAGTCTCTCCATCAACAAGCTATTTTTATCGCACTTTTCACAAGTCATACTTATAGCGCTTCACTATTATTATGAGTCTTACAGCATTTGTAGTAAGTTGTAAACTTCATCTTCTCACACGTAAAGCCGCGCTTCTTTAATAGATTTAAACATTCACCAACCCTTCTCGAAAGCTCTAGGACAACGTATTCTGTGCGAGTAAGAGTCTGCCTTAAACCTTGAAGAACTTCATATTCTGAGCCTTCAACGTCTACCTTCACAAGTTTGATCTTCGGCACATCCACTAACACGTCATCCAGCGAGATAGCGTCCACATCAACCTCAACTCCATTATGAAAGAAAGATGCACATCCGAACTCGCCAAATGCTATCTTCATTTTCAACCTATAATAAGAATTCCACTCAGCCTTATCTATAACGGTAATGTTCCTCAGCCCATTCAGTTTAATGTTAATTTCAATACATTCACTGTTTGAAGTACTGGATCTACAGCGAAGACCTTGCCATCAGACTCCAAACATTTAACCTCTTCGTATGTTATTCGTGCGCTAGCTTTTCTTATGAGTGTATACTAAGGTTTCTTTAACTATTTTACCCACGTTTAGTACCTCTTCTTTTATATAAGGAATCCTATTTAATATATTTGCTCTGATAGTTTCTCTATTTTCCCATGCCTCATTTATTTTTTTATAAGTTTCAGCAAAACTTAAATTTTTTATATCGCAGACATACTTCTCTAGTCCTACTAGCTTCATAACTTCTGGATATTTATGTTGCCAACTTACAGCCACTACTGGAACACCTTGCGAAAGCGCTGCGATGATAGAATGATAACGGGATGCTATCAACAACTCGCATGACCCTATCATGCCCTTTAATTCTCTAGCCGTAAATTCTTTTTCTAAAATTGTTACCCTGCTCTTATTTTCTATCTTACTGAAAACACATTTAGCTACATATACATCATCATATCTACCTGGATATATTTCATTTGGAATCAGAAGTATATGACAATCTTTTTCCTTAATTAAATAATTAACCACTTCAGATATCACATTCACATAATTGCCTTTCACCTGTTCAAACCATGTAATTGTATGACTGGTCGAGATACCTATTAATTTTTTCTTTCTTTCTTTTTCCGAAGTGATTAAACCATCTTTTTTGACGTGAAATGATGGTAAAACAAACGCTACATCAGGAGAAACATATATTGGCTTACGTGTTCTTATGTGCATTTCCTGTAAATATTGCTTTGTCAAATTGCTTCTAGCGAAGATTAAATCAATCATGCTAAGGTATATCTTTGCAAAAAGGCGGTTCCATAAATTGTTAAATGACCCCATATCACAGGGAAATTTTACCACAATCTTCCTAAGGGACTTTCCTATCAAAAAGTGTAATCCTTCAAAAACTTTCGAAAAGAAGCTTCCACCGAATTTATCTGTAAAAATTATGCCCTGAAGATCTATAATAATGTCAGCTTTTTTAAATGTTTTTATCATAAGAAAAATATTTTTTATACCTATTCCAGGAAGTACCACTACACTTTCCAAGCCATATTCTTTTAAATCTAACGTAGAGTCTGCTAGTTCCGAAGACATAAGAATAAATTTAGCATGAGGAATAACATTTCTTAAAACAATTATGGTACTAAGTAGCACAGAAGGACCGCCAAAATTTTTTCTAACTCCTCCGGGCATAAAGAGAAGTATATTCATTTTCTTATAAGTCTGGCTCTCAGAATTGATAGAGGTATTAACAGTAATGAACGTATCATCGCAATAATGATCAGGAATGGCCACATTTTTCTTTTGGAAGAGAAAAAAGATGGAAGATACAATAAGAAATCCATGTAGTCGATAATACCTATTTTTGATGGCAATTTTTTACCAATGTAAGATGGAACCGGCCTTCTAAAAAGCTTTAGTATATTGATGCGACTTCCAAACTTACTTTTATAGTAGAAGTTTCCTGCTCTCATAACAGTGAACCGGCTAATTTCAATAATTTTAACTATTCCTTCCTCGTAGGCTTCTTTTAAAAGTTTTTCTCCTTCTTCTGTCCGCGACATTACAAGAGAAACTCCAACTTTTTCTGTTTTAAGTAACTCTGGGAGCCAAGCATCACCAAATGATATGTCTGCCAGCTCGTTTGTCTGATCAGGACATAAAAGGCACCTAGTGGGTGTAAAATCAAAGTGAAATGCTGAGCCATGAATAGTTGCATATAACGTTTGAGTTGCCCACTTCTCAATTTTTATTTTTGACCCGTTTTTCAGAACTATGGTTCTCTTACCTGGCCATCCTTCACCGCGGTATCTTATTTCCCTAATGTCTTCCATTTGAACTCCCCATTTTCTAAGAAAATATTCGGTGCCTAGAAAACTTGCAGTGTTTGCGCAGAAAAGCCCAAAATGCATCACGATCTTATTCCTTAATTTATCGTTTATATTCTCGAACTTTCTGATTCCTTGAATATGACATGGAAGACCAACTATTGCAAATCTACCATCTGAATTAATAATCTTGTCTAATGCCGCATTTAATGGGACCGGACAATATTTTGACCCAGAAGCTGAGATGATCTCCTCTTCAGTTGTTGCCAGGATTACTTTTGGTTCTAATGGATTTTCTCTGCTCATTGTTGTCACTAAAGCACCATCTATAATACCTTTTTTCAACATATAGCAGAGTAGGGCTGTTACAAGACCACCAGAAGACGAGTTATATCTTATTTTATAGTCAGTAGCATATCCTAGATAATATGCAATTGAGTTTCCTAAGAAATCGTCACCCGAAGCCCTACCAAATATTTGCATGTTTAAAATATTAAAGTCTAGAGAGTATCCAGGACAAACTCTTAAACAAACACCACAATGCGAACACTTACTCACATCTATCTTTGGTAAATAAACACCTCTATTTTCATCTTTAATCATCTCAATGGCTCTTGCAGGGCATGCAGCAACACATGTTCCACACTGAGTACAGAGACCAGATCTGTAAACATCTTCAACGCTCATCATGTTAAAAGTTTAATCAACCTTAACCTGTAATTTTTGTTTACACAATAATATTATTGCTTAGCGTTCCTAATCTACCGATTCTTTCTATAAAAGATGAGTATCAAAGCCAAGAAGATAGGTACCATTGTAATGCTCCAAACCACTGCTTCAGGTAAACTTGAAAGTTCATCGTATGCAACAAGCGGAGGAATTCTCTCTAATTTACCTACGATGTCAAAACTAGTTCGACTGTAGGTGTCAGATAAAAACACTTTTAATAAGATAGCGCCATCTACTTTTAGATTCTGTCCTTGAGTTCTAGTCTTTTGATAAATGGGGTCTCCTGAATAGAACTCTTCAAATAGGGCTTGACCTTGAGCTTTTATGACCGGTTGACGCACATATAAATCGATTTGATCAGAATCTTCTATTGTAATTGCTTTAACATCATTAAATACAACTGTATTTCCATCGGTCACTAGGAGAATACTTGTTAAGTTATTTTCGAACATGACCTTTACAGCGCCTCCAAACTTTAACTTCGAGTAGAAGCCTTCACCTTCACTTAAAGTTAGATTCGAAGCTATTATGGAAACTCCATTATAATTGAAAAGTTGCAACCTTGTGACATTGATAATCATTGCGGCACTACCGTCTGTATATGTTATCTTTACTTTCTTAAGGTCGAGATTAAAGGGGAAAATTATGCTCGAAGTACTTACATTTATATCGCCGAAAAACTCAGCTTTCCTAAAGGTGGCCACTTCTTCTGGGGGAACATATCTGAAGGGTTCTGGCTTAAGTTCTATAGGTTGCAGAAATCTTCCTAAAAGAGGATAGAACATAGACTTATTGTTGTTCCGGTCTATTGCCTCGATTAAGGGATACAAGTTTACGTAAATTATTTTACCTGCGCCGAACATCTCTGTAACGGCATACACTGAAGAGCCATTATTTTGTGACTTATAGTTAGCAGTAACCTGTAACTTTTCAGTTTTAGGCGTGAAAGTTTGTACGGATACGCTTACTGGAAATACTAAATTTTGTAAACCTTCGATTTTGCATGCTTCAATTGAAGAATTATCAAATCTTAATATTCTTTCGGCAAAATAGCCATATCCATTCGTGTTGAAGATTATTATTTGTCCCCCACCTTTAACATAATTCAAATATTCGTCAATATCCCTCAATCGAAGTTGCACTGATGTCTGTGCCTTAAATTTGGTGAAGAAAACTTTATAGAAACGCAATACTCTGATTCCAATTTGTCCCCCATCAGCAGTACCGTTAACAGATAAACATTGAGTATTATTAACGTTCAACGTAATCGTCTTCTCGTTGACAGAAACCGTGAGATTGTATGAATTTCCGGGTTCCCATTTAAAGCCAGTCTTTAAACCTGGCCACGAAGGATAAGATAGTGACCTTCCCCCCTCATATATTAGAATAAAAGCATATACATTTTTACTGCTATCAAAAGTAAGCCCTACACACTTGAAATTTTTTTGATCTTCCCAATCATATATAATCCAAACATAATTTGGCACTTTGATGTCGCCACTAATTAATTTAAAGTCTAAGCTTACAGTAAAGTTCTGAGCAAAAATAGGGGCTAGAATTATGGCATCTTCATATTTGTCCATTTTTCCAGCTTCCAACCCATTACTTGTATACTGCCAAGTTCCAGAAATAGGGGTCCAACCTCTTTTACATGAGAAATCATCTTGAAAATTTGTTTTAAGAATATTATCTGTTGGTGGATCAAAAGACAGAACTATAGTTTTATACTGGAATATTTGCGGATCTAAGTCATAAACGACGCTATAGTTGTATTCTCCTAACGAGAGGACGTCGTACGCATAGAGCACCCCTTTTTTAGGATCAATCGAACTATCGAATGGTATTACTAGAGCAGTAGTCGAATTTGTTTTTGGAAATGAAACACTAGAAACATTGTAAATAGTTACTTCCTCATTCTTATAGATTACAGGTAGGATCGGAATTAAATGATTAAACATCCAACCTTCGCGATTTTTATCCAGTATTTCATAGTCTCTGATATGCATGTATAGGTAAGCATGAGATAAGTTTTGAGCTTTTAGACTTAATAGTGCGATCTCTGGATTTTTGGCGGTGTATATTAGCCAGCTTTTGCTCCATCGGTAGGGTGGGGCTGCTAAAGCAAGTGTATCGTAAGACCTTGATGTTAGAGTTATCGTATAAGCGTACTTATCTTGTTGCATAACACCTCTCAGAAAGTCGATTGCCTTTAATTCCTCTTCGCTAACTACGTAAGTCGAGCCTGTATATGTATTCCAATATTCTAAGACGATAAAGGATGATTGAATTCCCCATACTACAATTGTACCCATTAGCACAATGAGTAAAATGTTCCTAAACCTGTTTCGATGAGCATTAAGACTTTTTTCAGCTTTAACTATGGAAAAAGGTGCTATAACCGCTGAGGCTAAGAAGTAGTAGCTTATAAAGCGTTTTTCCCAATATCCTAGGTCAAAGAAGTTCGCATTGATAAACGTTAATACCCTGCCGAAAACGAACGAGAATACTATAAGGGATATAAAAGGCATTAACTGCTTCATGGAATTATGATCTTCAAGTAAATAATAAAAGCTTACAAATGTTAACATAACGGTAACCCCCAAGCGGGCAGGATAAATAAACCAAGGAAGAGAACCTATATCACTAACGGCCTGCGTATGAAATGATGGAACTCCACTAATCCATACTACAAGACCGAGTATGTAAATGAAGGCAGCTATGTAAAAGATCGCTATAGCAAGTAACTTGACAGCTAATCTAGGTAAAAACTTTGTCAATTTATCCTGAATACCTAATCTTCTATAAGCGTACACAAATATTAGAATTGCAGAAGGAATAAAGAGGGTGCCAATGGAAAAGCTTAACGATCTAGCGAATACGTACTGTAATATTGTGTAAGATATATCTAAAAACATGAAGCCTATTATGGATGCCTTGAGAACATCGTGGGTTCTAAGTCCTTCTCCCTTTGAAAAGAATGCGTAAAAGCTTATGAAAAGCGAGAATATTATCACCTCCGTCACATGGACCATGAAACTGGCTATTGTGAGCAGCGAGAAGAGAGCCATGAAACCTTTTTCACTTACATTCGATTTTTTAAGAAGCGCTAGTTGCACGATCAAGATCGTAAATGACATGGACAGAGGCACAAACCATAGGAATGGCTGGGCAAGATACATGGCACCATTATAGGCCTTATCGTTAACCATATTAAGTAGGCTCAAAGTAGACCCTTGAACACCCTCCAGCTTCAGCCTCGCCAAGTATATCCAGGCGAAGCCTGAAAATGTAGCGTAAAATATTGTAGATATTGCTGGAAGACGCGCATCAATGCCTTCCATGTAGTTTTTAGCCATAATATAGAACGCTATTGGCATCATAAGGTTTAGTAGCACAAGCGTCGTCTGAACAACTGTTACTGGAGCATTTGAGAGGGCGATGAACGCTGACTCATGTAGATGCGCTAAGAAGTTCGGGAAAGTAGAATATAGTTCTGGCGTACGCCACAAATTTATGCTATTAGCGTAGTGTCTTGCTATATCTTCACCCGGAAGAAGTGCGTAACCTGGATACAGGAAGGTGTAGGAGAGTGCATAAAATGTTAGGCAGAGTAGTAGAACTATAAAATCGATACTTTTTGAAAACGATTTTACCATAGGAGAGGGTTCTATCTTCCTATGCTTGAAGGCTGAAACCACCCCTATAAAAATAAAGCTCACTAATATCACCAAGGATCTGATGTCTTGGCTTACAGGAAGAAAAACAAGTGTTACAAGGCCTGTGAAAGTGTAGCTGAGCAAGTATGATAGAACTAGATTTTCAAGCCTAGAGAAGTATCGATTTATTTCAAATATGCTCAGTATAGCGTAACCCGGGAGAAGAGATGTGAGGAGAATTGCTAAAAACGGCTGCACTAAACCTCCATTTAAATGGAATAGGTTAGATAGTAAAAGGCTTACCGCTGAAATTATAAAGAAAAAGTCGATTATCAGGCCAAGATTTATGTTTCGCGAAAACCTCATTACAATCTTTACGTCGTAGTCGCTGACGACCAAATATAGGACGATTATCATAAGCATTTCAAATATGAAAAGAGGAAACTTTATCCATGATTCTATGAGCCATAAAGTCAAAGATGAGAAAATGAAGGCCAATATTACAACTATCAACAAGCTTCGCAAATGGAAATTAGACTTTCCCATGCCTATCGCCAATCCTCTCGAAAAACATATTGTTTAGCTTTTAGGTTGAGATAGTTTAAAAGCGATTTAAAGTAGTTAAGCCTCAAGTTAATGACGGGTATTTTCAGACCGCGTAAACAAGAGGCAAAAATCCCTAAATCGTTGCGCACTGAGACTTTTGGTTCAGCTATATTACATATAGTTGAAGTACTCTTATCAATAGTGTAATCTATGCTTTTGAAACGGATTAAGAAAAACTTTCTTTTTCCATTCACATCCGCCGATAAAGTGGCGTAAACGTAATCTCTAAACAGTGCCAGCGAATATACACCTCTATATGGATATGGCGATGGTGGTGTTAATAAAATTGGATACCAGTTTAGGAGATCCTTGGAGACAAAGATTCCTCCAAACTTTTTGGTACTTTCTGTACCCACGTAGTAGTAGCCTTTTTTGGCGTCGTGGATACTTGCCCATAATATATTTGTTGTTATATCGTTCCGTATGTATATACTACGACAATTTTCCCTGTCCATAGCTACCCAGAAGTTTCTAGGAGGCCCGTCTGGACAAAAGAAAATGTGCTTTTTACTGAAAAGCCAACCGAGACCACCGTATTCGAATAAAAGTTTCTTTCTATAGACTTCGCCGCTCCTGACCGTAAACAATAGATCTGGTCTGCTGTAGTCTCCAAAACTACAAAATAATTTGTCAGAATACTCATCGTAAGCACAGGAGTGGCAATGATTTGCGTGTGGAAAATCCCGTATTGCATCGTATAACAGACGCCACGTCGATCCTAAATCTTCTGAAATGTACACATGCGGCATGGGTGTAGGCCGGTAGGAATAAACACCAGCAACTAGGTGTCCGTCAAAATATGTGAGCCCGTTTTTAAAAATGCACGTTGTCCTACGCTCCCTATGAGGTATTTTCATAGAAATATGCCATGAAGAACCTTGATCCTTAGAGTGCCAAAGTTCATCGCTAAAGTATCCTGAGGTAAAGATATGGTCATCAAACGCTATAACGAAGCCAGAGCCTTTAGATGCAAAACCTTCAAAACTTTTTTCTACACTATAATGTTCCAAAATATACACGCTGTATCTTTTTCCTTTTCGTGAAACAGTTGATATAAAAACTTTGTCGTCGGATGATGCGACCACCAATGGCTCTTCTTCTTGAGTAAAAAGATTAGTAATATCCTCCAGCTGTAAAGAACTTTCTTTGATTAGAAACACTATTTTTATCCTCGTGAATATTTGATCAAAGTTATTGACTGGAGAAACTCTTCAGCTATTTTGTTTCTATTAAACTTTTCCTCTATAAGTAGTCTCGCTCTCCTTCCTGCCAGCCTTTTAAATGCGCTATCCCTGTAAAGTAAGTTTATTGACTCAGCAAGCTTTTGTTCATTCATCGGTTGTGCCGTCAAACCTATCCCATATCCTTTTATGATCTTAGCCAACAAGGAATCTTCATAGACGGTCGCTACGACTGGGATTCCACATGCACAGTATTCATAAAACTTGGCTGGCACTGAGTTTTTCCAAAGTGGATTATCATCGTATGGTATTATTCCAACATCAGACGTTGCTATTAACTTTGCAATCTCCTTTTTATCATTTACCGACCCGAAAAATTTTATGTGGCCTGTTATGCCCAGTTCTTTTGCAAGGTTAAGGATTTTTGTTATTTCACCTTCCCCAGCAATAAGTAGGCAAATATTGTTTAAGCCTTTATCAACAAGCTTTTTAACAGCCTTAACCACAACATCTAAACGATAACATCCGCCTATAACGCCTGAATAGAATATTGTGAAGTTATTACCGTCTTTTTTGACGTTTAGGGGTTTGAAAGTTTGTACGTCAGCTCCATTAGTTATGAGTGCAACGTTTCTTAAACCTCTTTTCATAAGAGCTTTTTCTAAGTTAGGTGTTACTGCTGCAATCATTCTGCAACTTGCGTACAAGGCTGTGGTTAGCCTCTTTACCGTAGAATAGAAAAGTTTTGCAGCTTTACTCTTGGTAATGCTTGCTGAATAATCTTCCCACTCATCTCTGTAATCAACTATGCGTTTGGTTCTGGTTAGTTTGCAAGCCAATATTGCGCCCACTCCAACATCGCCTGTTGGTACGGAAACCATTGCTACATTAGGCTTTCTTAAGAGTAGCACGAGCGTTGAAACTGCGAATGAAATGAGTGCATTTAAAATAAAGATTAGAGGATGCGTCAAGTTCATGTTGAAGATTAGGTTGAAAATATTGATGTTGCTCAGCCTTTTTACGCCTCTTTTGCTGAACGCTTTGTAGCTGAAGGCTCCTAAAACCTCAATCATGTGACCTTTCCTAGACCATTTCTCAGCGAAGAAACCTATCCTAGTCCAGCCCGCGCCAGCAAATGGATTAGCAAAACCAAGAACAAACAGAATCTTCATTTCTGGGCTTCGATTTCCCTTATTATTTTTCGCATGATTCCAAGATTTTTCGTAGCTGAAGTTTCTCTAACATAATTATATGCGTTTTTGCTCACTTTTTCTAGGAGTTCAGGCTTGTTTAAAAGTTCCATTATTTTGTCCGCAATATGTTTTGGATTGTTAGACTTTAGCAAAAAGCCAGCTTCACCATATTTAATTACGTCGGTGATGACGTTTATTATTGTATTATTTCAGCCAAAACCGAATTAAGCAACCCTTCTAACATGGCTGCGTACGTATCATTTTTTGTTCTTGTTTCTTAACACTTCTTGGTAAACCTCAACTATTTTGGGAAAAACTGCGCCGATATCGTATTGTTTTGCTTTCTTTTCAGCGTTTTCTCCAAGTTCTCTTCTCAATTCTGGGTTATAATAAAGCTTTAGTATCGCTTCTTTTAATTGTTCAGGACTGTAAGGGTCGAAAAGAAGGGCTTCTTTACCATTTACAACGATTTCCCTAATGGCAGGTATATCGCTAGCGATAATTGCTTTACCACATGCCATAGCCTCTAGTAAACCGAAGGGAAACCCCTCCGTGAATGAAGGCAAAACAAATACATCCGATAAATGTAGGAGATCGGATACATCGTTACGATGCCCAAGAAAAACAATTTTATTAACTTTCGCATTGTCGAAACTTGTGTAACTGGGTGATTGCTCTCCTCCGGCAATTAGTAGGCACATATTTTCTATTAACAAACCGTTTATGGATGAAAATGCAGAAATTAAAGTCTCAAGGTTTTTTTCTCTAGAAAGTCGACCGACATAAATAATTATGAAGTCACTTTTACCAATCCCAAACTTTTTTCTCAATTCTTTTCTTCTAATAACATTTTTCTGCAAATAGGAAGTATCCAAAAATATTGGTAATTTTATGATTTTTTTCGACTCGCAACCTAAACGGACTAGATATCTGCAAATAGCATTACTCACTACAACAACTGCGTCAGATTTAAGAATACATATTCGTTCGCTTATGGAATACAGATGCACAGTGAATTTATCCAACCAACACTTGGTTAACATAATCTTTAGTCTTTCGGTATACTCGCTATGAAAGTGAGAAACGAGTGCAACTGATGGGATTAACTTAGAAGATAAGAAAAAGAGGAAAGTTCCAATCGTGGGATCATGAACATGAATGATTATGTTAAATTTGTCTTTTAACCTAATAACAAGCACAAAAACCATCCAAAAGGAAATTAAACTAAAGATCAGATTAGAAAAAAGGTACGTCAAGTATGGGAAAAATATTGTTCGCTTGCTAGTTTCCATTTTAATAGGTTTTCCTTTTACAATTTCACTCCTCGTAATTACATCTGGAAAAATATGTTTTCTTTTTCCAATAATGAGTAAGAAAATTTTATGTTTATTACCATGCTCTAACAAAGTTTTCAAAAAAGTTTCCACTCCCCCTACTTGTCGAATCAGACCGTATCTTGATCCTCCGAATACATGAATTGCGGCAATTCTCAATTTAGTATTCCGAGGGCTGTGAATAATTAGCTTATCGTTCTCGTATATCGCTGAGTGTTAGTCGATTTTTTGTCGGGATTATGATTCCCATCCTTCAGAAAGGATTAGGAGGTGATACATCTGAAGGATGGGGAAATC
>Ga0272448_1006266_pt1 | contig 12901 bp, 17 predicted proteins | sample YNPCB0191_FD_202220 | JGI IMG/M metagenome (GOLD analysis project Ga0272448, IMG submission 202220) | Hot spring sediment microbial communities from Yellowstone National Park, WY, United States - YNP-CB-019-1 | ecosystem: Environmental > Aquatic > Thermal springs > Hot (42-90C) > Sediment...
TGCTCGCCCTCACGCGCACGCTCGCCCTCGAGTGGGCTCCCCACGTGCGCGTCAACGCCGTCTGCCCTGGCTACGTGCTCACTCCTATGCAGGAAGCTGAGTACACGCCAGAGATGCTGGCGGCCGTCAACGCCAAGATCCCCCTCGGCCGCCACGCCCGCCCAGACGAGATCGCCGCACTGCTCGCTTTTCTGGCAAGCGATGAGTGTGCCTACATGACGGGCAGCGCAGTCGTCATCGATGGCGGTGAGACGGCTGGCGGATTAGCGAGTCGCTGAGAGCAAGTCAGCGGCTCAGGGGCCACGTGGTCGGCGGTTCAGCGGGTAAGCGAGACCGAGTCGCGACCACACCGCGGCAAGGGAAGGCGCGTCGGGGCGTCGGTGGACGCGCGCTGAGCGCGCCCCGCGATGAGGCCTGAGCGTCCCGCTGAGCCTGGTTCGTCAGACGCTTCCCTGTCGGAGCACAGCACGCCGCTAGATCACCACCCGCAGACGGCACCGGTAGCCCGCAGCAAGACGCTATTTCGGGCACTTGACGGCGCAGAGAGTCGCCCCTGCCCGTGCTCATGCCTTGTCGCTCGGCGGAAGCCCCTTGCTCACCCATCACACTCACCCATGGTGACGCCGCAGCGCCGGTGACTGGGCATCTTGACATTGGGCGGAATGGTTCAGCCGAAGAACATGCGCGGCCCTAGACAACATTGCCCGAGAACTGGTAGCGGCGCAGGGACTCGAACCCCGGACACGCGGATTATGATTCAGTCCGGATCACGCCTGCACGCTCAAAGCGACCTACACCCAGGCACACGGCCACGCACGACGGACCACCCCGCCACATACCCGTTGTTGGCAGATTGTTGGCAGCAGAGGGCGGCAATCTGTCGCCGCTCCCAGGAAGACTCGGAGCCGCCTATGAAGTGACCGGATCCATGCAACCCGTCAGGAATCTGGGGGAGAAAGACATGCAGAACCAAGGGCAGACCACGACACCCCGAATCACCGATGAGCTCCAAATCCCCGATGGTGCCCTGCTCACGCACCTCGCAGCGATCGCCTCTGAGAGGTTCCCTGAGCGGTTCAGCTGGCCACGTATGCAGCTCGAGCTGTGGTCACATGGCGCCGTCGAGCTCTTGTTGCGGATCACGGACGAGGAGCACGAGAGCTACCAGGACTGGGACACGCACCGGCCTACTCCGCTGTGCGATCGCTCGCCGGCCCGGCGCGGCCACGTTGTCCGTGAGCTCTTCGGTCGGCTTGGCTGGATCCCGACAAGCGAGGAGGAAAATATCATCGGGCTGCTCTCCTCACCGCGCTTCGCGCGTGGCGGGAAGCGGCCTGCGCAACCGGCAAGGGCCTGAGGAAGGAGAGACACCGCTCACAACCTGCTAGGGACTGAGCCCCGACAGGCAGTAAGCAGGCCCGCCGTCTTCCGAGACGGCGGGCCGCTTCGCTTCAGCGCGTCCTGACTTTGCGCACAGCATCCCTAATCCCCCGCGCATACATGTCGTCGACGCCACACTCGAGAGCGAGCTTCCAGAACTCTTCGCAGGCCGAGTGGGGATTCAGACGGTGGCGGCGGGTCGCGGCGCGGGCTATGTCGATGAGCTCGCCATAGCTACTGCCCGAGACGAACGGCAAAGATTCGACTTTCGCGCAGAACTGTTCTATGACGTCGGCCGGCAGATCTGGGCCGAAGATGAAGTACTTGAGATATGGCAGGAAGTGCGGATGATTCAGGACACCGTCGACTCCGGCATTCTTTATGAAGATCTGTTCGCGGGACATTTTCGTCCCCAGCTGGAGGTCAGGATCGCTAAACCAGCGGAGACGAACTTCCGGTATTGCCTTGCGCAATATCAGAGAGGCGGCGAGTTTGGCTGCCGCGTCGCATGATCGCCGAATGTTCTCCTCCCGAGGGGCATCGAACGGCGGACCGAAAACGATCTGCTCCAGCAGCGCTTGCTCTTGAGGAAGGAGATCCAACTTCTCTGGTCTTGGCATGAGTCCCCCATTCGTCGTGCGTTGCAGGCACCCCCGACCCTCGTGGACCACCCACCTTCTCGGCCCTCAGAGTCACCGACCAGTCCATCGTATAGAGCATTCGTGCTCAGCATGTCAACTCCGTCGCCAACACGAAGGGCTGAGAAAGACATGCAGAAAGGGCCGGCGCTCTCCTTGGGGGGAAACGCGGCCGGCCCAAGGTGATGCTATGCCGTCAGCAGGAGGGCCGCAAGGTGGCTCCGCCGGCCGGACGAAGGGACAGAGTTCTACGAGGTCTGACCGAGCGGCGCGGCGACTTGCAGCGCGAGGCGGTTAGGCATACGATATGCGAGCCGGGCGGCTCCCCTCTCTATGCGGGGCGATCGCGGCGAGGCATGGCATGTTAGTGAGGGCTACGGTGCTCGTCCGGTCCGAGCCCTCACCTCCTATCCTATGTGGGAAGGAGGTGAAACGACATGCCCACAGAGACACGCACGGCCGATCGCCTGCTCACAGGACGCCGCTACAACCCCGCTCGCGGCGGGCACGCACCGGGGCATCTCCGCAATGCCTTCTGCGATTGGTGGGAGTACCACTGCTACCTGGACGACCGCGAGTACGACTGCGACCTGGACTACCTGGACGACCTGGTGAGCGTCGGCGACTACGGCGACAGGCGGCCCGTCCGCTGGCTAGTCGGCCGCTTGTGGAACTGCACCGACATCATGCCCGGAGACATCTGCAACGACCTCGACTTGGCGCCTGGGTCGACCTATGCGCAAGGCGTACGCCGCCTACGCTGGATCGCTCAGCACTTCTAAGTAGCAGCTCGCATCGGCCCGCTGTCTTCCGAGACGGCGGGCCGCTTCACGTCTGCGCTCAGTGGGGAAGCTCGCGCCACGTCGCAGCGACAGGGGCAGAGCGCGCCGGCCACCTCACGCGAATCCGTCCGGGCGGCAACGGGGGGCAACGCGAAATAGCGGCCTCTACGCCTCATATTTGCGATCTGTGCCGAATCGGCGATGAGAGACGCGCGCTGAGGGCGGTTGTGGGGCGGATTGTTGTTCAATCACTGAGACAATCGTTGAGCAACAAAGCGGCGCCCCCTGACGCTTGTGCGCAAGGGGGCGCCTACGGCTGCGTGCCTGTCTGCAATGGCGAGGGGGTGATCTTTTGCCGGAGAGCCCCCAACGCCGCTTGCAAGATACACCCCGCCGCAAGGTGTTGCAAGGGGGCGCCTAAGGGCAATTGCGAGCCGGCGCCTCGCGCAGGTGCGCGAAAGCGTGCCGGTTAAGCCTGCCGGCGGCGGCGATCGGCGCGATTGCGCCGGGTCACGCGCCGATCACAACCACCGAGGCGCCAAGGCCATCCGAAACCCTGGCGCCGGCCGGGGGCAGAGGGAGTTGACGAGGACTCTGCCCACCGGCCATCCGCGAGATCGAGTGCGCGGAATCTTGCTAGCCTGCGACCTTCAGGCGATCATCGAGGGCGGCAAGCGTGAGAGCGGCGTTCGTGGCGCGCTCTCGGAGCTGCGCAAGCTCGGAGGCACGCCACGTGCCTTCACCAAGTGCTCTATCTACCAGGACCGGGCGCAAGGCCGTAAGCCACAGGCCATTCACGGGCGCAGCCGAGTGAACGTGCAGCCGGCGCTCGACTTGCCCGAGCTCATCATCGAGCTCACGCACCTGCTCGCGAAGCTTGCCTAGCTTCTCGGCTTCGGCAATCGCCTTGGCGGCGATGGTGGCGCGCTTCTCGATGAGCTCCTTGGCGCGCTCGATGTCTGCGGCGCGCTCCGCTGCAGCAGCCGCCGCCTGGGCCTCCTCTTGGCGCAAATCGAGCTCGACGAGGGCGGACTCTAGCGCCTCGATCTCAACTTCAGCGCTCAGGACCGCCGCTTGCGCGGCTCTCACTTTAGGGTCGTCGGCGCCCGTCGCATCGAGAACCCGCCGACCCAGCGCTGACTTCGCTGCATCGAGAGCGGCAACCGCCTTATCGAGCTCTGCCCCGAGCCGCTCACGCTGTTCGTCGAACGACTCGCCGCCAGTCATCGCCCACCCCCACCGCGAAACTCCCGATGGTAGGCGGCACGCAGCGCGGGATCCTCATCGAGGACGAGGCGTTGCGCTTCGGCATAGCTCGTGCCGTAGCGCCGCTGGCGCGCCTTCGTGCGCTCGGCAAGCTCAACCGAGGCGTTACGGTAGCGCCCGCTGGCAGCGGGCAGCGTCGCCTGGTCTTCAGCGAGGGCGAGCGTAACGAGGCCCGCGCCTTTGCTGCTTAGCTTCAACAAGCCACGCTCGCGAAGGCTCGCAAGCAGCGGGTAGCGCCGCAGCGCCTCGCTCAGCGACAAGCCGAGTCGGCTGATGTGTCGCAGCAGGCTACGGCCAGCCGAAATGTCCTTCTCTTCAGTACTCAGCAATTCCATCGTGCCACTCCTTTCGATCGCATGTGTGTGTGCCTAAAGCCAGTGTGCCCTGCCTCTGTGACGTAGTGAAGCCTCCTTCCTGCCGATCGCTAGAACTCACGGTCTCGGATCCCCGCAACGCCCAACCTGCCAAAGAGGCGCACGACTACGGGGTCGGGCGCATAGCTTGTCGGGTCGGGTGGCTTGTAGGCGTTCCCCCGCGATGTCGCCGCCAGGTTCACGATGCCATAGCGCAGCGCGTCCAAGACGTGCGCGTACTCGGAGGACTCATCGGGCAAGTCTGGCCGGTGCTTGTCGGGGCGAATGGAAGAGAGGGCTTCGATGAGCCACGGGCAAGCACGCGAGACAACGAGGGGCAGCTTCTCGTCAGCGAGCGCCGCCATCAAGCGCAGGTTGCCATCGCGTACGCCTGAGGCGCGCCCGACGGGGTTCAGCCCGAGGCGGCGGAAGACTTCCCACTCTGATTCGGCCGTCTGCACGTTAGCCGCGCGGCCGGCCGGGTCGCAGAACGAGACGCCCGGTGGCTCCGTCAGGCCCCAGGCCCGCTCTTTGGCGAGGATAGCCTGGGCGAACTCCTCGGTGGTCAGATCGTGCGGCACGAGCTCTGCGACAACGAAGCGCTGGCCGGCGGGGGAAGTCTGAATCCAAAGACACGCGGGGCTGTGGTAGCCGTGATCGACGGCGCGCACGGTCCGCCACTCGGGCACGATCGTGACGTCGCCCACGTTGCGCGCCGGGTCCCAGCGCTCGAAGTAGATGCCTTCCGGCGCTTGGAAAGCCTCTTCCGGCGTGCTCGGGTATTCGCGGCGGGCCAGCCTTGGCTCGACTGCTTCGAGAACAGTCTCGCGATAGAAGTCAGCGTCGCGGGAAGGAACGGCAGTCCAATCCAAGAAGAGCGGCACCCAACCGCCCTTGCCGCCCATCGCCTGGCGCCACAAGCGCGGCAGATACCCGTGCGGCCCGTCCCCGGTCGAGCAGACGATCAAGCGTTCACAGGCGGCACCGAGGGCCGCCATCTGCCGCTCGACTTCAGGCCAGAAGGCGGCCTCATCGGCGATGCCCAAATAAGCGGAGCGGCCGCGGCCGATGCTCGACGTAGAGCTCAGCGCGTCGATACGCGAGCCGTTGGCGAAGGCCAGCGACTGTACGTTGTCCTCGACGATAGCCTGCGGCCGCAGCGCCTCGGGGATGCTCGCGTGCATGGTCTTCAAGCGGCGGATGGAATCCTTCGCCTCTTCGAGTGACTGCTTGGCCACAAGCACGTTCCGATGCGCGGTGTACTGGGTCGCATAGAGCGCGAGCGCTAAAGTCAGAGTCGTCATGCCGACTTGGCGCGCCTTCACCGCGACGAGACGGTCAGCCTTAGCCATGGCCGCGAGCGCCTCGCGTTGCCGCGGATAAAGAGCAAAGGGCACGAGGCCGCCGCGCGCGCGATCGGGGATCTTTAGCGACTCGACGAAGACGAGCAAACTCGGCTTGCGAAAGCGCACCTTCGGCTTGGTCTGTTCGCGTGCGGCTTCAAGCGCGGCCAAACGCCGCTCTAGGCTTGGTGTCGGCATTAGTCGCCCTCCTCCCACAGCGCGTCGACGAGGTGTGCCACGTCCCCTGCGGAGCGCGCCACGATATACTCGCCACCCGCGCGCCGGACTTCTTCGCCAAACGCCTCTTGGTGGGCGCTGAGGCGGCCGGTGGCAGTCTTCACCTCGATGAAAACGACGCGGCCGTGCCGGATGGCGACGAGGTCGGCAATCCCCTTGTAAGAAAGCGCCGACTGCACGACGGGGAACACAAACCAGCCACCGAGCGCGAGGTACTGACTCACGGCGCGGCGGATCCGCGCCTCCGGCTGCGGCCTTGACTTCACGCTCGTGGGTAGCGAATAGGACGCCATGGCTAGAACGGAATGTCGTTGTCAGCGAAGCCAGCAGTGGGAGCGGGCTGCGCGGCTTGCGCGGCTTGCGCGGATGGCGCCGCCGCAGGCTGCGGCTTCTCAGCGGCCACGCTGGCGGGCGCGCTCAGGAACTGCACGCGCTCCGCAACGATCTTGAGCGCCGATCGCGGTGTGCCGTCTTTCGCCTGCCACTGCTCCTGCCGCAGGTGGCCGTCGACGGCCACGCCGCTACCCTTGGCCAAGTGCGCACAACACGACTCAGCTTGCGCCCCCCACACGGCCACGTCGACGAAACTCGGCCGGTCCTGCCACACGCCGGCGGCGTCCCTCTCGCGGTCATCGACGGCCACGCGCAGGTTAGTCACCACGCGGCCGCTCGCGAGCGTCGTCAGCTCAGGGTCAAAGCAAAGGTGGCCGCCAATAACGACGCGGTTTATCGAGACGCTCACGGCGCGCTCCTTTCGTTAGGTTCATAAAGGATGCAGGCGAGGTCATCGCCCTAACACGGCGGAGGTGAGGGGTTCGAGTCCCCTGCGGTCCACCAGGCATTTTCTGCTTCTGCTCTCCCGGTCGCCCGCAAATGCGCCCGCAAACATAGCCTGTCGCCAGCTGTCTCCAGGCGTAGAACCCCACCACACGACGCCTGACGCGAGTCTGCGCGCCTCATTCCTTGCCTTTGCACGGCGGCCAGCCAATCCAAGCCTCGTGCTCGCAGCGGCCAAGCACGAGGAAGCGGCAGGTGCGACAGGTGAGGTCGTAGCCGGATTTCATATCCGCTGCGCCACTTTCCAGGTGCCTGTTTGCAGGTACTTTCTCGCGCTGCCAACGAACTGCCAACATCCGCGGCTTCACTTTGACCCTTTGCGGCCAGGTTTGCCTTCGCCCTGGCCACCTTCGAGGGCCTTCAGGCGGCGCTCGAACTCGACTGCGTCGATGACCGGCCGCGCGATGTTTGCTAAGAACCCGATCGCGTTCGCTGTTCGCGTGTCGATCTCACCGCGCCGCAGTCGATTAATCGTGTCAGCGAGCAAGAGCCGCACCTCCTCGGCGCTTTCGAGGTGCACAGTGCCAGCGCCGCGCAACACTAGCGGCAAGCGGCGCCGATTCTCGCCACCCATCTTGCCGGCGGCAGAGGCGGCGCCTGGCGTGTGGAAGAAGCACAAAACCGTGCCGGGCATCGCCACGTTGTGACACTGAGTGCCCTTGCGCGTTATCGCTTGACATTGCGTGCTTAGCGCGCCTGCCGCGGGGGCTGACGAGTCTTCCCCGGGAGCGGACAGTGGGGGTTTGCCCGTCCTCGCCGCCGTCCCCTCACCCTTCATCGCTCACCTCCCCACTCTCGATACCCGCTTGCGACTGCGTCGGGCACCACGCTCGACCTGCACGCCGGCGACCACGAGCGCCGCGGTCAAGACGGCCAAGGCAACGAGGGAAAGGGTATTCAGCAAGATCATGGGTCCTGTGCCTCCTTATCACTGAGTGTGTAGAAGAGCAGGTTCTCAAGCTTGCCGCCGGCCTTGAGCACGGCGCGCATGTACTGCTGACGCACGGCACGTGAGCGACAGGCGACGAGCACACGCCCGCTCTTGGTGGCCTCGGCAACGGTGGCCATGGCGGCGAGGCGCTCAGGGGGGATCGTGCGTTTCATCGCAGGGCCCCAAGAAGTGTCCAGACGTAGGGGGTATCTGAACAGGTACTCGACAAGGCGACGCTTAGTGTTCCAGTCCCCGGGGCTTTCAAGCCCGGGGCTGGACACTCAGCGGAGTCGAGTAAGTACTCTGGATAGCAAGTGTCCAGAGGGGGTTTTCTTATTAGGACACTTGGACACTTGCCAGTCAGCCTGCCCATGTCAGAGCCCCAGCTGCTCGTCGTCATCGTCGCGCAGGAGCCAGTAGCCGAAGGCCTTGGCGCTGGCGGTCCCCGCGCCGACCTTGCCAGTGACAATACCTTCTCGGATGAGCCCGCCCGTGCCATTGCTCCCGTTTAGGACACGCTTGAGCGTGCTACGCGAGAACTGGCCATGGCACGCGGCGAGGATCTCCTTCTCTCCGAGCGCAGCGTCTTCACTGCTCGGCAGGTGGGTCAACACGAACTCGCGTGCCGCCGTGTACTCGACGTTGGGAGCTGAGCCCAGGGCGACATACTGCCCATCCTTTAGCTCGACGATCATGGTCGGAGGCACGTCGTCCTTGCGGCTTATGAACCGGAGCTGCCGCCGGTTGGGATGACCGCTGCCGGGTGCGCCTTCGAGAACGCACAATGTATCCACGGCGCCAGCAAAGGCGGATGAACCCCGCCCCACGTCAACGACATCTTGGCCGCCGTGCTCACCCTTGCCCGCGTGCCGCACGGTGACCACAGCCACGCCGCTCTCGGCGATCGTGCGCAGTGGGTCCATCACGCGCAGCGCTTCAGCGGCGTCATTCTCGTTCTCCACCTGGGCCCAATCCGACAGCGTATCGACCACGAGCAGGGTGATGTCGAAGCGGTGCACCTGCTCGCCTACGAATCGGCAGATCGTCTCCCACGACCAACCGATGAAGTCGCTGCGAAAGAGCACGCGCAGGTCGGACTCGCCAAGCAGGTCGAGCGACCGCAGCTTGTCACGGAATGAGCGCCGGCTTTGCTCAGTGAGATAGAGGACCTTCACGCGCTTGGTGGGCAGATCAAGGAAGGGCTGGCCGCGCAAGGCGGCCCTGCAGGCCAGGAGGATGAACGTCGTCTTGCCCTTCTTCATCTTGCCGACGAGGTCGAAGGTAGTACCGCGTTCGGCATAGAGAAGGACCGGTTCGGGGTCAGGGAAGATCATGGCGCCAATCTCGGGGCCAGTGTAGGCGCATGGCTCGGTCGGTCGCACGGCTTGGCTATTCTCAGCCGCCCCCGTTGCCGCGACCAGGTCCTGCAAAGCCTTCTTCTGAGCCTCAGGGGCGTTTCCGTTCAGCGTCTCGCCTAGCCGTTGGTAGGCAACCCGCTGTGCCCGGCGTAGCGACTCTCGGCGCACAATCTCGGCGTAGCGCTTGGCGTTGGTCGCGGCGATGGGCAAATCGTTCAGTGTGCGGATATAAGCTTTGCCGCCGACACTCTCCAAAACGCCCCGCTCGGCAAGATCATCAGCGAGCGTGACCGCATCGACGCCCTCGCCGCGCTCGTGCATAGCCACGATGGCGCCGTAGATCGTGCCATGGTTCACGCGGAAGAAGTCCTCGGGTTTGAGGATCTCGCGCACGACGGAGATGGCGCCGGGGTTCGCCAGCATGGCACTAAGGACCGACTCTTCGGCGTCAAGGTTGTGCGGCGGGGCCGGGGCGGTGTGTGGCACCGAAGTCATGCCGTGGCCTCGTCGTCGTCCTCGCCCTTGGTCTCGTCCTTCGGCGCCCCATAGGCGGCGGCCAGCATTGCGGCGAGGACTTCGCGAAAGTCGATGCGCTCGAGCTCGCCGCTCATGGCTTGCTCCCACCGTCGCCGCCAAGGAAGGCGAGGAGCCCCGCCAAGTCGTGGATGCCAGCACCGCGAGCCAGGGCGCCGATCTCAGCGGGGCTTGCAATACCGAGGGCGCGCAGGCGCAGGGCAGGGCCGCAGAACATGACCCGTCGGCCGATGGTCACGTAGAACCCGTCGACTTCCCCGCGCTGGCGTGCCAGTCGCAGGCCGTTGACGCTGAGCCCCAGCAGACGAGCAGCCTCACCCTCGTCGATGAAGAGGGCAGTGTCGCGCGATTCTTTCACGGTCCCCTCAGCCCAAAGGCTGTCTTGAGGAGCGCCGCATATGCAAGAGCTTGAGGGCGACGGGGATGGCGATCGCCTTGTTCCCAGCGCCACAAGGTGGACGGATCAACCCCGAGAGTTTCCGCAGCCTCAACCTGCCCGATTCCGGCACGGAGTCGGGCACGGCGCCCACGGCCGCTTTCGGCCATGAGGCGCGCCCAGGCGATGACAGAGAGATCCTCACTTGTGTAGTGCATAAGGGAAGTATGGGGTGTGGCCAACAGACGACAAGGCTTTGCCCTTTGCCGAAAGGCTGCAAGTCGAGGCAAAGTGACAGGAACTTAGTGGCGAAAGCAGGTATCTCAACTGAGACTTGCCAATGCTTTGCCACTAGTGTACACTTCGGGCATGGCAGTGCTAGCCGAGCATGCAGTCGTACAAGCCGTCTACGTCTGGCAGCCGTCAGACGGTCAGCCGGCGTGGCTGGTGACCTTCGACTTCGCCGAGATCCACGGGCGCATCGAGTGCATCGGCATGGCGATGCGCTCGTACATCCGCGACCGGGCCGAAGACGCGTCCGGTAACTATCCAGCCTACCGGACGGGCGGCGCCATCAAGAGGAGTGACCTTTTCCACGTCCCCGCACACAGGCCCGCGTCACCACTCAGCATCCTCTTCGACCCCACTTCAGCAGCGTATCGAGAGTGGAAGGAGTACCTGAGGCAGGAGGAAGACGAGGGGGATGCAGTTGTAAATGCAGAGGCGCCAGATCCATTCCCCCGCCTGGCGAGATATGATCCGGAGGCCCTGGAGGCAGTGCTCTACTTTGGCGACTTGGTGCTCGAACCGCGACCGCTTCGCGCGGTCACGTTGCGGACGTTCCCCTTCAGCTATTGCATGAACCGCGCCCGCCAGCAGATAGCTGAGTACTACAGCATTGGTATCGTGCCGCGCCATGTAACCGGCGCCCCACGCGCCGCGCAGCGCAGAGCAGTCAAGAAGGTGGTCACGGCCTTCGCCCCTAAGGAGCGCAAGGGCGGGCGCCCGGGCAAGTGGACGATAGAGGACCTCAAAGAGGTCGCGCGCCTATACAAGGAAGCATGGCGTACGGGTACGAGCAGCCCCACGAAGGACGTCGCCATAGCCATGGGCATCAAAGTCAACGTAGCTGCCAAGCTAGTCTCCCGGTGTAGGAATCCGAAGATCGCTCTTCTGCCCCCGACCGAGCGACGCAAGGCCGGCTGGACCGGAAACCCTCTACCGGCCGCCTGGGCCGACAGATTTGCCAACCGAGAGGCCGACTTAGAGGCGGAGAACAGGCAGCGGATGGCAGAACTCTTGGCCACGATTGCCGAGATGGAGAAGTCAGGCAAAACCGGCGAGCCGTCGAGCAAGGACGAGGAGGAGCCCCATGAGCACAATCGATAAGATGCGTGGCGGAATCCGCCGCCGTGGCGAGCACGGGAAGTGGAGCTTCACGATCGACCTTGGCATACAGCCGGCGCAGCGCTGCACTTCGTGCGGGGCCCGCTCCTGGGTTGACCGCAAGGCGAAGGCTACCTGCCCGAAGTGCGGCGGTGCACTGCGTGAGACGCGCGAGCGCCGCCAACAGCAGGTGGGTGGCTTTGAGACGCGCGCAGCGGCCGTGAAGGCGCGCGCTAAGGCTCTGCATGAGCTCGGCCAAGGGACGCACGTCGTGCGCGACAACATCACGTTGGGGGAATGGCTGACCGATGAGTGGTTACCTTCCTTGGCGATCGGCAAGCTCCGCGAAACGACGCGCGCAAGCTACGCCTCGCACGTCGCCCATCACCTGGCGCCGACCCAGCTCGGTACGGTGCCCTTGCAGGAGCTCACGCGCGAGCGCATCGCGGCCCACTACGCTGAGCTTCTTGAGAACGGCCGCCAGGATGGTAGCCGCGATGCGACCGGCGCCCTCAAGCCACTTTCTGGCTCCACGGTGCGCAGGGTTCATGCGACGTTGCACCGAGCCCTACGCGACGCGGTGCGCTCGCACCTGCTACCGCTAAACCCTGCCGACGACATCGAGCTACCCAGCGCCAACGGCGCTAAGCGCAAGCTCATGGCATGGGACTCAAAGCAACTACGCACGTTCTTGGAGAGCGTGAGAGAAGATCGCCTCTACGCCCTCTGGCTCACCTATGCGACCACGGGCGCCCGCCGCGGCGAGCTGCTCGGCCTTAGCTGGGACGATATCGACCTTGAGGCCGCGCGCCTCACGATCCGTCGCGCCCACGTCGAAGTGGCCGGTGGCATCGTGGAGAGCCTGCCGAAGACGGCCAGCGGCGCCCGCACGATCGAACTCGACCAAGCCACAGTCGCGGCGCTGAAGGCACACCACAAGGCGCAGCTCGTGGAACGTCTGGCAGCCGGGCCGCGCTGGCAGGAGACCGGGCACGTCTTCGTCGATGAGCACGGCCAACCGCTCGCCCCCGGCGTGGTCTCGCGCCTCTTCACGGCGCTCGTCAAGGCATCGGGGTTGCCGCGTATCAGCCTGCACGGGCTGCGGCACACCTACGTCACGATCGCCCTACTGGAGCTCGGCTTGCCGACGAGCATGGTCTCGAAGCGCGTCGGGCACGCCAACGAGGCCGTGACGCTCGCACTCTACAGCGAGTGGATGCCTCGCCACGATAAGGAAGCGGCTGCAGCTGTGGCCAGCCTCGTCGTTCCGCAGGGCTTCTGAAAGAGGACCGTCGTGCTCTTGTTGGCAAATGTTGGCAGAAGTGGGGTCATGGACAGGGCTCCCCGGCGTGTGAGTGAGCACGAAAGTGCCACTTATGCAGGCTCTTCTTCGAGGGGAGTTGGTAGCGGCGCAGGGACTCGAACCCCGGACACGCGGATTATGATTCCGCTGCTCTGACCAACTGAGCTACGCCGCCAA
>Ga0272448_1006268_pt1 | contig 12899 bp, 9 predicted proteins | sample YNPCB0191_FD_202220 | JGI IMG/M metagenome (GOLD analysis project Ga0272448, IMG submission 202220) | Hot spring sediment microbial communities from Yellowstone National Park, WY, United States - YNP-CB-019-1 | ecosystem: Environmental > Aquatic > Thermal springs > Hot (42-90C) > Sediment...
CAAGGAGCTTAATAAAATCAGCAGCAAGAATATCCAGCCTAGCGCACTCCACACAGATCGCCTTCGAGGCGCCCACGAAGCGGGCGGTTCCGGAAGCACCTGGGCCGGATAGATCGGCGGCCCCATAGGTCCATGCGTTTCTGACACGGTCAACCCCTCCTCGCTACTCGGGAAATGGTAAAGCCCCTAGGACAATTTTTAGAAGCCGAACAGCGCACCTACAGCACGTCGGCCCCTTTTGCTCCAAGCCGGACCCCTTTTTAGGAACATTTAGCCGAATGAAACATGGGAGAGACCTGTTTGTCAGGTCCGCCAGCTCGCCCCTGCCCACCGTGAAAAAGGCCGGGTGAGCGAAGTAAACCGAGTAAGGGGGCCGCCACCGGGCACGACCAGCGAGCCCCTCCCATCGGCTCCAATGATAACCCTTTTATTATCCGTCCCGAAGCCGCCCAATACAAGCCTCCCACCGAGAAGGAGTCTTCCTTGAAAGGCCAAGCCTTCCTAGAGCGGGGTCGGGGGGAGGAATGAGAACGGGGCGCCTACATTTCAATTCCCGTGCGGGCCAGCACCCCTTGGCGGTAGTAATGCTTCAGTTCCCGCATTTCGGTCGCCACGTCGGCCCGTTGCAGGATAGCCGGATGGGCATATCGGCCCGTCAGCACCAGTTCCACCCCGTCGGGCCGTGCGTCGATCAGGGCCAGCAGCTCCTCTAAAGAAAACAGCCGAAGCACCGGGGCCAAAATCACCTCGTCTAAAATCACAAGCTGATACTGGCCGCTGGTGATCGCCTCCCAACAGCGGGCCAAGCCCTCCTGAGCCGCGGCGATGTCCTCCTCCGTGGGCGTTGGCCCAATCCAACCGGGCCGACCAAACTGGCAAACCGTGACCAGATCGCTCAGGCGGGCCAGCGCCCGAAGCTCGCTGGTCTGGCTGCCTTTGGCGAACTGTCCGATAAAGACCCGCCAGCCTGCCCCTGCCGCCCGTAGGGCCAGTCCCAACGCCGCTGTCGTCTTCCCTTTGCCGTCGCCTGTATAAACATGTACATAACCGGCCATGACCGTCGCACTCCTTGCCGCTTGGGCATCGCCAGAATAAAGTTGGTTTAAGCCGATGCCCTCCGTCGCCCCAGCCTCTGGAACGGTCCCAGGGGCCACAACTCATCATGCGACTGAAGGGCCTCCATTGCCGCCCCAGGGGAACCTGCCTGTCAGGTCCGCTTGCTCGCCTCTCCCCTGGCGGGAGAGGCCGGCCAGCGCCGCGACCGCTAGGGAGCGGCACGCTGGCCGGGTGAGGGGGACAAGGGCAACTCCCTCACCCTAACCCTCTCCGCGGTTGGGGAGAGGGGACTACTTTGCTTCTCCCACGGCGGGGAGAGGGAATTCCGGGGGGACCTGTTTGTCAGGTCCGCCGAACTGGTCTTGAACTCCCCCGCCGCCGGAAAGCCCAAAGGCCCACTCCGGCTAGCAGCAAGAGCAGCCCGGAATCCGGTTCGGGTACTACCGGCTGGCCGTCCCCAAGGACTATGTTATCCACCAGGAAATACGCCGGCGTGTTCATGCCATATTGCCCGACATCCGTCGAACTAAGCCGAAACAGAAGCTTCTCGGCCCCCTGCAGCCCGCTGAGGTCAACAAATTGCCAGGTTTGGAGGATATAGTCCTGGTTGGAGTCGGCAAACCGATAGTCGGCCAAATACACTTCCACGGCGGGGGCCGAAATCGGCTGCCCCGAAGCGTCCAGCCCTTGAATCGTCAGCAAAAAGTAATCGGGGTAGGTTCCCGCATAATCGCCCGGATCGTCGTAATCGCCGTCGCCGTTGGCGTCCAGCCAGCCGAACCGCCGGGTAAACCCATACGGATCGCCGTTTTTAAGAGTGTCCCATACATAACAGTTATTGGTTACCGAAAGCCCCTGGATTTGTTTGCCTTGGGGCAGGTCCAGGGTGAAGCTATAGGTTTGACCACTGTTAGCCCAGTCGGCCGTGCAGAAGAAGACGGCGTAGTTAGCCGATCCACCGGCCCCGCCCGACGGATAAGCGGTATATTGCCCGGCCAAGCCGGCCGGCGGCGTGCCGCTCCAGGTATGATTCGAATAGGTTACCCCATACCACCAGGTGTAGTCGTAGTATTGGCCGCTGCCGGGCGGAAATTCATAGTGGTCCACCGCCCAATAGAGTGGAAAGGTCATTCCCCGGCTTGTCCAGGGGTTCAATGTAGCGGTGAAATCATAAGGCGTGGTGTCGGTCCCTTCACGATGGCTATTGGGCAACAGGCTGAGGTCTTCGAAGTCGATGATCTCGGCTCCAGCCGGCAGAGGTCCCTGGACCAAAAAAACGCCGGCCCATCCAAACCACACACCCAATGCACTTAGTTTCAGCCACTTTTTCATCGATGCAAACTCCTTAAGAAGAAAACCGGTTCTAATAGGAAACCCTTCTGGACATGTTGGAAAAGAGGAAACCTTTGCTATGGGATGGTTCCTGGACTGCTGCTTGCGCAGGAATGACATGGTGGGACCCCCTCACCCGGCGGTGCCAAAGGCACCGCCGGCCTCTCCCACCAGGGGAGAGGCGGGATTAAAATCCTTCGATCACGTCGCCGTTGGCGCGGGTACATAGGGCGGCCAGTATCCGGATATCTAAACTTTCCGGCAGGAAGCGGACCGAGCCGTCGCAAAACAGCCCGTTTGCCCCGCCCGGATGGACGCTTTGGACTTCATTTTCGGGCATGCCGGGCCACTGCCGATTGTTGATCGGATACATCACGTCATAGACGTTATAGGCGTTGATCCACTGGCCGTCGGGCCAGCCGGCGGCTTCGGCAGCAGCCAACGTGTTGGAAAGTCCATCGCGGATATGGGCCGCCTGGAGGTATTTGTCGTAGAGCATCACGCCATTGGGCGGATTGTTTTGGTTCACCCGGCGAGTGCCGTTAATGCCACCGAAATCGATCGCCCCTCGGCCTTGGCGCAGGAGCGAGGTTCGGCCCATGCTCGGACACAAATACACCGGCAGGATGGTGGCCGCTGCTTGGGCGTTGGCCGGATCGTCAAACGGCTTGTTAAAATCAATGCTGTGATAGAGGGCCTCCTGTTCCAGAAACGGCAGCAGAAAGGCCGACCAGGCGTAATTTTTTCTCTGGATTTGGGAGGGGGATGGCCGCCACTCCAGGCCGCCGGCGGGATAACAGAGGTACTGGCTGTGGTAATTTTCCAGGGCCAGGCCGATCTGGTGGAGGTTGTTAAGGCAGGCGGTTCGTCGGGCCGCTTCACGGGCTGCCTGTACCGCCGGCAGCAATAGCGCCATCAAAATGCCGATGATCGTGATCACTACCAGGAGTTCTACAAGGGTAAATCCGTACATATTCTGCAGGAGGCAGGCTTGCCTCTTTCCCACCTCCGATGCACAGCGCATCGCTCTAGCCCGGCAAGCAGGAAGCAGGTGCCGGGCGGGAGCTGCTTGTCGGCCAACCGGCGCGGAGCCAAATCGTACTCGCGCACCCGACGACGCCAAGACCGCCCCAAATCCTGCGCAGTCCGGAAGCCGGACGGTCCCCCCGGACCCCAGAAGGGAAACGCAGCGGTATATGTCCATAGGAACACCATTCCTTGGGGCAGAACTTCAGCGCAAAGCCAAAGCCCAGCCCACTACAGAATCCATGGGTCAGAAAATACTGGCCAAAAAAGCACCAGGGACTTTGGGTTCCGTGCTGAGCTGACCCTCGCAGCCAGGCACGGCAGGGGCGTTGGTAGGTCTTCTGACTTGCGGGCATAGAAGCAACCCGGCCTTCTCATCGCAAGCGTAGCGACAATGGCCGATCAAAGACTGGGCTGCCTTGTTAGCCCGCTCACAGCGGCGGGGCCGTCCCGGATTCGCACCGGAGTTCCCTGTTCGTCGGCCGCCCAAGCCGAGCAGCCGACCACCAACGCCACTTACCAAAGAGCCACTACAGGCTGAATTGCATAAACTCTTTTTGGAATTTACCCACCCCCAGGGCCATTGTCAACAGCCCGGAAAAAAATTTTTTAGCCGAAAGTAGAGGCCTATGGGTCATTCCCGCGCAAACAGGAATCCAAGCTGCTTTGTGTCTGGTCCTGTGTTCCTGCTGGGCAAGCGGGCCCTCTGAGAGGCTGTCCCGAAATTGGTACTCGGGCGACGGCCCAGACCGTTGCCAAACCCTTCCGATTTACCAAAGTGCCTGTTTTGTGGGGGGGTTGGCAGTCTGGAGGCCGCCGGTTGGCTGCTCCATCTGCCTAAAAACTGATTTTCGGGACAGCCTCTGAGAAATTCCAGAAAATCACGGGTCCTGCAGCCGATGGTCGGAGGGTTTGACGCCCTTCTTGTGGCCGCCGAAACCGATGGGCGTGGGCTTATATTCGCCCACAAAATCCACCTTGGCCCGCTCGGGCACCTCCATCCCCAAAAGCCAATACACGGCATTGACCAAAAGCCGGCGGAACCCTTCGCTTTCGAGGTCGCCGGCATGGCCCATGGTGGTAGTGAAGATTTTGGAGGTTTTTCCGGTTTCGCCTTTGTAGGTTTTGAACCAGGCCACCGGCACCAGTTTCTTCTGGGGATTGGGCGGATCGGTGGGCTTCATGCCCTGGAGGACCTGCCCCAAGACGACCGGCGTGCAATCCCCATGGAGCGTGGTCAATCCATATACATCCGACGGTCCCCAAATGTCCTCACAGCCACGAACCAGCGGATGATTTTTCATCTCCTCCGGAATGACGCCCCGGGTACTTTCCTTCTGGTGATGGCCGTAATGATTGACCCAGGTTTCGCCCAAGACCTGCCGACCATACCCGCCCAAAAATTGCGGGTCTTTGTTATTCCAAGTCCACTTGGCATAAGGACTTTGAAGATTTTTGCGATAGAAGAACGGATGCGTCGAGGTGCGCAGGGCCAGAATGGGCCGACCGGAATTTGTGTAGTCGATGATTTCTTTCATCTGTTCATCGGGCAGTTCCCGAAACCGGAGGAACATGATCATCAGGTCGGCGGTTCGCAGGGCCTCTAGCCCCGGGATATTGTCCACCGTCGTCGGGTCGATCTCGCCGGTTTTGGGATTGATCGCAAATAGCACCGTGCAACGGAATCCATGATGCTTGGCCAGGATTTTGGCCAGTTGGGGCATGGACTCTTCGCTGCGGTATTCTTCATCGCCGGTAACCAGGACGATGTGTTTGCCCCGGCCGGGGCCTTCCCGGCCCTCCATCACCACCCAGGGCTGCTCAGCCGCCTGAGCAACCAGACCACCCAGCAGCAGCGCCGTCCATCCCAAACCGATCCACAACGTGCGTTTCACCATGTGAGGACTCCTTGGAAAAAAGAGCATCTTAGAAGCAACCCTTGGAACGATGTGTCGATTTCATCTGTTTGGAATTTTCCGAAAACCATTTCCATTTTAACATATTTCTTAGCCTACTGGACCGCAACTCGAAACGGTCCCAAAGCTTATCCCAGTAGGTAGTCCTGGTTCTTTTCCTCCCGATAGATATGGTTCTTTTTCTCCCCAAGAATTTCGTATTACGGCTCAATACCGATGAGCACCAAAGGCACAGCGGGCACGCCACGCCCCTGGCGAACCACATTGTACAATTCCCCTTCATAGTAAGGCACACCCGAACTCATCTGGCTTTGCAAGGATTTCATCGGAAGAATTTCGACTCCCACATCAATCTGGTCACCGATATAAAAGGCCAGATGTTTAACGAAAAGATCATATGCGACAAAAGCATATTTTCCGAATTGGACTTCTACAGCAACACGGTCTTTGACAAAATCGGTTTGGTTATAGCTGAAAATCGGCTCTTCACCGGCAGCGAGGATTGCTTGGTGTTGCTGTTCCGGAGAGAGGGTGAAAGTTTTCCGGATCAGTTTTTCGGAACGGGTAACCCAGTAACTGACGCGACTTTCCTGCCAGGATCGGGAACGGAAAAGGTTTTTGAACGCTTTGTTCATCTCGATGGGGCTGTAAAGGATTTTTCCCTTCTTCGTTTTCTCTCGGGAGAGCTTGGTTCGGCAGGTCTCGGCATGGACTTGGGCAATGACATCTCGAATTTCTTCCCATAAAGCGGGTTTGTGAACCAAAAGGAACTCTAAACCATTCAGATGGGAATAGGTTTCGACAATTTTCATAGAACAAGCCGCGCTAAGAACCAGAGGAACAATCAAACAGCGACTTTTCGGTGGTTCGTTTTTTCCAGGGAGAGATGGCGATGGAGGAAGGATTTTCCGTGGGATCATAAATCGGTCGGTCCATAGGGCGGGTGCGGAGGGTTCCGGCCAATTGCTGTTGGATACGCGTACGGGCCAGAGCGACATATTTCGGAACAATCTCAGCGCCCGCTCCTCGACGGCCATGTCGGATGGCGGCAATAATGGTCGTCCCTACCCCCACAAACGGGTCCAGTACCCAATCGTCTTCGTTGGTAAGCGCCAGCACCAGTCGCTCGATGAGTTCCACGGGAAATTGGCATGGATGTTCTGTCTTTTCCACGTGGTTGTTTTTCACATTGGGAATGACCCAAAGGTCCCCGGGATTTTTCCCCAAAGGATGACAAGAATATTGCCCTGCCTTGGGGCCTTTGTAATATTTTTTTCCGGGATATTTTTGCGGTACCCGCACGGCATCCAGATTAAAGATATACTCGTCCGACTTGGTAAACCAAATAATCGTTTCATATCGACCGGAGAACCGCCGCTTGCAGTGAAGGCCGTGTTCAAAATGCCAGATAATCCGGTTCCGCATTCGCAGGCCTAAACGGGCAAAAATAGGATATAACACGGTATCTAGAGGGATAATGCTGCCCCGCTCCACATAATTGCCTACCTGCCAGCAGATGCTCCCCCGGGGGGAAAGACATCGCACACACTCCCGGATGACCTGTTCCTGCTGGTGAAGATACCGCTCCAGATGGAGCCGCTTTTCGTATTCCTTTCCGAGGTTATAAGGAGGCGAAGTTACAATAAGCTGCATGGATTCGGAAGGAACGGTCCGCAAAAAATCGAGACAGTCTCCCGGATAGAGCACGATCCGCACCGTGGGAGAAAAGGTTTCGGCAATGGTGTGTTTCTCCGTCAACATGGTTTCTCATCCCTCTGCCGACCGGGAAGGGATGCTTCTGAGCGAGACTACAATCCCCTCACCGCCCTAAGGATTTTTCCGAAAGGGCCTTTGAATGTCTATTATATCTTTTTGAGGAGGGATTGTCAGCCGTGGGCCTTGGGGTAGCCCTTGTTGAGGAGGAAGAGTTCGGAAGGGAAGGGGGGTTGGGCTTGGAGTTGACGGGGGAGGGGGAGGGCATTTAGAATCGAAGAAAATGGCTAAATAAATCCACATCATTGCGAAAGTGGTCCAAGGGTGCAAAATACCATCGTTTTCGAGGTGCCAGTAGTCCAACCACTTTCGGTATTTTGTGGACTTATTTAGGTGGGCCTTTGCCGGGGGGAGTTTCTTTTGTACAAGGGTATCGTTGGCGGCAGAGGCGGGGGGAGGAGGGTTTCTTTCGGAATCCGGGGCATCTTCCGTGGTTTCGATAGGGGGGATTTTGGCAGGAGTGAGGTAGAATGGCGGTTTTACGAGCGGTGAAGGGTCTGACGCCGGGGCAGATTTTTCCCTTGGAGCGTCCCAGTGTTATTTTAGGTCGGCATCCGGACTGTGATATTGTGCTGAATCAGAAGGCGGTGAGCCGACAACACGCCCGCATCCTTCGGAGTGACGAGAAACATTACATAGAAGACCTTCGAAGCAGAAACGGTACATTTGTCAATGATGAACTCATTGGAGCTCGACGTCTTCTCCGAGAAGGGGATCGGGTGCGGATTTGCGATCTGGAATTTGTCTTTCATGAAGGTTCGGCCGAGGAGGCGGCTGCCGCGTGGGAACGGGAACAGGGCGTTGAAGCGACGACGATGTTCGTTGAAGAGGATCAGTCCCCGGAGGCGGCCCCGGTGATGTCCAGAGTGGACATCTCCAGCGGGGCCAGCAGTTTACGTCTGACTGTCCAGCCTGAGATAAAGCTCCGGGCCCTACTGGAAATCAGTCAACAAGTGGGCAAGGCCCTGGGCCTTTCCGAGACGTTGGCTAAATTGATTGAGACTTTGTTTACTATTTTTCCTCAAGCTGACCGAGGCGTTGTCCTGCTGCGGAATTCCCAGACTGGCCGACTGGTCCCTCAGGCCTTCCACTGCCGGCAACAGACGGGCCAATGGCCGATGCGGATCAGCCGAACTATTGTCCAGCAAGTCGTAACGACCAAGCAAGCGATCCTGTCGGCCGATGCTATGACCGACGCCCGATTTAGGCTTTCGGATAGTATCGTGGATTTTCAAATTCGTTCGGTGATGTGCGCTCCGCTGGTGGATTCGTCCGGGGAAGCCCTGGGTGTAATCCAGATCGACACCCGGGACCCTCGGCAACGGTTTTCCCAGGAGGATTTGGAGCTATTGGCCAGCGTGGCGTGCCAGGCGGCCATTTTGGTGCAAAACGTCCGATTGCAGGAACTGGCGATGCAGGAGCAGCTTTACGAGCGGGAGCTAGCCCTCGCTTATGAAGTGCAGCTTGGTTTTTTGCCTGCGGATCGGCCGACTCTGCCCGACTATGAGTTTTTTGATTACTATATGCCAGCCAAACAGATCGGGGGCGACTATTTTGATTATGTGGAATTGGCGGGTGGACGATGGGCGGTCTTCGTGGCGGATGTGTCGGGCAAAGGGATTCCGGCGGCGCTGTTGGCGGCCCGGTTGTCGGCCGAATTGCGTTATTGTCTCACCGTGGAAGCTGATCCTTGCGAGGCATTAGGACGGCTCAATCGGATTTTCTGCCAGCGGCGATGGGAAGGGCGGTTTGTTACTGCGCTTTTGGCGATTTTGGACCCGAGCCGACACGAACTGAGCCTGCTCAGCGCCGGGCATCTGCCGCCGCTTTGGCGGCGCAGCGATGGACAAGTAACGGTCTTGGCGGAACAGATCACGGAACTCCCCTTGGGCGTGGAATGTCGCACCCGATATTCCCAACAAACCATTCTTCTCAGCCCCGGGGAAAGTGTGCTGATTTTTACGGATGGCGTGCCCGACGCCATGAATGCCGCTGGCCAGTTCTACGGCCAGGATCGCCTCGTGCAGACGGTCGCCGCCGCCCCCGCCGCCGTGGAAGAACTCGTCGAAGCCCTTGTCGAAGATGTGCATCAGTTTGTAGGTCAACACCAATCCACCGACGATATCTGCATCACCTGCTTCGGCCGACTGGCCTCGTCCTGAAAAGCTCTTTTCTCTAGAGGAGCCTCTTCTTCATATGACAGCGCTAAGCTGCCATTTTCCTCCGACCGGTTGGGCTGCTTGGCTGCTATCAGCCCCAGGGGGTGGAGGGCTGCTAACAGAGCGATGGGGTATTAAGGGAGATAAGTCTCCTGAGTTATTTCGATATAACCCAAAAGAGGTATAGCAAGGAGATTTTCTTCCCAGCTTCCCGAAGGACGGTTCCGTTTTTCCCAGAGGTTCCCTCGGCTTCGTTTTGGGAAGGAAAATGGCCATCCTTTGGGTCCTCCCCCTAGGGATGTTCTATGTTTTTGTGGGGGAAAAGCGATTTTTATGCCCATAGATCGGCCTAGGAATGAGGACGAGAGTTTTCTGACAAGAGACCTCCAAGCCTACGTGGCACAGAAAAGCCGACCTGCTTTGGGTTCAGGGGATTAGGACGATTGCCCCCACCTAAAAGTCCCTAGGAGAAAAGAAACAATGCAGTCCGGTTCATCGGTTCTTACGGCATCTGGATCTCAGCCAGAGGCGGGGCCTCCCCCTCGATCCACGCGGATTCACGAGTCTTGGTACGTTCGGGAAATTCTGACCCGACTCTGGGATGGTGCGGCAGTGATGGCGGGGTACGGGTTGGCCCTGGAATGGACGCAACCGGAGGCTTCTGCTCCGTACATCTGGTTAGGGACTGTGTCGGTGTTGATCTTTTATCTGGTAGGAGAGATCGCCGGTTTGTATCGGAACTGGCGTGGCATCCCCGTGGGCCGGGAAATCACTTGTGCTCTATGGAGTTGGGCTTTTACGCTGTTAGTTTTGACCGGGGTGGGATTTACCGCCCGATGGACAGATTTTCTCCGCCGCAGCACGGTCCTGGTCTGGTCGGCGGCCGCTCCGGCCCTTTTGACGTTGGGTCGGCTGGGTATCCGAGGGGTTCGGCAATTGCTTCGGGCTTTCGGATACAATATCCGTGGTTTTGCCGTGGTGGGGGTGAATCGGCTAGGATTCCAATTGGCTCAGAACATCCAGGAAGCCCCGGAGTTGGGGCTCCGTTTTTTAGGTTTTTACGATGATCGGTCTCCGGGCCGAACCCCGCCGATCCCGCCAGAGCTTGGCCAGCGGGTGGGCAGGATTGAAGAATTGGTCGAACATGCCCGCCAGCGTCGTGTCGAAGTGATTTATATCACGTTGCCTCTTCGGGCCGAAACACGAATCCGCTCGATCCTCGATCAACTGAGCGATACACCGGCTTCCGTCTATGTGGCGCCGGATTTTTTTGCCTTCCAATTGCTTCATTCTCGATGGACCACTATCAACGGCTTGCCGGTCATTAGCATCTTCGAAAATCCCTTTTATGGGGTGGACGGTTTCGTGAAGCGGGGTATGGACTTCATTTTGGCATCTATTTTTTTGCTGATCGCTGCGTTGCCGATGTTGCTGATTGCTTTGGCCATTAAATTGACCTCGCCCGGTCCGGTCTTTTTCCGGCAACGTCGGTATGGGTTAGACGGCCGAGAGATTCGCGTCTGGAAGTTTCGCACCATGTATGTTTGTGAAGATGGACCGGAAATCCAGCAGGCCCAACCTGCCGACAAACGGGTTACCCCCATTGGCCGCTTTTTACGCCGCACTTCCTTGGACGAATTGCCCCAACTGTTCAATGTCCTGAAAGGGAACATGTCGTTGGTGGGGCCTCGGCCTCATGCCGCCGCTCATAATGAACTGTATCGGAAAAAAATCCAGGGTTACATGCTCCGGCATAAGGTCAAACCGGGCATTACCGGTCTGGCTCAGGTGGAAGGGTATCGAGGGGAGACCGATAGTCTAGAAAAAATGCAAAAACGGATCGAATATGATCATAAATATATCCGAGAGTGGAGTCTGTGGCTGGACCTGAAAATTTTGGCCCGGACAGTGCGGGCGGTTCTGTGCCGACAAAACGCCTATTGACGTGCTAGGTTTCCAAGGCATGGAAAGAATTCCGCAGCCGTCTGATTTTCCTGGCAATACCCGATAAGGCTTCTCTGTATGGTTCCGCCGGAAGTTTTTTCTTCGAACGACCCGTTTTCCCAAGGGGAAGAGAACACCCTGGGGCCGCTGGCAGAAGCGCAGCTTCTGAAGATCGAGCCTACGCTGGAAGCGTCGGAGGCGGAAAACTTCCCATTGCCAGTGGATGGCCTGCAGATTCTAGAGGCGCCCTGGAGTCAAGATGTCAGAAAGGTTAACTCGGCCGCCATTCGTGTCCTTCATGTGATTAACGGCGAGCATTATGCAGGGGCGGAGCGGGTGCAAGATTTGTTGGCCTTGCGATTGCCAGAGTTCGGCGTTGAGGTCGGTTTTGCCGTGGTTAAACCCGGTTTGTTTGGCCGACGACGTTGGTCTCAACAAACCCCGCTTTACGAGACGCCCATGCGGGGCCGGTTTGATCTTCGGCCGGCATGGCGACTGGCGCGGATTATCCGACAAGAAAACTACGCGCTGATCCACGCCCATACGCCGCGCACGCTTTTGGTTGGGGCTTTGGCCGCCTGGTTAACCCGGAGGCCTTTAGTTTATCATGTACATAGTCCGGCTTGGGCCGACAGCACACGATGGTTTTTTAATTGGGCCAATGCCACGTTGGAACGGCTAGCCGCTGGCCGAGCCACCCATTTGATCTGTGTCTCCCAGACGCTGGCCCAACAGATGCATGGCCGGGGCGTGCCGGAATCAAAAATCACGGTGGTTCCCAATGGGGTCCCCATGGCCACATCCCATTGGCAGCCCAAAATTCTGCCTGTTCGGCCGGAAGGGGCGTTCCGATCGGCCGCTGCTGAGGAAGCCAATCCGGCTGGCTGGACCGTGGGCATAGTGGCTTTGTTTCGGCCTCGAAAAGGGATTGAGGTTTTGTTGGAGGCCTTGGCCCTTTTGGATCGCCAGGATATACCGGTTCGGCTTCGGGCGGTTGGCCCCTTTGAAAGCCCCTCTTATGAGGCGACCATCCGACAAAAGGTGCTTCAGTTGGGGCTGGCTGGCCGGGTCGATTGGACCGGACCGGTCGGAAACGTCGAAGCCGAACTGGCCCAGATGGACCTCTTCGTGCTACCCAGTTTGTTTGGCGAAGGAATGCCGATGGTCCTTTTGGAAGCGATGGCGGTGGGCGTTCCGATCGTGGCCAGTCGAATCCCAGGCATCGAAGAGGTCATCCACGACGGACAAGAGGGGTTTTTGTCGCCCCCGGGCAATCCCCAGGCATTGGCCCAGGCGATGGCCCATCTTCTTACGCATCCCGTACAGGCCGTCCAACTAAGCCAAAACGCCCGGAAACGCCACCGGGAGCGATATTCCGATCGGGCCATGGCCGCTGGAGCTGCTGAGGTCTATCGCAGAATTCTTGCCGACCGTTTACCAGACGGTTCAGCCGCCCCGTCTCGGCGAACCTAGAGCTTATCGGAAAACCGAGTTTTTTGCCGCTTTCACGGACAGCCTCGCCGAGGTTTTCGGATAGGCTCTTAGAGGCTGTCCCGAAATGGGGAGCCGACGGGCGGCCCCCCATCCTGTTCCCAACGGTTCTGCTTTACCAAGATGCCGTTTTATTAGGGTTTGGGGCAGTCTGGCGGCCGCCCATTGGTCCTGCATCCCGGCCAAAAATGAATTTCGGGAC
>Ga0272448_1006269_pt1 | contig 12898 bp, 8 predicted proteins | sample YNPCB0191_FD_202220 | JGI IMG/M metagenome (GOLD analysis project Ga0272448, IMG submission 202220) | Hot spring sediment microbial communities from Yellowstone National Park, WY, United States - YNP-CB-019-1 | ecosystem: Environmental > Aquatic > Thermal springs > Hot (42-90C) > Sediment...
TGCACCTGGAACTGTTGCGCTTCAAACAAATGCTCGATTGGATTGTCTGCGAAATCATCGCCCTATTTCGCAATGGCTCAATACCTTGCGTCATCCGTCCACCTTAAAACAAACTTCAAACTACTGAGTCTCTTCTAATCTTTGTAGTTTAGCGTGCTACGTACTTCATTCGATTTTTTTCGCTGATTCATCTTATGAGGTAGGAGACAGTAAAGCCAAGATTTTTCCAAGAACACTTAACAGGGACTGATTCCTGGATACTGTGCAGTGCAACCGTCGCTTTACCCCAGAGCGGCCGCTATCTTCTCTCCTGGCTTACTCCGCCGACCGTCAAACCGGAAAGCTCCGGCTGTCTGTCGGGGAAAAAAGGAAGCTTTCACTCTTCAGGACCTCTGGGAGTTCCGACAAAGAGAGTTCGGCTTTCCGGCTCCCTTTTTACATCTCAGCGAGGGCGACGGGACTCGAACCCGCAACCACCGGATCGACAGTCCGGTACTCTAACCAATTGAGCTACGCCCCCGTGTTTCGGAGACAGCCACTATTTATTAATCGGCTCCTCTCCCTTCTTTTTCTACCTAACTCCCCTTAAAGGAACAAGGGGTTTTCGTGGTTTTTCCCTCCTATACGAAAGACTCTTTCTGATTACGCGCGCTTTTTGACTTTTCCGAAGCTGAATAACCCTTTGTGTTCCAAAACAAAACATCACAAGCGGAGGGCAAGGGATTCGAACCCTCAACCGGTCAAGCCGGCACCTGATTTCGAGTCAGGCTGCTAACCATTCGCGTACCCTCCGTTTGGCTGATTCTCCTCCTCTCTAGACGTTGGAAAGCACAGCGACTTTCATCCACTTAATTTTATTATTTACCACTTACACCCTCAATGCAAGAACCGCCGAAAAAGCCGGCGGCGCGATTACGACTCATAAGGCATGGCTTCAAGGTAAGCCATTATGGGCTGGAGTTCACCCAGTGTCAAAGTAGCCGTTGGGCGGGATTTGGGCTTTGGGTACAGAAAGCGACTGATTTGCGCCGCCGGCCAGCCGAACAAATATGTAACTGCTTGGGCATACTTCGTGCCGCTTGACGCACGCCTGGCAAAGTTGTGCAACCTTCGACGCTTCCTTGCGCAATCCCTTGCGAGTCATCTAAAACCTCATTTCGCTGTGGTTTTATCTTAATTCTAAGCGGAAGAAGGCTTTATTTCTCGCCCTGTGTCCAAGATCAAAGTGGGTGAACTCCGGCTCTTCTAAGGTCGCTAAAGGATGTACTATAATAGCGGCTGGCCTATTCAACCAAAATCCGAAGAATAGGAGCTTCGCCATGCGGTGTTCGTCCTGCGGTGCAGAAGTGATAGCGGAAGCCGTATATTGTCATCGTTGCGGACAACGGATTGAAGAGCCTGGCGGGGAGTCGCCGACACTGCCAAACGGGGCAGAGGCATCTGAGTCGCTGCCTCGCGGCCCGGCGGAAACTCTTCGTGCCGGCGCTGCCACACAGTCTTCCGCCGAGCCGGAACGAGAACTGTGGCGCGGCGGCTATTCCCCGAAAGCCATGCTCAGCGGCTGGCTGATTAGCGGGCTGGTAGATGTTGCGCTGTTGGTTATTGGTTTCTATTGGGGCTTCAGCGCAAAGGGGTGGCTTATTCTCTTGCCCCTCATGACCTTGCCCTGGCTCTACTTCGCCGCACTGCTCGGCTATCGCCGCCTGAGCGTCCGCTATCAGCTTACTACGCAGCGGTTCCAGCACGAAACCGGCATCCTCTGGCGGGTAACCAATTGCATCGAAACTATCGATATGGACGACATCACTTTTTCGCAGGGACCGCTGGAACGGCTGGTTGGCGTGGGCACGATTCGCATCATTTCCAGCGATCGCAGCCACCCGGAGCTTCTCCTGTCCGGTATTGCGGAAGTGCAAGCAGTGGCGGAGAAATTCGACTCCGCCCGACGCACCGAGCGCCGCCGACGCAGCATACACCTTGAGCAAATTTAGAACGTGTCTGGTAAAGACATTCCGCTCAAATGTTTGCTCAGCGCCCCTGTGGATTCATTTGCTGGAGCAGCTCGCCAATCTGTTCGTGAACATACTCGGGTGCGCGGGCGATGATGGCATGGCCGGGACGCCAATAATAAATCGTGCCAGGGCCGCCCAGCCGCGCCCAACTCCTCGGCGCGATAGTCCTTTGGATCAACTCGACGAGTTCTTCACCGGCATCGCCAGCGTTGTAGGGATAAGAACCGTGAGGTTGATTAAACCCTCCAAAACGGCCCCATTCGCCCGATCGTCCACCGCGCTGCGCCAGGAATCCTTCTGTGCTAGGTCTTCCAACCAATGGTGGTAGAGACGAAGACGCGGAGGTTTCTTCAGCAGATTGTCGGCTAAGCTTTCGGGCAAGGTTTGCCAAGCGGAAACGGAGCTTGCCGACAAGTTGTCTGTGAATGGTTTGTGGCAACTTCGTATCTTGGCTAAGCTCGTGGTATAGGGCAAGAAATTCTCGAGCGGCCGCCTCAATTTCTTCATTGGATGGGTTTGCCCAACGTCGTAGCGCATCATGGATTGCTCGCTCAAGCTCCTTGCCGGAACGAGTTGCGTGGGGCGGCTCTCCTGGTGCGCCAGCGGCTGGCGTATTACCGGAAGGCACTACTCCCATCATTAACCAAACCAACAACCACATAGATACAAACATCCTTATGTGTTTAAGAAAATCGCACTCCTTTCTTATTCTATCCCTTTAGACGAGCAAGGCAATCCTCCTGGCAAGCCACAAAGCTTATTCCGCGAAAATTCGGCGACTCAATGAGGAAAGCAAGCTAATCGGTTAAGACTTGTTCACTTATTCCAGCACCGTGTAGTCCGCTGGTTACCCAACCTCCAGCCAGCCAAAGTCCTAGCGGCGTGCTGAGGGCAATGCAACCGTAGATAAACCACAACACGCCGGTATGGAGCATTTCCGGCGGAGAATCGGGCGGACAAAGTCGGGCGAGCAACACGCCGGAATACAAACCCGTGGTTCCTTTGGCCAGCAGCCAGGGGATTTGAGCCAGGCCCATATACTGCGCCACCCGACCGGCCGGCGCCAGTTCGCTGGCGTATTCTAGGAACCGCGCCGACCACAGGGCTTCGCCAATCGAAAAAATCACAAAATAAGCGATGAGCAGCAAGAGATTCGGACCGGCACAAAGAAGAAACGTCGGAACGGCGGAAACCAGTGTGCCGATCACCATCATCGTATAGACATTTACCCGGCGAGTGAGTGCCGTAAACAGCGGCACGCCGAGAAAGATAATCCCCGGATTTATCCAGTTGACTAACCATTCCATCTTGTCGCCGACTTCCGGGGGATAAGCTCGAAGAATGTACTGGGGCATGGTCAGCCACTGATGGGCGAACAAAGTGTTGACCGGCAGGAGCATAAAAATAAAGAAAATGAACCGTGCGTTGCTGAACGGTCCGCCGACAAAGTATTCTTTCACTCTCTCGCGCCAGGGGCGTGAAGGTTGTTGAGATTCTCGCCTGCTTGCTTCCGGTCGCAGTCGCGTGGCTTCCGCGCAACGGGTAAAGAAGAAAAACATGAGCAGCAAAGCCGACAGCGTAATCGCTAAACAAAGCCAGTTTACCGCCTGCACACCGCTACGGGAGATGCCGGCCAAAAACCTGAGTACCACGCTTGTTGAGTCTGGCTGGGAAGCATGGTCGAGCATTTTCTGCACACCTGGACGGACCCAGGATGAAAGGGCGCCGATGAGCACGATGCCGAGATTCATCCAGGCATAGATCATGGCATAGCCCATCGAGCATGTTTTCTCGTCCGTAAACTGTTTGACGCCGGAGTAGCAAACCGGTTGCAAAATGCCGCCGCTGACGGCCGCCAACAACAACCCGAGAAGAACAGTAGCGGCGGCGAGCAAGGGACGGGCACAATTGGGTGCGAGGCAATAAAGGGCACGAGCAACCACGGCGACCGCAAGACCGAGAAGAAGGGCCTTGCGCAAACCGAGTTTTTCGGCCAAGCTGCCGATGCCCAACATAGCCAGTGTAACCGACATGGTAAACATACTTACAGTAACAGCCGCGAAGGTGTCTCCCCAGCCTAAATCATGGCCGAGATAGGTGGTCATCAGCGTGAGAATGCCGAAATAGGCCATGGAGTCGATGACGAAGGCGCCGATCACCAACCAAATTGCCGGCGGCGATTTAGACATCTCGCTGAACGGCCGTACAATGCGCTCCATCAGCAACCACAATCCTAGTGTCGGTTTATTCATGCTCGGAAGTGCGGAGTTTGCTCAAGGTCGGTCTTCGCCGATGACCGTAACCACAATGGATCTCTGTCGCGGCCGAATATCACATTCCACGAAAAAGATTTGTTGCCATGTTCCCAGGTGCAGCCTTCCGCCGGTAATGGGCACGGTAATGCCGGGCCCCAAGAGTGTAGCTTGCAGGTGTGAATGGCCGTTACCGTCATGCCAGGTTTGTTCGTGGCCGTAGTCGCGGCGGGGCGGAATCAGCCGGTCGAGCAATTCCGGTAAGTCGCGTTGCAGCCCGGGCTCGAACTCGATAGTGCCTACGGCTCCGGTGCTCCCCAAACAGAATACATGTACGATGCCGGTCTTTATGCCCGATCGACTGACTACTTCGCTCACTTCGGCCGTAAGGTCCTTCATTCGGCCATGCCCATCAGTCTTAAGCTCGATTTGCTGTTGGTAAACCAATTGAGGTTCTCCCGTTTTTCGGCTACAAAAAGCAAACCTTATTCGACAGCGTCCTTGAATTTCTTCAGAGCCAACTGAATCCGTCGCAAGCACCGCTCAGCACCGAGAATCATCAGCGTATCAAAAAGCCCAAAGCCGATATCCTTGCCGGTAACAGCGGTGCGTAATGGATGAATGATTTGGGCGGGTTTGATTCCTTCGGTGGCTACAAAATCCTCCAATAATCTTTCCAGAGCGTCGGGCAAGAACGGCGCGACTTTCGCCAGGCGGGCGGCAAAACGCTCCAGCAATACAGCCCCTTCACCGGCGCGGAGATATTTTGTTGCGGCCCCGGCGTCGTAAGCGATTCGTTCGTAGGGCAAGAAAAAGTGGGCATATTCCAAAATGTCGCCTGAAAGTTTGATACGCTCTCCTGCCGCCGTTACAATTTGCTCGATCATGCGCCGCTGAAGCTCCGTGGGAGGCGATTCCACCAGACCGGCCTTGACGAGAAAAGGCGTAACAAGCGCAACCTTATCCGCCACGGAAAGCTGCTGAAAATGTCGCTCCTGAAAAGCCAGTAGTTTTCGAGGATCGAAAGATGCCGGAGCTTTGTTCACCCGCTCCAGAGAAAATTTCTCGATCAATTCCGCGCGCGAAAAATGCTCCGTCTTGTCGTCCAGCGACCAGCCCAAGAGGGCCAAATAATTTACGATCGCTTCGGGCAAAAACCCTATTACTCGATAAAATTCCACCAGGACGGGATTGAAGTTCTCGGCATCCGCAGGATGTCCGAGGGCTGCGGCAATAGCGCGGCCGCGCGCAGTTAGCTCGGCGAAGTCGCGATTTTTCAAGTAGTGCGTCAACTTCCGTTTGCTTAACTTGTTGCGGCTGCCCGGCTCAGCCACAAAAGGCAGGTGGGCGTAGCTCGGCCGCCGATAGCCCAACGCATCAATCATAAACACCTGGCGCGGCGTGTTGGAAAGATGTTCTTCGGCGCGGATGACATGGGTGATTTGAAAATCGTGATCGTCCACTACATTGGCCAGGTGGTACAGACAACTCCCATCAGGTCGCTGAATGACATGATCCTGTTCATCAGCCCAATTGAATTCCACTCGACCACGAATCAAATCCTCGATGACAAGCACCCCCCGCTCCGGCATTTTGAGTCGGATAACCGGGCGTCGGCCCTGGGACTCAAACCTGGCGCGTTCTGCCGGCGTGGCAGCCATCCAGCGGCGACTATAGCGAAAAGTCCGTTGCCGGCGTTCTGCTTCCGCCCGCTCCGCCTGCAACTCTTCACTCGTGGCATAGTCGTAATAGGCATGGCCTGAAGCCAGTAATCGTTCAACGGCCTCGCGGTAGCGGTGCAAGCGTTGCGATTGATAGTAAGGAGCGAACGGCCCGCCCACTTCCGGCCCTTCGTCCCAGTCGATGCCCAACCATCGCAAGCCGTCGAGTATCGGTTGCAAAGCCTCAGCTACGTTACGTTGTTGATCGGTATCGTCGATTCTCAGGATGAAGCTGCCACCATGTTGTCGGGCGAAAAGCCAATTAAAAAGCGCAGTTCGCACCCCGCCGATGTGCAGATAGCCGGTCGGACTGGGTGCAAAACGTGTGCGAACAGTCATAACCACCTCTAATAAAATCAACCCTTTTCTTGCAACGGAATAGAAAAATCCTACCAGAAACAACGCAAGTTCGCCAATGCCTGGCGCCCTAATTCACGCAGCGGAAGGTGGAAAAGCCGGCATAGCAGACGAATAAAAAACTACGCCGTATCGGCTTTTTTCCAGTAACTATTGTCCAGCAATGTAGAACGCCGGCGCCGCGGCTTGATGGCATACTCGTCGGTTAAGTCGTTCTGTTCTATATCCGCCGCCTCCTCTAAGCAGTCTTCGTCAGGCTTTTCTGCCGGCGGCTCTTCGGCGCGGCCCTTATTCCTGGTATTGGAAGATGTTTCCCTACTTTCACTCTCTTCTTCGTCCGACACATCAAAGGGGACATCCTCTTCGTCGATCAACTCGTCGGATGTATCGTCCGCGAGACCGTACCCAGGTCGGGCAGTGAAACCGCGACCGGCGCTTTGCGGCTGCGCGGAGTTCTTCATCTGCTCCCATTGCTCCACGGAAACCAGCACTTCGCGGGCTTGAGAACCGTTATATGGTCCGACAATTCCATCTTCGGCCATCAGGTCTATCAGCCGAGCGGCGCGTCCGTAGCCGATGCCTAATGCCCGCTGAAGAAGAGATACGCTGCCGCGTCTTTCGTGAACGATGATGTCCACGGCGGTTTCATACAATTCGTCTCGACCGGCGATTTTTTTGTTGATTCCTGCGGCGGCGGAAACCTTCAATTGCACCAGTTCCTGCACGTACTGCGGCTCCGCAGTGGCCACGGCAGCGATAAGCCGCGCGATTTCTTCGTCGCTCAGATACGTGCCTTGTCCGCGAATCAAGCCGCTAATGCCGGGCCAGAGAAAGAGCATATCGCCGCTGCCCAGCAGTTTTTCGGCGCCCATCTCATCCAATACCACGCGGCTATCCGTGCGGCTGGCCACCTGAAAAGCGATGCGGGCCGGCAAGTTGGATTTTATCAAGCCCGTGATTACATCCACCGTCGGCTTTTGCGTGGCCAGCACAAGATGGATGCCTACCGCGCGACTTTTTTGCGCCAGGCGAATGATATAACCTTCGACTTCTTTGGCCGAGGTCATCATCAAGTCGGCCAATTCGTCGGCCACAATCACGATATAGGGCAAGTGGGTGGGAACCTGTTCTTTTTCGGCGTCGTCTTCCGGCTGGATGCGGTCGAAAAGCTCGTCTTCGCCCAATTGGTTGTAACCGTTGATATGCCGCACGCCGGCGCGGGCGAGGAGATGGTAGCGTTCTTCCATTTTTTCCACCGCCCAACCGAGAATCGCCTCCGCCTTGGACATGTCCGTTACCACAGGATGCATGAGATGCGGCAGGTTGCGATAGGGACTTAGTTCGACCAACTTAGGGTCTATCAACAACAGCCGCACTTCGTCAGGGCGACGGGTCATAAGAATGGAAGCAATGATCGAGTTCAGCGCCACACTCTTGCCCGTGCCTGTGCGCCCCGCAATCAACAGATGCGGCAAGGTAGTCAGGTCCACGATGAGCGGCCGGCCGACGACATCTTTGCCGAGGAATAAAGGGATGTGCATTTTTTGGGCTGTCCCGCCCCCTTCTTCCATGACTTCGCGGAGCCGGACAATGCGGCGTTTCTGGTTGGGCACTTCGATGCCGACGGTGTTCTTGCCCGGTAGCGGCGCCACGATTCGCACGCTCGGTACTCGCAATGCTACAGCTAGATCGTCGGCCAGGCTGGTGATCCGGCTGAGTCGCAAGCCGGCCTCGAGTTCCACCTCGAATTGGGCGATCACCGGGCCGGTCTGAATCTCCACCACTCGAACATTGAATCCGAAATCCAGAAAAGTCTTCTCCAGAAGCCTGGCTTTCAGCCGTATCTCTTTCTCTTCCTCAAAACCGGCCTCCTCATTCTTTAGAAGTAAGTCGAGGCTGGGCAATTCGTAGTCGGAGCGGACATTCCCCAGGTCAGAAGCATTAAGTGCCTCGACAGTATGTGCCGCGCGGCCGGATTTTTTGCGGCAAAGTCCGACGCGGGAACCAAAAGCCCTGCCTCTTTCGGCATCTTCCTCCGGCCCTGCATCAGCTTGTTCTAGCGACGATGGTTGAGCGGCGTCTTTCAAGTCGGCGGGTTCATGTTGTGGAGCGGGACGACCGGCCATGCGGATAGTCGGGCTGGAGCTGGAACGCACATCGTCCAAATCCGTACGCAGCGGTTTCGTCCGTTGGGCATAGGCCATTGAGACACGCAACACGTCCCACAAAAGTTTGTAGGCCAGCTTGGCCAGCCACCATAGCGGCCACCATAGGAGCGGATAATCCGTAGCCGCCAGCAACCCGCCCAGCAGCAGGCTGCCGGCAATGATGTAAGAACCCAGCGCGGCGAATTGCGTTTCCAAAACGGCCTTACCTACCACGCCGAGATAGCCGCCGGCGCCGATTACCGGTCCGGGCGAGAAGCCGGGCAAAGCCAACGCGGCCAGAATCGTAAAGCCCACCAGCGACATCAGCCACCCGCCGATCTGCAACCACGGCTGATGAACTTCACGCCGCCAGAGGAGGGACACATCGAAGACGGTCAACCCCAGCAACAGATAGTACGCTCCAAATCCCAGACCCTCGAACAGCAACCACGCCACGAGCGCACCCCAATAACCACACATGTTTGTCGGCTGCGTATGCGGCGGAAAGACCAAGGTGCTGGGTGGGTCGCCGGGATGATAGCTCAACAGTGCAGCAGCCAGAAAGATGACCATTGCCAACAGCCCTAGGGCCAGCAGGTCGAGTTTGAGAGCATTTTTGCCGGCCATGAAAATCGCCCTTCCGCCAGGCCCCTTACGGCGGAAAACCATCGTCCGCCTGTGAAATGCCTTTTGGCCATCCGCGTCGGCCCTGCCGCTATGAGCCGAAATGCGCGGACAAAATATCTCCGCTCCGCTTTTAAGTATCGACCAAATAAGCGTTTGACAAACAACCCGCCAAGGGTCATGCCTTGCGGCTTGCGCTAGGCGAAATATCAGACGAATCGTTCCCTGGCCTATAACCGACAGGACCGATAAGAGAAGCACATCTCGAGCAATAAAGCCCCGCCCATTCAGAGCAACCACATAATCTGGAAGACTTGTTCAAGCAGTCAGGCTTGCTTCATCATCTCTCCCCACGGCTGACGGAGAGGTCGTTCCAGCATTCCGGATGCTTCAGCGTCGTCCAGGATTTGTTCCTTTTCCGGATCCCAACGAATTTTTCGCCGCAGTTTCATGGCGATGTTGCCCAAGTGGCAAAGCGTAGCTGTTCGATGTCCCGCCTCGACCGGCTCGATAGGATCCTTGCGCGATTTGACGCAATCGAGGAAGTTCCGCACATGACGGAATGAATTATTGCTTTGCGAAACCACGGCAAGGTTGCTTTCCGCATCTTCCGGCGCCAGACGGATATCGTTAGGGCCGAACTTTACGGATTTTAACGATTCGGGAAAAGTTTCCAGCCCCTTGTAGGAGACATCCACCCAACCCTCCGTCCCCTCAAACCGTACGCCGAAAAGGCGTTGCGAGGTACGGCAATGTAATTCCACTCCATTAGCATATCGTGCCCGAAAATCGACTTTCGTGGCCGTGGTAAAAAGGTCCCCCGGGGGCGGCCACTCTGCGCCAAGATCTTCAAACTCCACAGGCCCGCTATTGTCCGCCCCCACAGCCCATTGGACCAGACCGTTGCTATGTGCGCCGAAGTTAGTGGTTTGCCCGCCGGAGTAATCGAGAATGAAACGGAAACGATACAAGCAGCGGTCCTTATGGTATGGCGCCCAGGGCGCCGGTCCGAGCCAGAAATCATAATCGAACCCTTCCGGCACCGGCATCGGCTTCCAGCCCGGCCCCGGACCGGTAAAATTGTTTGGGGCAACGTCAGTAATCGCTCGCTGGAGTCGGCCGATGTAGCCGTTTCGGACCAATTCACAAGCAAACCGAGCATGCGGGGAAGAACGCCACTGGCTGCCGGTTTGCAAAACACGCTTGAAACGTTGCACTGCTTCAACCATCGCCCGGCCATCTCGAACACACAACGAAAGCGGCTTTTCACAGTAAATGTCCTTGCCTGCCGCGGCGGCAGCAATCGTAATCAAGGCGTGCCAGTGATCCGGCACCACGACGGCTACGACATCAATGTCCTTACGAGCAAGCAATTCGCGGAAGTCATGGTAGGCCTCGCAGCCCTTATAAGAAGCCTGCTTGTTCTTTTCGGCGTAATAGGCGTTTACTCTTTGCCGCCCCGGCTCGCGGCCTAAAAACTGCTCAGGCGTGCGATAGCCGTGACTGCCGGTGTTGACATCACAAACAGCCACGACTTGCACGTCCGGCTGGCGAAGGAAAGCCGGTAAGTCCACTTCGCTCTGGTTGCCCATCCCGATCATCCCCACGTTAAGGCGATTGCTCGGCGCCTCTTGCCCCAAAACCGAAGCCGGAACAAAGGTCGGCGCCAGAGGCAGGGCGACCGCGCCCAAGGCCGTCCGACCGAGAAATTGCCGCCGCGTCAACCGCCCGCCACACTTACTCGCCTTGCCGCCCATAGTGCCGCCTCCTTCATCAACAAAGCCTGTTTTTCAAAAGAATGTGTATTATTCCATTATACAACATCCGAAAACACCCTGTCAACAAGCCATGCCGAAAAACCCGGACGAAGCTGCGTGAAAACGCAAACAAGGAATTGAAGATTTCCCGTCCTCAACGACAGTTGGTGTGATCGACATGTCCGTAAGGATGCCGTCCGTCCTATGGCTGATTTTTCTGCTAGGCTCTCGGCACAAGTTCGCACTACTTTAGGTCCGCACCAGAATAAAATAAGCGACCAGCACCAGAGCCATGAGGTACATAAGCCACTTTACGTCGCGGCCCTGTCCGGCGAGAAACTTCACCAGCGGATAGGCGATAAAGCCCAAGGCCAAGCCGTCGGCAATCGAAAAGCTCAAGGGTATGCCGGCAATAATCAACAGCGCCGGCAGACATTCGGCATAGCTGCTCCAGTCGATCTTCGCCACATTCTGCATCATCATCGTCCCTACCACGACTAGCGCCGGAGCAGTAATCGGCCGATAGCTTCCAAGCATTTCGATAATGGGGCTGAAGAAAAGCGCCAGGAGAAAAAGCCCGGCAGTGGTGACGGCCGTAAGGCCGGTTCGGCCGCCTTGCTCGACGCCGGCCGCGCTTTCAATAAAGCTGGTAACGGTGCTGGTGCCCAATACTGCGCCTGTAACCGTGCCGATGGCGTCGGACATCAGCGCCTGGCGAGCGCGTGGGAGTCGGTTGTCGCGGATCAGGCCGGCCTGCTCCGCCACGCCGATCAACGTGCCCAAGGTATCGAAGAGCACCATGAACAAAAAAATGAGAATAAAGGGAATCATCGGGCCGGCAAGCGAATGGACCAAGTCCAGCCTCCAAATCGTAGGAGCAATGGATGGCGGCGGGGCGATAATTTTTTCAGCCACCTGAAACTCCTTCATCAACATCGAATCTTTCACCAAAGGCGATTGCATCACGTGTTCGCCCAGATGCGGCAAAGCGTGTTTCAGCGCCACGGCAAAGCAGGCGGTGGCGAGAATGCCCAAGATTATCGACCCGCGAATCCTTCTGGCTTGTAATGCTGCGGTTACGAACAGCCCGAAAAAGAAAACCACCAAGTCCGGCGAAGCAAAATGCGTGTTCAGTCGCCAACCGGTCTCATTGTCCGTCAACAGCAGCTTGGCACTGTCCAGGCCGATCAGCAAGATGAACAAACCGATGCCGACGGCGATGCCGCTTCTCATGCTAGGGCTGACGGCCTCCATCAATTTTTCGCGCACGCCGAACATCGAAAGGAGCAAAAACAGCACGCCTGAATAAAACACCACGCCCAGACCGATTTGCCAGTCGGCGGTCGCCCCAGGAGCGAGATGTCCGGCCTGCACCTGTTCGGCGATCATGGCAGCGGCGGCAGGCAGCATCCCGAAGACGAAAAAAAAGTTTTCCCCCATGCCCGGCGCCTGTGCGATAGGATAACGCCCATACAGCCCCATTACGGCCGAAGCAATAGCGGCGGCAATGCACGTAGCAGCGGTAACGGCGCCGAAGTCCATGCCCGTCTCTTTGCCGAACATTTGCCCGGAAAGCACTTGCGGCTGGACAACGATGATGTAGGCCATCGTCAGAAAGGTAGTAACGCCGGCCAGCAATTCGGTCCGTACATTCGTGTTGTTTTCTTTCAGACGGAAGAGGCGATTGAACATGACGAAACTTCTCCCCTCCAAAACGCCTGCAATAAGAAACACGCTTCCAGCGAGACAAAGAAAAAGCTTATCACCCTTTAATTCAGTATCTGCTTTGGGCGCGAAATTGGCAATCACCCCGGCGGAAACGTAAATCCCCCTTCCGTGCTTTCCAACCGGAAGAATACCAGCTAGAATAACTGCCATGAGCCGTTCCTGGGATAACGAACCGGAAATAATACTTCCGCCTCCGGCAGAAACAGTAGAGATCGTTCCGGCGGCAGGCTGGCAGATTGAAGACGTGCAGCCTGTCAGCCGGCGGCGATGGCGAGTCCCCCTGCTGTTATTCGCGGCTAC
>Ga0272448_1006270_pt1 | contig 12896 bp, 8 predicted proteins | sample YNPCB0191_FD_202220 | JGI IMG/M metagenome (GOLD analysis project Ga0272448, IMG submission 202220) | Hot spring sediment microbial communities from Yellowstone National Park, WY, United States - YNP-CB-019-1 | ecosystem: Environmental > Aquatic > Thermal springs > Hot (42-90C) > Sediment...
ATCCAAACCTATCGCGCGAGTAATTCCCTTGGCACAGCGCGTTAATGTGTCTCGTGTTACTCTGAGGTTAAAGCGTGCAGACCTTTGACAGAGATTCTCTGGCACTGAATGCAGCCGAGGAAACAGAACGCATTGTCGACAGTTTGCGTCGGAATGTGCATCAGGTGTTGCATCGCCAGGGGGCAGTTATTGGCGTTAGCGGTGGAATCGATTCGTCCACCGTACTCGCATTGTGTGTCAAAGCCTTTGGGCCGGACCGAGTGATTGCTGTCCTTTTGCCAGAAAAAGAGTCCAGCCCGGAGAGTGTGGCGCTTGGGCAGAGGGTCGCCGATCATTACGGCGTGCAAACCGTTATTGAAGACATTACCAGAGCGCTGGAGGGTGCGGGCTGTTACGAGCGACGCGATCAAGCCATTGCGCGAATATTTCCAGAATATCGGGCTGGGTGGAAGTCCAAGATTGTTTTGCCCGGCAACTTGCTGGAGAAAGAAACGCTCAACGTCTTTTCTCTCACCGCGACCAGTCCGGAGGGGAAAGCATTCACTGCGCGCTTGCCTCTGCACGAGTACTATCAGATCGTAGCAGCATCGAATTTCAAACAGCGAACGCGAATGGCGATGCTCTATTATCACGCCGAGCTGCGCAACTATGCCGTGGTTGGGACTGCCAACAAGGACGAACACGATCAAGGGTTCTTCGTCAAGCATGGAGATGGCGGGGTAGACGTGGCTCCCATCGTTCATCTCTTCAAAACCCAGGTTTACCAGCTCGCCCGGCACCTGGGCGTGCCAGAAGAAATCCAAAGGCGGACGCCGACGAGCGACACATACAGTGGGGGGAGCACACAAGAAGAATTCTTTTTCCGCGTGCCTTTTGAGATTCTGGACACCGTTTGGTCCGGCTATGAGCAAGGAATTTCCAGCGCGCAAATTGCTCAGGTATTGGATTTGCGCGTTGAGCAAGTGGAGCGCATCATCTCAGACATCGTACGCAAGCAGCGGACGACTGCATATCTGAGAATGCCCGTACTCAAAACCGGAGGTTCGGCTAACTTGTGAAAGGACTCTTGCCAAGAGCGTCGAGCATCGCACAATGGGTTCGTTTGAATCGATCATCGCACTTGAGCTCCCCATAACCGGTTCAAGGATGAAACAGCATGGATCCCTTACACGACGAACTTCTGACCCGATTGTCCTCATCTTGGCAAGGGTTGCCTGACAAGCCAGAAGAGAATCCGGAGAACACGCTGCGCGCGCTCTGGCTCTTTGCCGCGGGAGAACCTAGAGCGGTTCAATACACCGAAAAACTTGACCTGCCCCACTTGGACGAGCAGGGGGCAAATCATCTCCGGCAACTTGTAGATCAAAGGATTGCCGGTGTCCCGCTAGCACACCTGACTGGGCGTCAGAGTTTTATGGGCATTGAGATGCTTGCAGGACCGAGGGCGATGATTCCGAGAAAAGAGACCGAGATTGTCGGGAGGGCAGCTTTAGCAGTGCTAAGACGAGTGATCCATGAGCATGGATTTGCCCGAGTGCTTGATCTATGCACCGGGTCAGGCAATCTCGCACTGGCGCTTGCCTCTTATGAGAAGAGATGCCAAGTTATCGGCGCCGATCTTTCGGATGAGGCACTCGATCTCGCCAAGCACAATGCAGAGTATCTCGGTCTAGCTGATCGGGTCGAATTTTGGAAGAGCGATCTCTACGAGTCGTTTGAATCCGATGAATTCTGGAACAAGTTTGACGTGGTGGTCTGTAACCCACCCTACATCTCCAGCGCGCAGGTCTCCAAGTTGCCCGGTGAGATTTCTGGCTTTGAGCCCCGGTTAGCTTTCGATGGCGGCGCTTTTGGAGTCAGTGTGCTCATGCGTCTGATTCGTCAGAGCCCGCGCTTTTTAAAGCCAAACTCTTGGCTCTGTTTTGAAATTGGATTGGGTCAGCATGAGGGGCTTGAGCGTGTACTTGAGCGGACGGCTTGCTACTCGGACATCCAAACACATACGGACGAGCAAGGCGCAGTGCGTGCCTTGGTGGCTCGCACTTGTTCTCATTAGGAGATTCTCCGTTTGCTCCTGGATAGGTACAGCAAACCGCCTCTCCTCAAAAATCGGTGTGGTGCAGATAAGAGCATAGGATCAGCATGCGCAAGTTCTTGTTTTCAGTTGTACTTTTTGTTGTTTTGTTAGTAGCACTGGCAGGAAACAGTGTTTGGGCAGCTGCCCCAAATATCACTTGGTCGGCTGCCAGACAGATTCCAGGGTATCCGTCTAAGACTGACCCTCCCTATCTTGTCGCAGACCGCAACCGAACGGTTCATGCTTTTCATGTCCAAACAGTGAACGATCGGCCGGCAATTGTCTACAGCACATGGACGGTGGCGCGCGGATGGACGCTGCCCGTTGACGTGCTGTTGCAGCCTCGACCGGCCAATGCTCTCTACCTTAGAGGAGCATTTCTCGATGCCAAAGGCACGATGCATGTGATCTTCGTTTCTGGCGACCCAACTTTCGGTGGCGACGTTTACTACTCACGGGCGGCGGCTATAGACGCAGATCGCACGACGGCGTGGTCTGCTCCAAGAGTAGTGGGGGAAAAAGCCAATCTGATCGCGGCAGCGCTAACTGGGGACGATTCGGGAAATCTGTTTATTTTCTATAGTGGCACTGCAGCGGGTAATGGGATGTATGAAACCTATTCCCGCGATGGGGGTGATACTTGGTCGGACCCTACGCCAGTCTTCCTGACAAATGACGACATTACTTATCCAGGGGAGATTTCCTTGCTGATGGGAACAGGCGAGTTGCATATTGCATGGACGGTCTGGAGACCACCTTATGGCGGTGAGCAACTCTACTATGCACGCCTGGACACTGTTCAGAACAGAATGAGTACACCGGTTTTGCTAAGTCGCCCGAGTACAGGGAATCTCAGTCTTCCCGGTGCTCCCACGATGGTCATATACAATGACACCCTTCTTCTCGTCTATCAGGAGATAACGGATTTGGCAGGCGGAAGCATGGTCAAGTTAATGCGTCAGTCGACAGACCATGGAAAGAGTTGGACGAAGCCGGTATGGGCTTTTCCGCCGCTTGTTGGGGGAAACGGCGCTGCGACGTTACTCATCGATAGTAACAATGAACTCTATGCAGTATTAGCAAATCGCGCCGGCGATTGTTGTCACGGGATGTGGTCTAGTCTCTGGCAGAATGATCATTGGAGCGAACCGCAGGCAATTATCGAGCCTGGCCCAAAGACGCCACTGTTCGATCCACAAATCCCGCAAGCAGTAATCAGCCAAGGGAATGTGATTCTGGCAACTTGGATCAATGAGGAAAGATACAACGGAGTCTGGTATTCTTATGCGAAACTGGATGCTCCGGAGCAACCTGTAATACCACTCCCCACACCGGTATCCAGTCCGCAACCGACCCCTAGTACCCCAACTAGCACCCCAATGCCGGTACTCACAGAACCCAGTCCAACGAGATCACCGGCGGCGAATATCTCAACAGATGCACCCGTCGTAACAGAGCCCTCGCCGAGTATTTCTATTTTGATCGGGGTTTTGCCGGTCTTGGTATTGATCGTCCTGATCGGTTTGTGGCGAGCAAGTCGGTAGCTTATGGTTGCGCCGAGAGAACTGCCACCAAGTTCTGAATGTAGAACAAGTCACCTTTTTCAAATGCGGGGACATCCAGCCACTTCGTGAGTTCTTGCCGAGAAAGTTGTTGAATCCACGCCTTAGCTTGAAAGAGAGCAGGATAATCGTAAAGATTTTGGTTTGTCGATTCGCCGATAGATGCCGTGTATCGAGAGACAAACCAATATGGACCCACCTTCTCGTATTCGGCTATGGCTTGCGTAACAGCGGGGTTATTTCTGAGACAATCAGCCAACTCCGGCACCATAAACATGAAGTTGCGGGCAATATTCAGCGTTCGCTTTTGATAGCCAGAGGTACTTAACCACGGCGAGTCCTTACTAAATTGAGTACAAGAAGTCACGACCGTGCTCTGTCCATTCAGCCCGCGCAATCCAACGGTGCCTGCAATTGCGCGATTGGTGGCATAGGGATCGTCCATGTTTGATCCATTGGTAGTGGTTTTCCCCAGGGCTAGCTGTCTGTCTTCAGGAGCTACATTCTGGACGTATTTCCACAGGGCATAGTTATAGTAACTATCCTGGGAAACATTTACTGGGGCACCACTAGCCATATCGGTTTCAACTTCGGGAGGAAGGTTAGACCATTCGCGTTTGGCGCCACTCCAACTGATACGGCTAAAATTAGCAAATTCATCCTTGAGATATGTTCTTAATCGGTCTTTGAGGTTATTGTTGGCAGCTGTATTCGTGATATAGGGGTATGCTATTGACAGCGTGTAGATGGTATCTCCCGGATGCGCAAAATAATCGTTTAATTCTGGATACATGCCATTGAATTGACCTGCGTTGTAGTAGCCTGGTCGGAGGTGACCTGCATCGACGATTTTCCTGACCTCTGTTTCCAACCTGGACTTGAGTTCATCGAGACTGGGCGCAGTCAGAGTCTGCTTAACTGATATGGATGCCACGTACGGTGTGATTTGACCTCGTTGTGTACCGGTTCCGAACATGATAACGGCGTTGCCTCGATGAATATAGAGCTTCCCATTATACGGAACCAATGGGTTCTGATCACCGTGGCTGTTATAAACTCCATTCGTACCTAAACCGACATTTCCATAGTTGCCGTACAAGCCATCCATATCAGACCAGCCGGTAGGATACCACCACATTTGGTTGTAATTGGGAGCTTGGGAGAGCAAGTCATAATTGTACAATTCACCATTGTTGCCGCCGCCGGTCGTATCTGCCCAATCCCCCACCCGATCGCAACAAATGGAACGATAGATGAGATTCCCGCCAGCAGAAAGGGCATTGGGTTCATCCCCCGCGCCCGGCATAAAAGGTAAAATGGTGAAATATTTCGTGCCGAATCGCCACCCCATAATTCGACTGGTGCCATTGGATTCATAGTGGTTGCCCATATACAAGAGTCGAGTGGAGCTGTTTTGATTTCCAACGACGACTGGCGGGTAAGGATTGCCGGAATTGGAGAGATAAGGATCAATGGGTGCATATTCCCTAAATCCATCACCATCGCTGTCCATATTCCATTCTCGAGCGGTCTGATTAGCCCCGGGTTGGGTATTGTAAATATAGTAAAAGCGGCGGTAGGCTTTGTGCCAGTGAGGGGCGGGATTCGTGTTATTGGGGTTTTCCTCGAAATATTGAAGTAGATTAGAATAATCAACTACCGTGTTACCCTGTACCCAAGGCTGATTCACCGAGACAATGGGTCCTAAATTGCCCGTTACGTTGCCATTGAATTCATCTACCCATTCGGAGTAACAATAAATGTAATTACTTGGGCTACAGTTGGGGTCTGTTGGTAATGAATCAACACCCGGACGAGAGAAAGCCCGATACCCGCTTGCGGCTACAAAAATGACATAATCTTGACCATCCTCGGGGTTTGTGTACACCACCGGCCAATATGAATAAAAACCATCGCCGCCCATAACGTTCGATTTCCACACCAATGAGCCATTGCTGGCATTCAAGGCATACGCGCGGTTATCCATCGAGGCAAAATAAACGACGCCATTTTTGTAGGCGGCAGAAAAGTTAATCGGACCGTTGGTTGCATAACTCCAAGCCAACGTACCGTTGCTGGCATTGACCGCGTAAAAATTTCCATCTCGATTACCCAGCATGACTTTGCCATCGGCCACCACCGGGTTGGTATCATAGCCGGCTTTAGCTCCATCGAATGACCAGATCAAAGCACCGGTCGTGGCGTTAAGAGCGTACAGTTTGCGGTCAAATCCGCCAACATAGACAACGCCGTTGTCGTAAGTAGGGGAATTGCCGAGGGGCAATTCAGTATCGAACCGCCACGCGAGATCCAAGGGTCGCAACGCCCCATTTCCATCAGGGTCTGACGCGTACAGCGCGTACAATCCTCTCGCGGTTGAAAGATACAACAGGTTATTGGCAGCGATGATCTGTACGTGCTGGGGAATGTATGGCTCAATGGCTCGATAAGCTTCGACGTGTAAATTGCCGGAGACTTGTTCCGGCGTCCAACTGGTGCGCTGGGGATTGGCGGCGACCATTGTCCAGCCGGCACAGTTCGGTGTTGGGGGATTGCAGGTAGGCGGCGAAGTCACAGTTGGAGACGGAGTAGGAGTAGGCATCGGAGGCGGATTTGCACTATCGGATTTTGCCACCATGGGCAAGAAGGCCCGATCGGTCGCCGTTCCCACCTGCGATACCAGGAATGCCTCACGCTGAATGGGAGTCGAGTTGAAATTCAAAAACCCGGCATATGCCGTCGGCACTCCAGGGAGCAAACCCAGGAAAATAGTGAAGGTTACGGCTAATAGCCGCTTGAACTGACGACCAGTCATTCCCAGCGCTGACCCGCGTCCAATTTGTTCGAGTGCTACGAGCGGTTTCAATTGCCAGTCCATCCACTAATTCTAGCCATCAACCACCAGAAACCCTTAGCCAAGCGGATGGCACCCTCAGCATTTGGATGTCCTCCACCGCTATCGTACCAGTCAGCACACAAACCCTCATAACCGTCGACCACACAGGGGTTTCCGTTTCGGTCATGTGATTCTATGTCGGCAATGTCATACAGAGGTTTGTTGTGAGCCAGAGCATACGCTCGCACCTGCTGATTAAACTCTGCTATTTCTTGACAGCTGTTAAAGAGCGAGTTGCAGGCGGTACCCGGATCCGCCCATAAAGCGGATGTGGCGTAGATGAACACTTTTCCAGGGTACTGACTTTCCAGTGTTTCCATTGCGGTAATGTAGTATCCGTGATTATTGTTGTAGGCAACGTTATCGCTCTGATTCCAACCATCCGTATAACAATACTTCATCCCAAGCATTTGGTAATTTGCAGCCCTCGCCTGCATAACGCTTATGAATTGATCCGTCTTAGCCATCGCATCTGCCTGCGGGGTGGGCCAGAAATCCCAACTCCAATTCGTTCTATCGTACCAGGGCCAAGTATTACTGGAGCGATTGGCGGCGTAGAGGAGACATTCTGCGGGCCAACCATCCCATCCCCGCAGACCTGCCAAGCAGTTTAATCCGCTGTCATCAATATACCCCCCGGTCGACTGATGCATAAACAAAACTGCCTTAGCCGATGCAGCATTGGCAGCACTCTGGGGGATCTGCCCAAATCGATCTATTACAGAATGATCCGCCACGATCGCCTGTCCGGAAGTTGGTGTCCATGTCTTGGTGGGCGTGGGAGGCAACGGAGTATTCGTTGCGGTTGGGGACAGTGGCGTTTGGGTTGCCGTTGGGGGCAGTGGAGTAGGTACCGGTTGTCCGGAAGAGGCAACCAGCGGCAAGAAAACCTGACCGGTCGTTGCGCCCTGTTGCGACGGGGAAAATGCCTCAGCAGGTGTGATGATCAACCCGGAACTCAGAATACTAGCGTACGCCGTCGGCACCCCAAGGATCATCCCGAGGAGCACAAGAGTCACACGCCGTGTCCGCTTAACAAAAGTCATATTCTGCGCCCCTTCCTGTTCCCGAACAGCCGGCTGGATCGATGGAGGTGAACGTGCCAACAGTACGGCTGGTACTAGTGTCCTAGAAGATGATAACTCAGAGTCCGGCAGATGGCAATAAGACAGTGATACTATTCATGGAGCACCATTTTAATCCTACCGCCGATGGATGATCTTGGCGAGTCAGCGGGTATCGCGGTCACGGATTACGCTTTCTAGTGCAGCAACATGAAAAAGTTGCACGCTTCGCGCAGCCCCACGCGGAAACATCGACCCATGGCGCTTGAAACCGCGTATTCACTACGCACTTCCCTGGCACCGCCCCCAACCTCCATGGCTGGAGGGTGGAGGTTGGGGGCACCGCCCGCGCACCCCGCGAACGGCGCGGGGCAGGTGGCAGGTGTCCTGTGGATGCACGACTAGAATGTTCCCCTGGGTGAAGTAACCGGTCTCGTCGTGCAGAAAATGAAATGCTTCGTTGCGCTCCGCATGATAAATCGAACAGTTTTGAAAAACGCAGTCTGTGCCCATTAGCAACATAGGTGGATCACATGGTTTCCTCAACCTCGACTAAAACGGCTGAACACAATCCCGGGATTACTTACCGGCGCGCTCACACAACCAGTGTTGTCATCGAGCCATCCCGCGGCTGGTCGTCGCTCGGTCTGCGCGACCTGTGGGAATTTCGGGAACTGGTCTATTATCTAGTTGTGCGCGAGATCCAAGGCATATACCGACAAACAGCCCTGGGTATGTCCTGGATCTTTATCAGACCCGTCATCAACATGCTCTTGTTCACCCTCGTGTTTGGCGGTTTGGTCAAAGTTCCCTCCGATAACGTGCCCTACCCACTATTTTCGCTAGCTGCACTCATTCCCTGGGGATACTTTTCCAATGCAGTGACGCGTACTTCGCGCAGCCTGGTGGAGAATACCCAGGTTATTTCCAAGGTGTATTTTCCGCGCATGGTATTGCCATTGGCAGCAGGTATTTCCGGCTTGATTGACTTGGGGGCTTCGTTAATTGTCTTTCTCGTCGCCTTTGCAATCTATCGCATGCCTCTTCGGCTGGAAATGCTCTGGATACCTGTACTGGTCATCATATCGATGGCATTTGCTCTGGCGGTGGGGCTCTGGCTGGCAACTCTGTCGGTCAAGTATCGTGACGTGTCCTTCGCCGTCAACTTTCTGCTCCAAGCTTTGATGTACGCCTCACCCGTGATCTATTCTGTTAGTCTGGTGCCACAACCCTTGCAATTCATCTATCAATTAAATCCGATGAGCGGTGTAATACAGGGCTTTCGTTGGGCATTGTTAGGCAGCGGAGAAACACCCGGCGCCGTTTTTATCTTGTCCATTGGAATCATCCTGCTGGGGCTGATCAGCGGCGCATACGTCTTCCGACGCACGGAAAGAACCATTGTGGATGTCCTATAATGAGTGACGTTGCTATTCGCGTTGATAAACTGAGCAAACGCTACCGCATTGGAGCATACGCCAATCGCTCAGACGGGCGGTCCCCATTTCTCAGAGCTATGGTGACCCCCTTCAAATACTTGCTCAGTACCCTGAATGAGCCATCACCGAATGAGATCATCTGGGCACTCAAAGACGTCTCCTTTGAGGTGCAACCAGGAGAAGTGGTCGGGATCATTGGGCGCAACGGAGCGGGCAAGAGTACGCTCCTCAAAATCCTCTCCAGAATAACCGAGCCGACCGACGGTCGGGCGCTAGTCAATGGACGGGTCGGTTCATTGCTCGAGGTCGGTACGGGCTTTCACCCTGAATTGACCGGGCGAGAGAACATCTATTTGAATGGTGCAATCCTCGGAATGAGAAAAACAGAGATTGACCGCAAGTTCGATGAGATCGTTGCTTTTGCGGAAGTTGGCGCGTTCATCGATATGCCGGTCAAGCGATATTCCAGCGGGATGTACGTTCGCCTTGCCTTTGCAGTCGCGGCTCACCTAGAACCAGACATGCTGTTGGTCGATGAAGTACTGGCTGTTGGCGATCTATCCTTTCAACAAAAGTGTCTCAACCGGATCAAGGGGTTGACCTCGAGTGGAATGACCATCTTATTGGTTTCTCATAATATGGCGGCTATCCAGAGTTCATGCAACCGCGTAATCTTTCTAGACCAGGGGAGGATTGCAGCGCAAGGTGAAACGCTTCAAGTGATACAGACATATCAGTCGACTCTACAGCAGAGTCGTAATGGTCAGCGAGTCGACATGTTGCCGGAGATTAAAGGTAGCCCATCAAGCGAGTCCGGGATTTCTATCACGGGTTTTGAGATGATGGGAGAAGACGGCATTAGCCGTCGCGAATTCAGATTCGGAGAATCGATCCGGATTCGCATAGACCTCTACGCCGATCAGCGGATTGAGCACCCAATGATCAACTTTGGCATCCGACGTGGTGATGGAGTAGTCATCACCAATTTCAACAACTGGTATGACAATTTTAAGATCGACTATATCGAGGGTGAATGTTCTTTGGAAGGGTGGCTGCCTCCCCTCCGGTTAGTTCCGGACTTTTATGAAGTCCATGTGCTTGTCTGGCGCTGGGGCGGAGGCCACCTCGTAGGCGAGGTGACTGGGTCGCAGCCGCTTGCTTGGGCGACCTTCGGGGAGTTTAGAATCACCGGGCTGGGGCTGAATTCTCACGACGGGGTTTTTCAGATGCCCGCTCAAAAATGGCGCTTTCTCCGGCATGACTGTATCGTCGAGCATAACAATATCGACTCGGACAGCATATATAAAGCGTTCGACCGAGCGGAGTAGATTATGCTTCTTGCCGGTGGTTACACTTAATCACTGAAGAAGATAGCCGACGGACGATTGCGGAACGATCAAGTTGAAACAACGTAACAACTCCAGGAGGGGAACAAAATGAAACGAGATTCGGCGGGTCTTATCATTGGAACCGTACTGGTCTTCATGGTAGTACAGTTAACAACGGCTGGGCGCGCTCTATCGCAATCCCCCGCCAGTCCTCAGTTCCAAATCACGATTGCCTCCACGGCACATACGACCTATGGTTTGTACTACCCGGTGACCTACGTATTCCAGATCCCAAGTGGCTTGAGCAATCTGACCGCACAGTATCGCTATAGCCCTTCCAATAGTTGGGTTTCATTACCGACTAAGACTACAGCAGATTTTTTTAATGGCATCAACGCGGCTCGCTTTGATTATGCTAACAGCGTAGCATACATCAGCGTGGCGTTTGCCTTGAGTTCAGATAATATTTTCCTGCGCGTGGTGGACAGCCAGAACAACGAGGTCCCCATAACATTCCAAAGCATTCCAACCTACTATGATAACCGCAAGGCGGCGGTGACTATTTCGCTTGACGATTGGCAGCCGCCGGATGAACAGTATTTTGTTGATGCCGCCACCATCCTTGCGGGGAAGAACATCCATTTTACTGTTGGTGTCATCACCAATCCTAACAATCCGCCGAATTGGGGCTTGATCCAACAGTGGGTCAACACCGGCTGGATGGAAGTTGCTTCTCATACCCGCAATCACACTTGTACTCAATCTGATTATACAAACATTGGCGGATATAGCTATCAGATCGCCGGTAGCAAGCAGGACATCCTTTCGCATTTGGCCCTGCCCTTTCCCTACGTTCCTACTTTTATTGAACCGTGCGGCTATGAAGATTCCCAGGTTCGACAAACCGTCATCAGCGCCGGCTACTTGAACACGCGCGGATTTAACTTACCACCGGTCCAAAATACCTTTGCGGCATGGGGAACCGATGGTTCGTACCAACGCGCTCTCTACTCCATTGATACATGGTCATGGCCCTGGTACACCCAAGATAATACATACCTTGCCCAAGCCAACTCCAGTTTTGACACGGCTTATAATGCCGGCGGGATTTACCATCTGGTTGATCATCCATGGCAAGGTCGGTGGTTTGCCGGTTCGACTCTAGACACTCACGCCCAATATATTGCTAATCGAAAAGATGTCTGGTATGCCGCTTTAGGCGAGTTGTATCTATATCACTATGTTCAGGAACGCGGACAGGTTACGGTAAATCCGGTGGGGACAGTCAATCCGACTTTTACGCCAACCTCAACATCGTTACCTAGCACTCCTACAAACACACCGTTGCCGCCAACTGCGACCAATACGCCGTTGCCTCCCACTGCCACCTTTACGCCAGGACCGCCAACGAATACGCCGACGGTCACCAATACGCCTTTGCCGCCTACAGCGACGAATACACCACTTCCGCCGACGATGACGAATACACCGCTTCCGCCAACAGCGACCAACACGCCTGCCCTAGCGACAGCGACCCGGACGCCGACTTCCACCCGGACACCGACCCGAACCCGGACTCCCACGCGAACGAGCACACCGACCCGAACGCCCGTACCGCCGACGGCGACTGCTACACCGACCAACACGACATTACCGCCGACCGCGACCAACACGCCGTTGCCTCCCACGCCGACCTTGACGCCGCTGCCCGGTGAAGTGGTGAATCCAGCCAACATTGGGACGTTGCCCGTGGGCACCGACGTTTTGCTGGACTTTAACAACTTTACGAATCCGGTGGATGGGCAAGCGATACCTGCGAACTATGCGGGGCTGACGTGGAATGCGTTAGTGGAAGGGGCGCCGTGGGCGGGGATAACGACGTGGAATTTCTACATTATGAATGGGGGACCGCAGGGGGTGATCAGTTTTCCGCGGCCCGTGATCATCAAGAGTGTACGAGTGAGTTCTGGGGCGAGTAATGTGTTCACCTTGAGTAGTGCGGGGAATGCGGATGTAAGTATCACGACCGTGGGGAACACGCCGCAGACGTTGGTGACGGGATGGACGAATCCGGTAACCAGTTTGACGGTGCGTTCGAGTACGCAGGATCAAGTCTTCGATGACTTGCGATTGACCACCAGGTAGACAGACAGATGGGGGGAGAAAAAATGAAACACTATTTAATGATCCTTGCCATTAGCATTCTGTTTGGATTGATCGTAGGATCCATGGCAAGCGGGCATGCATTGGCACAATCTACGAATACGCAGTTCCAAATCACAATTGACTCGACGGCACATCGCACCTATGGGCTGTACTACCCGGTAACCTATATGTTCCAGATTCCGAGCGGCTCGAGCAACCTCATTGCCCAATATCGTTACGGCGCTACGGATAATTGGATCACTTTGCCTGTCAAAACCCCATCTGATTTCTTCAACGGCATTAATGCTGTTCGATTCGATTATGCCAACAATGTGGCATACATCAGTGTCGCTTTTTCAGGAATTTCGGATGCGATTTATGTGCG
>Ga0272448_1006272_pt1 | contig 12891 bp, 10 predicted proteins | sample YNPCB0191_FD_202220 | JGI IMG/M metagenome (GOLD analysis project Ga0272448, IMG submission 202220) | Hot spring sediment microbial communities from Yellowstone National Park, WY, United States - YNP-CB-019-1 | ecosystem: Environmental > Aquatic > Thermal springs > Hot (42-90C) > Sediment...
GTTCGCAATAATAATATCCTAATTCATCCATAGCTTCACTTATTCCATATTCAGTGGCTTTCTTGTAATATCGTTTTAGTAATTTACCATTATGACGAACTTGATGGTAAATACCATAATAATAACAAAGTGTGGGATTTTGTATAATTATTTCCTCTTTTATCAGGTCTTTATTATTGATCAATAGATGATAAACTATATCTAAAATATTATCGGAGATTTTGATATATTCAAATTGTTCATATGTCGATCTAGTTAGATAATTAATAATTTGTTGTTCCATTATTAATTATAATAAATTGATTGTTAGTATTATCAATTTTAATGTCCATATATCTTATTACTATTGATATTAACAATATGTATCATAATATTCTTTAATTTTATCCGCCACTTGTTGAATCTCTGTTATATTTAAATAATTCAATATTATTGGATCTTTATCCTTTAGTTGTTGATAAATATTGACTTCTGATGCTCCCCGATTAATCTTGAAATGATAATTCATTATTTTCATTCCAATCGATTGATCTTTAAATCTAAAATGTCTCACAGTAACTGGTATTTGGCTAATAATTAGATTACTATATTCTCCTTTCCTTCGATTGAGGTCTCTATAGAAGGTAATTAAATTTAATAACTCGACTAAATTTTCCTGATAATATCTTGCTAAGTTATTCCAAGCATCTCGATTATTTTGTTTTTCGATAACCATTAAATTATAATGGAATAGATCATCTATTCTATCCCTACGATAATAATAATCATGTAATCCATATAAATAATTATCAATTCCATGATTAACAGCCATTAAATAATAAATTTCCATTAGTTCAAACATTTTCTGTTCTTGATAATATAATCCTAATTGATACATACTTTGAACATCACCATGTTCAACAGCCATTACATAATATTTAATCATCTGTTCATAATCTCCTTGACATTGATAATAATTGGCTAACATATACATACTTTTAATATTTCCATGTTCAATAGCCGCCAAATGATATTTCTTCATCTTCTCATATTTACTTCTATGATCATAATAATCACCTAATGGACATAAGGCTTCATTAATTTCATTTTCAATGGCTGTCTTATAATATTTCTTTAATAGTTTTCTATTATCTATATAATGATAATAAATACCATAATAATAATATAATAATGGATTTTGATGAATAACTTTTTCTTCCACTTTATCTTCCTTGTTAATCAACAAATTATAAACAAGACTCAAAATATTATTATCAGTAATTTTAATATAAGTCCATATACCATTACTTTTTTCAATCAAAAAATTAATAATTTGTTCTTCCATTATTAATTAATAATATTAATATTAATTTTAATCATTTTTAGTAATATATGTCCAACAATAGATATTCATTGATTTTTCTGTCACTATTAGATTTAAATAATTGAGAATTAATGGCTCCTTCTCTTTCAGTTGATTGTGAGCCTCTGATTAATCTTAAAATGATAAGTTAGTATATTCATACTAATTAATTGATCATTAAATATAAAATGTAAGACATTTTATATGGAGGTTTAATAATTTGACTATTATACTGTGTTTTTCTTTGATTACTTTCTCGATATAATTCTAACAAATCAACTAATTCACTTAATTAGATTACACAAAACTGTTTTATTAATCTTTTCTTCTATGACCATTAAATTATGTAACTAGTAAATCCTCTATTAATCACCCACAAATAATAGAGCAGAAATCTCCAGAACTCTTTAAAGAACTTGTTCCCAAAGGTAACAGAAGCTTTAAAATGAGATCTAAACTTTCATTTGTTGATAATTTTTACCAGATTCATAATGTTGAGCTCAACATAGATACTTTTAATATCATATCATATTTCTTGACAATTACTAATTTATTGATAATATCTTCATGAATATGCTAATAATATAGAGGTTATACTCTGGAACCCTTTAAACTACTCTTTTACTAATTTAAAAGAGTTCTATTTTTTTAATATAATGATAATTCTTCCTTAAAATAAACATACAATCAATAATACCATGTTCTATCATCATTAATCCATAGTGATAGTAATAACCCAAATGTTTCATAATAATAACCTAGAAATCGATAGTTAATAATATAAGTGTCATCTAATAAAGGTTCCTTCTTAATAAACATTGGTTAAGTTAGTAATATCAGACATTTTGATATATATAAAGTTATTAAAACAACTAATAAATTAATAATTCTTGTTCCATATTGGTCTGTTGATACTAAATATTGATGTTTATAAACTACTTGATTCTCATATCCACATATCAATCTTTAAATCTAAAATAAGAATTTGTTGATTAAATTTTTCTTATACAAAGTAATTTCATTTAATAATTTATCGATAAAATAATTAATAATGGAGATTACTATTTATTGAGGTAAATCATTAAGAGGAATCATCAAAAGTTGATTAATATTAATCAATCATCAAAATAATTATTTTTGTCTTTTTATCATGAATTTATACATTCTTTACTTTGATTATAAAAATTTTAAGTGAAAGATTATTAATCAAAGAGGGAAAGAGACGTGTTGATCATTGAGTATATACTTTTATTCTCATTAAGTAAAGTGCCTATTATTAATAATTAAGAAGCAGTGACTTGAGATTCATATAATTCCCTAATATAATAGTTTTATTACTAATAAATAATAAATTATAAAGTTGAATAATTTTAATAAATGTCAACCAGATGAATATTAATTAAGAAGTTAATTAATAAATGTTAAGTAGGTTATTTATCTCATTTTAGTATCAATATAATACCTAATAACTCGTATAAGTATTATTGTTAGAACTTATTTTTTTATCTGATGACCCTAGCATCATGTTTGGATGTTATATGAACATAATGAGATGTTTATTAATAAAAAAGTATATTAATATAACATTAAAAGATTAAGATATATTATCAAAGTAAATGGTCTAATTAATTATCCTCTTGATAACCTTTTTAATATTATATTTTAATGATTAATTGAGATTCATCGTTAAATATTAATAATTGTCTTAATGACCAATTGATAGATCTATTGATGATTAATTAATATACCATTTAAGTCTTAATTCTGTAGATGAATAATTAAGATATTCATCCCCTAGATTAAGAATATTTTCTTAATTATTAATCTGTCTATTGATCATTTATTAAGGATTAAATAACAGCAATTAAAACAAATAAACTTCTTGTGAGTAAGGAATCCTCTTATTTATTTCTTAATAATATAAGTGAAAATTGTACCCTATTGATGATTAATTATTCTCCTACCTAATAATTAAGACCAACTAACATCTTAATTACTAACAAATATTCTTATGATTAATTATTCTATTGTTGATTAATTAAGATTATAATTTTTTAAGTCATAAATTGAGATGGATAGTTCTCTTAATTATATCAATTAATAACTCTAAATACTTAATTATTACTTCCTCCTTGATGATTAATCATTAACTTATTAATTTCAATTAACAATTATTAATAATAAAATAATCTTATTGATCTTATTAATAATAAAATAATCTTATTAATCTTATTAATAATAAATAATAATTGATTAATTACCCTCTTGATGATTAATAATATTATTATGTGTATATAATTTCCCAAGAGACCTTTAGATATTGTTAGGGAAATGATTTATATTACTCAATCGCTCCATAGAGCACTTCCCTAAAAGAGACCTTTATACCCACTTGGAAAGTTATATAAACATAATTGAATGATATTATTAAACCTATCAATAATTAATCAGTAAAAGGAAATAATATATGATTAGAAGAATTTACCGATAGATAAATAACTCCCTAACCACAAACTCTTATTAATATTATCTTCAGTGTAAGTAATGTGAGTATAACTTATTATTTACTTGAAGATTTTCCTAGAATGGACTAAAATTTAAACTTAGGAAATATGTCCTCTAGTGTCAGTTAATAATTAATTTTAATCAAAAATCAAGAGAATAATTAATTTTAATCAAAAATCAAGAGAATAATTAATAAATAATCAAGATAATATTTAATCTGATCTCTGATTAAGATGTTGATTAATCAAATGAATCATCAAAAAAAGTATTAATTTTAATCAATCATTATTATGTTTATTAATCAACAATATGTAAATTAAATGAGATTAATAATAAAAATCTTGATTATTATTATTAATTAATCATCCTCTTAATAATTAAAAGACGTCGCACTAGGTTATCATATACTTAAGGACACATGATTCGATAAATTAAATATTATTAATCTTACCTAATCATTAAAATGGTTCTTAAGAGGATTATTAATTAATATTAATAATACTTATTTTTCAAAAAGTAAGTACGATGAAACCAAGTTATGTCCTTAATATAATAATTAAGCATCAAGGGATTTATTAATATTAAAGAAATTATTATTAATCAAAAGGATAATTAATCTCAATTATTCATCAAGATGTTGATTAATCTTATTTAATAATTATCAAAAGGTTGATAACTAGTCAATCATCAAAAAGATAATTACTCATCAAAAGAATAATTAATCATCTTGATGTTGATTAATAGTCAAAAGAATAATTAATTATTTATCATGAGGATAAATAATCTTATTTGATAGTTAAGAAGTTAGTTGCTAAGATATTTGTTATTGACCAAGAGGATAATTAATCTTACATAATCATTAAAAGGAAACCTATTATTAATCTCATTTGTTTCTCCCTTTATTTAACTATTATCTAATAATTAAATATATTACGTACGAATAGAATTATCAAGACAATGATAAATAATCAAAAATATAATAGAATGATTATTAGTAAAAATATTAAAATGGTGATTTATTAAAATTAAACTAATTTAATCAAGATAGGTATCAAACATATTTTTATATTAATTAATAATCCCCTTTGAAGATATTCTATTATTGCAATAGATATTAATTATTAAATGTGTATGATGATAAATATTAAGTAATAAACATATTACTTAATAATACTCTTCTTCTACTGTGTCTTTATTATTAATTAATAGTTATAAATTTTCTCTAAGGTGTCATTATCAATTATTTTGACATATTGTCATTTTTTGGATAGATAATTGATAATTTCTTGTTCCATTATAAAATATTAATATTTTATAATTATTTCATCTTCATAAATAACTATATCTGGAGTTAACCGAAATCCTTATTTTTGACCATCACCTTTACTCAATAATATAGTAAGAGAACTTTTATAATATAGGACCTGATATATCATTATTTAACGTAAAATACCCAAAATTTAATGGTATATAGTTGATTACTAAACAGTTATACTTTCCATCATCATTTTTAATATATTGTAGTTAGATATGAGTATTTTATAATCAAAATATAAAAAATAGTTCTCACTGTGAGACTCTTTGAAGTGGGATTATATTACCTTTAAATAATAAATTGTAGTCATCTGAAGCTTTTTACCTTGATTTAATAATAATAGATAATTTTATTGTTGTAATGGATACCATGACTTAACAATATTATTTCGATAAAAATATCATACATAATAACAATAAATTAATGTATAATTATGTACTTAGATTATTACAAATTGATAATAACTTTCTCTTGTGGGTGGACTTTTATATTAATAGTAACCTATTACGTTAATCTAAATAATTTAGATTAACACCAGGTAACAATGAATTGAGAGAGTTTATCTTTAACTTCAGATGGATGATGGATACTTAAATAATCTATAAGAAGTGGATTATCTTTTTTAATTTGTTGATATAGTTCTTTATCAGATAAATTAGTAACCATTTGAAAATGATAAGCTAAGATTTTGGATGCTAAGGATTGTGGTCGAAATCTAAATTCTTTCATAGCTGAAGATATATATTTGACTACTAAACATTTATATTTAGTTTGCTCATTTCTAATTAACACATTAAGACTAATCATTTTTAACATCTCAGTCATATTATATCCAAAATAATCATTCATTAAATTCATAGCTCCTTTATTATTATGTTTTTCTATAGCCAACAAACAATATGTGACCATTTCTTCTATTTGATTAGTTAAATGATAATATCTAATTAATTCTGTTAGACTTGACAAATGATTTCTGTTAATAGCCATTAGATAATAAATTTTCATCTGTTCATAATTACTTAAATTATAATAATACTTCCCTAAATTATACATACACTCAACATTACCATGTTCGATCGCCATTAAATAATATTTTTTCATTAATTCATAATCTTTTTCAATATAATGATAATGCTTCCCTAAATTGCACATACAATCAATATTACCATGTTTGATTGCCATTAAATAATAGAGCGGTAACGCTCTGGAACCCTTTAGAATATCCTTTTACAAAGTAAAAGGATATTCTAAAGGTGGTTCTATTTTTTCATTAGGTCATAGTCTCTATTGTATTGATAATAATAACCTAAATGTTTCATACTAATTGTATATCCTCTATCAATGGCCATTTGATAATATTTTATCATTAATTCATTGTTTCCAATGTCCTGATAATATACAGCTAAATTATTCATACTAACAACATTACCATGTTCAATTGATATTAGATAATATTTTTTCATCTGTTCATAATCTTTTATTTCACTATAATATGCACCCAAATCATGAGCACCTCCAAAGTTTCCATATTCAATAGCCATTAACCAATAGTGTATCATTTGCTGATGATCTTTAATATTATAATAATAATTACCTAAATTCCTAATAGCAGTATATATACCATGATCAATTGCTAATTGATAATATTTAATCATTTCTATTTCATTATTATTAACCTGGTGATAAACTCCATAATATAAATAGATTATTGGATCCTTAACATTATTCTCATCTTTAATATCATCAATTAATAATTTGTATATAAGAGCCAATGAATGAGCATCAGTAATTTTAACATAGTCAAAGTTGCGATGTTGTAGATAATTAATTATATCCAATTCCATTAAACAATAAATTTATAATAGATTAAAAATCATTTTTAATAATGAATAATCATTAGATAAAATTATAATTTATGTAAGATAAACTATCGAATATAAATCATGTAATTTAACATTTGTTTTGAAATAGTTGGTTAATTGATATATCTCTTAATTATCATTAAATATTAAGGTACATTCATAATATTTTTTTGTTCAATGGATATTAATTGTTCCACTTCATAACTCTATAGAAAATTATATTTCTTCATTACTTGCTATTTTTATAATAATGATAATTATTATATTTTGCAGTGTTATTCATTTAGTTTAATGTCTGTGTAGCATTTTAAGCATATGATAACAAGTGACATAATACTAATAGATATACATTTATGTATCAAAATCCTTAATTTCCAGGTAACTAATAATATCTAACTTTATGAACACATAAACATAATAATTATCGGTGTATATTATTAATATGGCATTAAATCATATTAATAATGTTAACTATCTTATATATGGATGATATATTTAATTTAAATTTACATTTTATTAGCAAAAAGATAATATCTCAAGATATTGTGTTATTTTCTCTTTAACTTCATTTTCATTGTTAATATTCAAGTAATCCAGAATCTGACTATCTTCATTTTTAATTTGATCATAAATTTGTGTATCTGTCAGACTTATCATTTGAAAATGATATGCTAATATTTTAGCTGTTATCGATCCAGGTCGCATTCTAAAGTTTCTTACCATCATAGGTAATTGGTTAATGATCACTTTTTGATATCTCTTTTTATTATCTTCAAGATTTTTACAAAAGGTGATCAATTTAATAAGTTCTATCCACAATCTTTAATCAAACTTTCAAAAACTTGTGTAACACAATAATAATTTTCTATTTGAGCATATTTTTCTATTTGTATAATATAATAGTAAACCATTTCTTCTATTTTCCCACTTTTATGATAATATTTGATTAGATCACTTAGACTACCAGCATGTCCTCTTTTTAAAGCCATTAAATGATAAACTATCATTGAAGAATAATCACCCTCCTTATCATAATAGCGAGCTAGTGTACACATACTTTCAACATCACCATGCTCAATTGCCATTAAATAATAGAGCGGTAACGCTCTGGAACCCTTTAGAATATCCTTTTACTTTGTAAAAGGATATTCTAAAGGTGGTTCTATTTTTTCATTAGCTGATAATCTTTAATCTCATAGTGATAATGTTGAGCTAAACTATACATACTTCTCTTATTACCTCTCTCTATCGCCATCAAATAATAATGTTGAACTTTTTTATATTTAGAATGACGACGTGAATAATCATAATAATCACTATAATAATACCCCAACGCATACATGGCTTCACTAATGTCATGTTCAATAGCTTTTTTATAACATTTCTTCATCAATTTTATATAATGAATATCACGATCACAAAAATAGTGAGTATGAAGAAGTATACCATAATAATAACACAGTACTAGATTATTTAAAATAAATTCTTGATCCAATCTGTATTTATTTTCAAATAACAGATTATAAACAATTTCCAAGGTATTATTATCGTTTATTTTAACATAATCCCATTTTATACTAGAATATTTAGTTACATAATTAATAATACGTTGTTCCATTATTATTAATAATAATGATTAATTATTAATATCAATTTTATTAGTAAATAATAAACTGATGTTCCATTCCTTAATACCATATATCAAAATTAGTCATACTTTTAATTTAGTGTTATTATTGTCATTAATAAAGACATATTCCTTGATGATTCTGTAATATTTACTTATTTTATTATTATAATTTAGTACTTGGTACTTGATCTATTTTCTCATCTAAAAGTGAAAGATTAATTTGTATTTATACACTTTATACGTCAGTATAATTTTAATGTTATCCGATAGACATAAATTAATTATTACACCTTGTTAATGATAATTTAATAAAGTTACATCTTGATTAATAGTATTATTTCAGTCTACTTGAAAGAATTGGCCTATCTTGCTGAATTTATATTTTAATCGTTAACATATGTATTAATATACAATCTAATTTTATCTTTTAATTCCATTTCATCTTTTATATTTAAATAATCTAACAATTCAGGTTCTTTATTTTTTATTTGCCAATATAGCTTCTGGGTTGACATATTATTAAGTTGGAAATTATAGTCCAATATTCTAGTAGTTATTGATCCTGGACGGAATCTAAATTCCCTTACCATTATAGGTAGTTCTTTAATAACTAATTTTTGATAATTAGTTTTTCTCTCATCGATGACATTATTATGTTTAATCATTTTCATCATCTCATTAACATTATTTCTGAAATGGCTAGTCAAGATTTCCATGGCTTCTAAATCATTATATTTTTCAATAGCCATTAAACAATAATATATCATCTCTTCTATTTGATTAAATCGTCGATAAAAATTAATCAATCCCTTTAGTGCTTCGATATGACCTCTCTTAACCGCCATTAGGTAATAGATAACCATTGATGAATAATCTTTACTATTCCAATAATAATTAGCTAAATGATACATACTATCAGTATTACCTTGTTCAATAGCCATTAACCAATATTTCTTCATTGCTTCCTCATCTTTAATATTATAATAATAAGCACCTAAATTAACCATACTAACACTATTTCCATTTTTCACGGCCATCAACCAGTATTTCTTCATTTGTTCATAGTCTTTAATACCATAATAATAGGTACCTAAAATATCCATACTAATAATATTTCCTCGTTCAATCGCCATTAGGTAATAATTGATCATTAATTGATATTCTCCTATGCTCCGATAATAAGTCGCTAAATTATGCATACTCTTACTATTTCCTAATTTGATTGCCATTTGATAATACTTCATCATTGATTCATAGTCACCCTTCTGATCATAATATAACCCTAAATTATTCATACCGATACTATTCCCATGTTCAATAGCTATTTCATAATATTTTTTCATTAGGTCATAGTTGTCTTTTTCTTGATAATATCGTGCTAAATTAATCGTACTGTTGTCATCTCCATGGTTAATAGCCATTAACCAATATTTCTCCATTAGATCATATTCTTTAGTTTTATAATAATAGTTACCTAAATTATTCATTGCAACTATTATACCTTGATTACTAGCTAACTCATAATATTTGATCATTTCCTTATTATTATTGTTAATCCGGTAATAGACTCCATAATATAAATAGATTATTGGATCTTCTATATTGCTTTCTTCTTTAATGTTATTAATTAATAATTTATGTACTACTGTTAACGAGTTAACATTACTAATTTTAATATAGGTATATTCATGTTTTTGTAAATAATGAATTATATCTTGTTCCATTAAGTGATAAAGTTATAATTACATTCATAATCAATTTTTATAATTTTTAATCATTTCAACGTTAATATTAAACCTACACATTTTTAATTAGGTCAAATTAAAATAACCAATAACTATTAACATCTATTATTACTAGTTATATATTGATCTATTCTTATTTTTATTTTACAATAGAACTTTTGTTCTGATTTTAACCTTCATCAGTACTATTATTATTTGATAATATCATCAATTTCCCATTTCCACCTTAACTAAATAATATTTGATGATAATGATTATTTATTGGGAACTATTAATATCTTATTCTTTGATGACTATTAACATTAATAAATTAGGTGAATATGTAACTCATTAGATTACTCTTTTACATTATAAAAAGTTCCATTGTTCCATTTGTTCACTATTTTAAATAACAGTTATTATTCTTGTCTTAGATAAGAATAATAAATACTTATACATTATTAATACCACACATTAATGTATTGTCTAATTTTATCTTTAACTTCAGTTTCATCGTTAATACTCAAGTATTCACAGATAGCTGAATCTTGAGTTTTAAGTTGGTGATAGAGTTGTTCATCTGATTGATCATTGGTTATTTGAAAATGATATACCAAGATTTTTGATATTAAGGAATCAGGTCTAAATCGGAATTCCCTAACTTTTAAAGGTATATTTTTGATGATTAATCTTTGGAACCTCTTTTTTTCTTCTTTAATAGAATTAGTTAAATTAATTAATTTCATCATCTCAGTGCCATTTTTACCAAAATGTTCAGTTAAAATTTTCTTGGCAAATGCATCGTTATGTTCTTCTATAGCTATATAACAATAATGAAATAATTCTTCTATTTGCTTGGTTTCTTGATAATAATTAATTAATTCATTTAAACTTTTACTGTGTCCTCTTTTAATCGCCATTAGATAGTAGACTATCATTGATGAATAGTTTTTTTGATTGTAATAATAATTGCCCATATGATACATACTCTCAATATGACCTTTTTCAATAGCCATCCAAAAGTACATTTTCATTGATGAGTAATCTCCTATATCGCGATAATAAGTTCCTAAATTATACATACTACTAACATGTCCCTTTTCAATGGACATTAAATAATATTTTTTCATTTGCTCGTAATCTTTAATGTAATGATAACAAACACCTAAATCATGGAAAGCATCATTGTACCCTTGTTCATGTGCTAATAAAAATTGTTGTTTCATTTGTTCGTAATCTTTAATTCTATAATAATGGACGGCTAAAGCACCCAAACTTACAGAATTACCTTCTTTTATGGACATTTGATAATACTTCATCATCAATTGATGATCATCTATATCTCGATAATAATTGGCTAGATTATTCATACTACCAACATGTCCATGTTCAATCGCCATAGTATGATATTTCTTCATCAATTCAATGTTACCTATTTCTTTATAATAGTTGGCTAAATAATACATCGCATCACTATTATCATGATCAATGGCCATTAAATAATAATTTTCCATTAGTTGATAATCTTTGACGCTATGATAGTACTGTGCTAATTTTAGCATACTATTAACATATCCCTGTTCAACTGCTGTTAGCCAATATTTCTTCATTTGTTCATAGTTTTTATTATTATAATAAAATAGTCCTAAATTATCAAGGGCAATTATATTACCTAGGTTAATTGCCAATCGATAATATTTGAGCATTTCATTTTTATTATTGTTGATTTGGTAATGGGCACCATAATATAAATAAATTATAGAATCGACAAAATCACCTTTTTCCTTAATGTTATTTATTAATAATTTATGTATTACTGCTAATGACTGAGGATTAGTAATTTTAATATAATTGTAGCCATATTGTTGTAAATAACTAATTATATCCGCTTCCATTTAGTGTTATTAGTCACAATTGAAATTAAAATCAATTTATATTAATTATATATGTATAAATTTCTTAATAATCATCAGTAAGGGTTTTTATTCCTAATATATAATCTTTTCTATTCCATTGTAACTTAATTAACACACATTACATTACTATCAAATTATTAATAATTTGATAATTATCTCATTAATATTAAAAATATAATGTGTCAATATATTGTCTTATTTTATCTTTAATTTCAGTTTCATTATGAATATCCAAGTAATCTATAATTTTAATATCTTGACTTTTAATTTGGTTATATAATTGGTCATTTGGGAGGAAATTCATTTGAAAATGATAGGATATAATTTTAGTAGTAATTGAATCAGGATGAAACCTAAATTCTTTTACACTTAAGGGTAACTGTTTAATAATTAATCGTTGATACCTATTTTTCCCCTCTTTAAGAGTGTTACTTAAAGTAATTAATTTTATCATTTCACCAATATTTTGACCAAAATATTCAGTTAAAATCTTCTTGGCAAATGAATTATTATGTTGTTCTATGGCTATTAAACAATAATGAATCATTTCTTCTCTTTGATTAGTGTCTTGGTAATATGTAATCAATTTAGTTAGAC
>Ga0272448_1006273_pt1 | contig 12891 bp, 12 predicted proteins | sample YNPCB0191_FD_202220 | JGI IMG/M metagenome (GOLD analysis project Ga0272448, IMG submission 202220) | Hot spring sediment microbial communities from Yellowstone National Park, WY, United States - YNP-CB-019-1 | ecosystem: Environmental > Aquatic > Thermal springs > Hot (42-90C) > Sediment...
CAAACTCACAGTGCCCTCCTCGCGCTCGTCCGCGTAATCGACGAACGCGATCATCACACGTTGGACCACTCAGACCGGGTCGCCGAGTACGCGCGGCTGATCGCCCAAGCCCTCGAGCTACCTCAGGAAGAAATCGAGGTCATCGTCCCCGCTGCACAGCTCCACGATCTGGGTAAGGTCGGGATGGCGGACGACATCCTCTTCAATCCCAAGTCGCTGAATTCGGCAGAACGGAAGAGCGCGCAGCGCCACGCTGAGGTGGGCGCGATGCTCCTGTCCAAGTTCCCGCTCTTCGAGAAGGGGGCGGTCTTGGTGCGGCATCATCACGAACGCTATGACGGGAAGGGGTATCCTGACGGCTTGAAGGGCGAAGACATTCCAATGGGAGCACGCATCATCGCGGTCGCGGATGCTTTTCAAGCGATGACGGAACAGCGCCCCTATCGACGCGCCTTCTCGCGTGACGAAGCGATTGCGGAGCTGAAGGCGGGCAGCGGGACTCAGTTCGACCCGAAAGTTGTACAGGCATTCCTAAGCATCTTGGAGAGCCGTGAATCTTTGACACCATCAGCCCCCGTGGTGATTCCAGACAATGCGCAGGTAGCGTAGGATTCGCAGCAGATGGTTCTCCTCGTCGTTATGCTCGCATCGGTGGCTGTTGCGCTCGCGCGGGGCGGTCGATTCGGAAATCTCGCCGCGTTGAATCTGCGCTGGCGCGGGGTGATCATCGCCGGTTTTCTCTTGCAAGTGATCGTTTTTTCCTCGGCGTGGGAAAACAGCAGCCAACTCAGACCACTCACTCCGATCGGCTACACCGTGTCTATGCTGGTGCTGTTGGTCGGGTTGCTGGCAAACTACCGTCTTCCCGGCATGTTGCTGCTCACGGGCGGCTTTTTTCTCAACTTCGCTGCGATTCTACTGAATGGGGGGCACATGCCGGCTTCTCAAGCGGCGATGCAAGTGGCTGGCTTGCCAATCCTTCAGCCTGGTCAGACATCGAGCAATTCGATTGGCATGGGACCTGAGACAGTCGCATTCTTTCTGGGCGATGTTTTCGCGATTCCCAAGGGGTTCATTTTCCCCAATGTGTTCAGTCTCGGCGATGTGCTCATTGCCCTCGGCGCGGTGGTGTTGACGCAAAGAGCGCTCGTCGGTTCCATTCCTCCGCCAAATTCCTGAAACGTCGCGCGGTGAATCGTTCGGAAAACAAAACCTTGCGAAGGAGAGGTCCTCTTGCGCAAGGTCGTTTTTGCCGAGCGATCGTTCGCGACGGTTTTACAATGGCGATGTGCAGTTGGGGCAGCGCGTCGCTTTGATCGGGATGGCTGAAAAACAGTAAGGGCACTCTTTGGTGGTCGGCGCTGCCGGCGCCGCGGGCTTGGCGGTCAACTTGTTCACTTGGCGGACGAGCAGGAAAAGCACGAATGCCACGATGATAAAGTTGATGACTGTATTGATGAACGCGCCATAAGCGATGACCGGCGCGCCGGCTTCCTTAGCCGCCGCCAGCGTGGCATACCCCTTGCCGGAGAGGTCGATAAAAAGGCTGCCGAAATTCACTTTGCCCAAGATCAAGCCAATCGGCGGCATGATCACGTCGTTCACGAGCGATGAAACAATCGCGCCGAAGGCGCCGCCCATGATGAAACCGACGGCAAGATCGATCACATTTCCGCGCATTGCAAATTTCTTGAATTCCTCGAGCACAGTGAACTCCTCCTTGAGTGAATTTTGACCATCCCTACCGAGTGTGTTATACTTGGGTTGCCCTCGGACTGGACTGGTCGCGAGGTTTTATTACGCCCCTAACTATATCATACTTGGTTTGCCGGGTCAATGGTTTCGCGCGTGAAATCGTCCCGGCGCGCTAAACGGAGCCAAGCCGTGATCCGACAAGTCATGCCGATCTCCCTCCTCGCGTTCTTCTTTGCGGTTGGGTGCAGCAGCCAGACGACTACAACTGGCACAGTGACCCTCCGGGTTGGTTATTTCCCCAACCTCACCCACTCGCAGGCGGTGATTGGCATTGCCGATGGAACATTCGCGCGCGCGCTCGGCGATAACGTCAAGATCGACGCGAAAGTGTTCAACGCCGGCCCCTCCGTGATCGAGGCGATGTTTGCTGGTCAACTCGACCTCTCGTACATCGGTCCGAACCCGGCAATCAATGGATACGTCAAATCGAAAGGCGCGGCGCTGCGAATCATCGCCGGCGCGACGAGCGGCGGCGCGGTGCTGGTCGTGCGCAGCGATGCCGGCATCAACACCGCCGCCGATTTCCGCGGCAAGAAGATCGCGAGTCCGCAGCTGGGCAACACGCAGGATGTCGCGCTGCGCGCGTGGCTGATGAAACAGGGGTTCAAGCTCCAAGAGCAGGGCGGCGACACACAGGTCATTCCGACCGCGAACCCGGACATTCTCACCCTTTTCCGCAAGAAGGAAATCGATGCAGCGTGGGTGCCGGAGCCGTGGGGGGCACGGCTCGTGCACGAAGCCGGCGGCAAGATTTTTCTCGACGAGCGCGAGCTGTGGGACCAGGGGCAGTTCACGACGGCGTGCGTGATCGTCAGCACGAAATTCTTGCACGATCATCCCGACCTCGTTCGCCGGTGGCTCGACGCACATGTCGATTTGACGCAGCGCATCCATGCCGATCCCGCCTCGGCGAAACAGAACCTGAACCGCGAAATCGAGCGGCTGACCGGGCAGGCACTGCCCCCGGCGGTGCTGGACGACGCGTGGTCGCGCCAGACGGTGACGTACGATCCGATCCGCGCCTCATTGATCGGTTCGGCGGATGCCGCGTTCAAACTCGGCTTTCTTGGCGACACGCCGCCGAATCTCGACAACATCTACGATCTGACGCTGCTGAACCAGGTGTTGAAGGAAAAAGGACTGGTACAAGTCCAGTGAGACAGTGGGATAGTGAGCAGTATTCAGTGAAACTCGAAATTCGCGGCGTGACCAAAATCTTCAAGAGCAAGAACGGCGCGCTGACCGCGCTCGACTCGATCCATCTAGATGTGCGCGCCGGCGAATTCGTTTGCTTGCTCGGTCCGTCGGGCTGCGGCAAGTCTACACTGCTCAACATCATTGCGGGTCTCGACAAGCCGACGGCGGGCGAAGTGCGAATGGACGGCGCGGTCGTCACACGCCCCGGCACCGATCGCGTGATGATTTTCCAGAACGCGGCGCTCTTTCCGTGGCTCAACGTGATCGACAATGTCGCTTTTGGGTTGCGCATGGCTGGCATCGCCAAGGCGGAACGGCAGGAAATCGCGCGGCGCTTTTTGCGGATGGTGCATCTGAGCGATTTCGAGCGGGCGTTCACGCACGAACTCTCCGGCGGAATGCAGCAGCGCGTCGCGCTCGCGCGCGCGCTCGCGCTCAATCCCGATGTGCTGCTGATGGACGAGCCGTTCGGCGCGCTGGACGCGCAAACGCGCGACATTTTGCACGGCGAACTACAAACGATTTGGTCGGACACGCACAAGACAGTGGTCTTTGTGACGCACAACGTCCGCGAAGCGGTCGTCCTCGGCGATCGTGTCATCGTTTTTTCCGCGCGCCCGGGCCGGATCAAGCAAGAATTCGTGATCGATTTGCCGCGCCCGCGCCAGATCGAGAGCTATGCCGTGGTCGATCTCTCGCGCGCGATCATGTCTGTTTTGCGCGACGATGTGCTGGCGACTGAGCTTGATCCGGAAGCGCAATGGCTGCAGCAGATCGAAGAACGGGTGGTGGGCGATGACGTTCTCTAGGCGAGTCCTCGCGCCGGGTTGGACACGCCAAGTCGTTTTCTTCGTGGGGTTGCTCGCCGCGTGGCAAGCGCTCGCGTGGATTGGCGTGTGGCCCGAATTTATCTTTCCGTCGCCGCTCGGCGTACTCCGAACGCTCGCGCGCGGATTTCAAAATGGCACGTTCATCGTCGGCATGGCGATCAGCATGGAGCGCCTTTTGATCGGCTTTGGAATCTCGGCGATTGCCGGAATGCTACTCGGACTTGCGCTCGGTCGCATCCGCCTGCTCGACGAAACGGTGGGCTCGCTCGTGCTGGGACTGCAGGCGCTGCCGAGCATCTGCTGGCTGCCGCTCGCGCTGCTGTGGTTCGGTTTGAGCGAGACCGCGATCCTCTTCGTCGTCGTGATGGGCGCGCTCTTGTCGATCACGCTCGCGACGGAAGCCGGTGTGAAGAATACGCCGCCGATTTACTTGCGCGCCGCGCGCAACCTGGGCGCGCGCGGCTGGCGGTTGTACGCGCTGGTGATTTTGCCGGCGGCATTGCCGGCGATCATCACCGGCATGAAGCTCGGCTGGTCGTTCGCATGGCGCTCGCTGATGGCAGGCGAACTGCTGTACGCCGGTCTCGGTCTGGGGCAATTGCTGATGATGGGGCGCGAACTGAACGATATGAACCAGGTCGTCGCGGTGATGTTCCTCATCATCGCGATTGGCTTGACCGTGGATCGCCTCATCTTTGCGCCGATTGAATCGCGCGTGCGCGAGCGCTGGGGTTTGCAGGCATGAGCCGTCGCGCCAGATACGCTTTGTTATGCAGCCGCAACAGTGTGCAACGCGTGTAATCGGAGGATGGTAGTATAATTCGCCGTGGGAGGCGCATCCAATGATTCAAACCACCGTCGCGCTGTCGTCGGATGAATCGGCTCAGCCGGAAAGCTGGATCATGCAGAATACCATCGACTGTGAGACGATCCTCAAATCGTTGATCTTTATGGCGGACGGCGTTGCGACGACGATTGGCGAGAACGGCGCGCGCGCAACCATGCGGCTGGCTGGGCACCGCGCCGCCGTCAATCTGCTCGAGGCGCTGCCGCTGCAGCTTCAAGTCGCGGATGCGATCAAACGGGCGGGGCCGGTCATGGCAGAACTCGGCTTTGTCAGCGACATTGCGCCGTTGGACGACCGGCGGCTGGCTGTCAGCGGAAACGTGATACTCAAAACGATGCAGGCGCTCGGCATCGAACCCAAACGCCATCCCGCGTGCTATTACACCATCGGCTTGTTTGAGGGTTTCGTTCACGTCCTGAGCAAGACGCACATCTCGATTGTTCACCACGAAATCAGAGATGGCGCCGAGATATGGACGTTAGCGGAATAAGAAAAAATCCCGACCGAGACTGGTCGGGACTTTTCTTGCCATTCACTTGTTTTCTTGCAGGGTGGTAACGACTTGCTGGACGGCGGTGACCTCGTCGACCTTGCCTTGCGAAACCAAATCCTTGATGAGCGTATCCGGGTTCGTGTCCGCCGGCAAGTTCAGCCCCGCGATGAGCTTGTCGATGGGGACTGCGCACTGCGCGCTCACTTCGCGCAGCGACATCTTGCCCTTGATCTGATCGGCTGGCAGAAGCTCGCCGTCTGGCAGCGGCGTGGGGGTCGCGTGCGCTTCGATTTTTGCCGCGGTCGGCGCCGCGGTGGGCGCGGGCGCCGGCGCAGTGCCGAGCCGCGCGGTCAGCGCGTCGCGCAAGGTGGTCACCGAGACGACATCTTCTAGGTCCTTGAGTGCCGTTGTGGGCGCGATGTCCGCCGGAATATTCCCCAACGCATACAGCTCGCTCTGCGAAATCTGCAATCCCTCCATCACGTTCTGCAAAGTCATCCAACCTTTGAGGTCCGCTGCCGTCATCGTTGCAGGATCGATGGCGATTCGTCCGCTGGTCGACCACTGACCGGCGGCTTGGGCGACGAACACCGTCCCCAGGAGCGCGGCGATGAGAACGATCGGCATGAGAAATGGGTTGACGCGCATAACAATTCTCCTATCCGGCTGCCTTACGAAGATTCCGCAATCCGTCGAACCAGGTCGGCGCGAGTTTCACTTCCAGCGCGCCGTGACGCGGACACGCTTCGACACAGGCGAGACAGCCGATGCAGTTGCTGCTGATCGTGCTCGCCGTGGCGACCGGCAATTTCACCGGGCACGGCGCTTGGCACACGGAGCATCCCTTGCACGCGTCGCTCGAGCGGCGAATGCGCAGCACACTCAGATTGCCGATCAGACTGATCGCGCCACCGAGCGGGCACGCGTAGCGGCACCACGCGCGCTCGACGAAGAGCGACGCAACGATGACGACGATCGCCACGGCGTACGCGAGCCAGCTTTCGGTGAGATTGAACTCGAACAGCCAGCCGAGACCGAACAAGGTACGGTACGGGTCCCCATCGGCAAACCACAACTTGACGAGCGAGATGGTCTGATACAAAATCAGCGCGAGGACAACGAATCGACCATAGCGCAGGATGCGGTCGACGCGGTCGGAAACCTGGATGGGGCGGATGTGCAATTTGCGGCGGATCCAACTCAGTGCATCTTGCAGCGCGCCGAAAGGACAGACCCATCCGCAAAACGCGCCGCCTGTCAACAACACGCCGATCAGCAATCCCAAGCCGAGGATCACATTCGAAAGATGCGTCTTGGAAATGAACTGACCGCCGGTCGAGATAAATTTCCAGAGAGTCTCCAGTCCACCAAAGGGGCAGAGCGCATCGATCGATGCGGTGGTTGCTTCGTCGGTCGCGGTGTTGTGGACGACACTCAGATAGAGCATAAAAGCGGCGAACCCGAATTGGACGAGATGGCGCGCGCGTTCCGTCCACGCCATGCGATTGCGCCGCGCCGCCGCAGGCGTCTCGGAGTTCCTGTTGAGAGCGGGAAAGAGATTTTTGGTCGTCACGTGAGTTTCTCCTGAGGCGTTGATGTAGGGGCGAGGCGACCTCGCCCCTACCCATTCTGATTTACCGGCTCCAACGACCGCGCGGACCTTGGGCTTGAGCGCCATTGATGCCGCAGTAATCGCAGACGCCGTCGTTGTTCGCATCGGTGAAGCCGAGCCCGTTGCCGCGCGGCGTGAACTTTTCGCTCAGCTGCGCGGTCACGTGCGTTTTCATCTCAGCGAGCGCGGAATCGGCTTGTGCCGGCGTGATGCGCTTGGCATCGACGGCGGATTTGAGCGCAGCCGCGCGCGGCTCGACGAACGCGTCGACGATCTTGTCCAGCGCGACGCCTTTGGCGTTCGCGACCTCCGCAATCGTTTTGCCGCTGTTCAGCTCCGCCACGAGCGCGGTCTGATCGATTCCGAGCACCTTCGCGGCGACGGCGACCAGGGAATTTTGCGGTCCGCCGAAACCCGCGGGACCCATGCCCAGTCCCCGTCCGAGCGCGGGCGGCGTTGTCGCCGGTCCCTGCGCGAACGCGGCTGTGCCGAGCGACATCAGCGCGATCACGGCGAGCATGGTCGCCAACGTTCCGATCTTGAGCCACTTGTTCATCGTACACCTCCTGTTTCTGCATGGGAAATATTTTTGGTTTGCGGAGCTTTCCCATTTTCCTGCCAAAAGAATACCAGAGGCTTGTGAAGAAGATTTGAAAAAGGGATAGGCGAACGGTGTGGAAAAAAGACCCGTCAGGTCTCGAACGACTTGACGGGTCTCGGTTGCTTTATCGAGGTCGAATCCGCGTCACCGTTGGCGAGGGATTGCCCAGGAGGTTGATCGGCGTTGGAAAGATGTACGGTCGCCGCGTTGGCTCGGTAATTTCGATGGTTGGCAATGGGGTGACGAGCGGCATCGTTGGATAGGGCGTCGGCGTAAATGTCGGTGTGGGCGTGAGTGTAATGGTTGGCGTTCTCGTCGGAAGCGGCGTGCCGGTTGGCTCCGCGGTCGCGGTGTGGTCGATCAGTACAGCGGGCGCTGGTGATGGCGATGTGACGGCAACGAGCGCGAGACAGAGAAAAAGGATGATGAGGAGGAGCGCGTCGCCGATGACAGCGCACGTGAGGAGTTTGCTCTGCCGCATATCCACAGTATACAACAACCCGGCACAGAAAAAAAGCGGGCTGTCGCCGCGCAATCACCAGGCGCGCTTCGCGGAGGATCTGCGTCAAAAATCCGATGTCGGATACGCGGCGAGCCAACGCGTTCTCAACGCATTTCAACCTCATCACGCCGTCGGTTTGTAACCGGCGGCAACTTGGAAATGCCGGGGCAAAGTGATATAATAGCAATGGAACCTGTGAACGCTGTCCCTGGTTGGATCTCGATTTTGTTCGTCTGGTGAACAGGATGTCCGTGCGGGTTCGGTGCAGTTGGAATCCGGAAAATGTACATTGACTGGGCGAAAAGGCACTCTACGATCGCGCGGACGCGCGTGCTCGCAAGTGCCTTTCCATTTTATGCTCCTCGCCCGGGCAAGGGTCGCTGGGATGTTACGGTATTGTTATTCAGTCGCAACGCAAGGGCCCCCATATCGCGCCCGGAACGCGTTATAATCACGGCGCGGGCATTGAACGGAAGAATCGAATGGGCGAGCGCCTGCAGGTCTTGATCGTCGAGGCTTACTCAGCGGATGTGGAGTTGCTGCTGAACCCGCTGCGCCGCGCGGGTTTCGAAGTGGACCCTCAACGCGTGGGCACGGAAGCGGATTACGTCGCCGCGCTCCGCCCTGATCTCGACGTAGTTTTGGTCGATTGCGATTTGCCGGGATTCAGCCCGGCGCGCGCGTTGGCGCTGTTGCGTGACAAAGCGCTCGATGTACCTTTCATCGGCGTAGGGGACCAAACGTCCGTCGATGAGGTGGTCGCGCTCATCCGGCAGGGCGCGGCGGATTTCGTGTCGATGCGTCATCGCGAACAGCTGGGGGATGCGGTGGGGCGCGTGCTGGAGGAAAAGACGCGTCGCAGTCAAGGTCTAGACGCGTTGCGGGCGTCGCAAGATTATGCGCGCAATATTATCGAGAGCTCGCTCGACATGATCATCGCCGTCGACCTGGACCGTCGCATCGTCGAGTTCAACCGCGCGGCGGAAGAAACGTTTGGCTATCGGCGGGACGAAGTGCTGGGCAAGAGCATCGATATGCTCTACGCCGATCCGCCGATGGGAGCGACGATCAGCAAGGCGACGAGCGCGCAAGGGCGGTTGGTGCGGCAAGTTTACAATCGGCGCAAGAATGGCGAGGTCTTTCCCACTTATCTCGCCGCGTCGGTGCTCACGGACGCGCGGGGACAGCCGATCGGTTTGATGGGGATCTCGCGCGACATTTCGAGGATCAAGCGCGCCGAAGAAGAGATCGAGCGGCGCGCGAATGAGTTCTCTGCGCTGTACGAAACGACGCGTGACCTGGCGACGCAGTACCATCTGCCCACCTTGCTGGAGACAATTGTCGAGCGCGCGACGACGTTGCTTTCGGCGGCGGGCGGGGGCATCTACCTCTTCGACCGGGACGAGGGCGCGCTGCGTTTTGAGGCGAGGAAAGGCGAAAAGAATCCCCGGCTGGGCACGCGTGTGGGTATGGGCGATGGATTGGCGGGGCGCGTCGCCCAAACGCGCCACCCCATCATCGTCGATGATTATCGTGTGTCCACATACCAGGCGCAGCGAGCCGACGACCTGCCGATTACGGCGGTCGTGGCGGTGCCGATGTTGCACGGCGGGGAGTTGATCGGCGTTCTCATCGTCAATGAGTTTGATACCACGAGCCGGCACTTTACCCATGAAGATACGCGGCTCTTGGAACTTTTTGCGGCGCACGCCGCGAGCGCGGTTCACAATGCGACCTTGTTCCGGCAGGTGCGCGCCAGCCGCGAGCGGCTGCAAAAACTGTCGAGCAGTCTGCTCCGGGCGCAGGAGATCGAGCGCCGGAATATCGCGCGCGAATTGCACGATGAAATCGGTCAAGCCCTCACCGGGATTCAGCTCAACTTTCAGGCGATTGAGCCGCTGCTGAGCGATCCGAATACTTCCGCGATGCTGGCGGACAGCATGGCGACGATTGAGCGCGTACTGCATCAGGTTCGGGATCTATCGTTGAACTTGCGTCCGTCTGTGCTTGACGATTTTGGTCTGGTGGCGGCGTTGAATTGGCTAGTGAAACGCCAGCCGCAGGGCACCGGGCTGGTCATCGAGCTTGAGGCTGATCCCCTTGAGCCGCGGCCAGTGGCGGACATTGAGACGGTGTGTTTTCGAGTGACCCAGGAAGCGCTGACCAATGCGGCGCGGCACGCGAAGGCAAGCCGCGTCCGCATCGAATTGAAAAAACGCGAGACGGAGTTGGAACTGGTCATCCGGGACAATGGAGTTGGCTTTGATGTTCCCCGGGCGATGCAGCATTCGGCGGCAGGCTCGAGCATGGGATTGCTCGGCATGTACGAGCGCGTCGCGCTGGTGGGCGGGCGAATCGAAATTACGTCTGCTCCCGCCGAAGGAACGCGCATCAGCGCCGTCGTGCCGCTTCACCCGCGCGAATCCTTTGTCGAACGCCGAACGCGTCGGAGGGATCCACTGTGAAGCCGATTCGTGTTCTGCTCGCGGATGATCATGCGCTGGTGCGGGCGGGGATTCGCGCGCTGCTGCAGAAAATCGCGGGCGTCCAGGTCGTCGCCGAGGCGGAGAATGGCAAGGAAGCGCTCGAGCTGATCGAAAAACACAAGCCGGACATTGCGTTGATGGACATTGCGATGCCGGAAATGGATGGATTGACCGCTGCCGCGCGAGTGATGGCGGATTTTCCTCTCGTGCGCGTCATCATTCTGTCGATGCATTCGGATCAAGAGTATGTGATGCGCGCGCTGCGCGCCGGCGCCAAGGGGTATTTACTGAAAGGCGCGCGCATGTCCGAGCTGGAGTTGGCGGTGATGGCAGTCGCGCGCGGCGAGACCTACCTCAGTCCGGCGGCGGCGAACCACGTGGTCGACAACGTGGTGGGGCGCGCTGAAAGCGAAGCCAGCCCGCTGAGTCGCTTGACACCGCGGCAGCGTCAGGTTTTGCAATTGATTGCGGAAGGAAACTCGCGCAAGCAAATCGCGCGGAAGTTGAACGTCAGCGCCAAGACGGTCGATACATTTCGGTCGCAGGTGATGGAAGAGTTGAACATTCATGATGTCGCGGGTCTCGTGCGTTTCGCCATCAATCAGGGCTTGATCTCCGCCGGCCCCTCTGCAAAGAATGGCTCCAAATAATTCTCACCCTCGGTGTACCTGATTGACCTGGTCTAGTTTGATCTTCCACGGTTCGCCTCGATCGCATCGCCCCTTTCTCCTCCGGTTTGCATCAGAACATGGCTGATTCAGCCGATAATCTTTCCTGATTATCAGTGCTGACGAATGCCCCAGATCGTCGCTGAAATCGAAAAATACTCAGGCACGCAGTTCGACCCTGCGGTGGTTCAAGTGTTCGAGCAAATCGTCCAGCGGGAAGGCGAGACGCTCATCGTGAATTCAGCGCGGCAGGTCGCGCGAATGCGGATGGCGCGTCGCGGGGAGGACAGCCAGACGAGTTGGCTTTTGTTTCCGCCTGATTTGAGGGGAGGATTTGCTCTGGCGGAATAGTTTGGCGGGTGGCGCGTATGGAATGAAGAGCATCGTCTCACTTGACGATGCTCTTCGATTTGGAAACCAGGTCGGCGCGGACGATTAGCACCGCGCACCCTCACGGTTGGCGCTGGACCGCGCGTTTGATTTCTTCCACCGCCGCGGGATTTTCGAGCGACGAGGTGTCGCCGGCCTCTTTGCCGAGGTAGACCGCGCGAATCACGCGCCGCATGATCTTGGCGTTGCGCGTGCGCGGCAGATCGCGCACGAAGAGAATGTCGTGCGGCGCGAGGGGTTTGCCCAGCTCGTTCGCAACTTGATTCTTGAGTTCGAGCCGCAGCGCATCGCTCGGTTCGATGTTCGGCTTTAAGATGCAAAAGCAGACAACCGCTTCGCCTTTCACTTCGTCGGGCACTCCGATCGCGGCGGACTCTTGCACCGCCGGATTCTTGACCAGCGCGGATTCCACCTCGGCGGGCCCCAGGCGTTTGCCGGCAACCTTGATCACATCGTCCGACCGACCGAGAATGTACCACAAGTCATCTTCGTCGACCGCCGCCCAATCGCCGTGAACCCATACGTCGGGAAAGCGCGACCAGTATGCCTGAATGTATCGATCGGGGTCTTTCCAGAATCCGCGCGTCATGCCAATCCACGGTTTGCGAATGACGAGTTCACCGACTTGGCCGCGCACCGACTTGCCCGTCTCGTCGACGACATCTGCCGCCATGCCGGGAAGCGGTCCCGAAAACGCGCACGGCTTGAGCGGCTTGAGCCAATTGCCCATGACAATGCCGCCGGAGATTTCGGTCCCACCGGAGTAATTGATGATGGGCAACTTGCCGCCGCCGACCGTGTGGAAAAGCCACAGCCACGGCGTCGGGTTCCATGGCTCGCCGGTGGACGCAAACGCGCGTAGCGACGATACATCGTGCGCCTTGATCGGCTCCTCGCCGAATTTCATCAGCGAGCGGATCAACGTCGGCGAGACGCCCAGCAGTGTGATACCGTGGCGCTCGACCATCGCCCACAATCGGTCCGGCGCCGGGTGATCCGGCGCGCCGTCGTAGAACACGATCGTTCCGCCGAGCAGCAGCGTTCCGAAAACTTCCCAGGGTCCCATCATCCAGCCCATGTCGGTGATCCAATAAAGTGTATCGTAATCGTGCACATCGAGTCCGTGCATCATGTCTTGTGCGGCTTTGATGGGGAACCCGCAATGCGTGTGCACCGCGCCTTTCGGTCGCCCCGTGGTGCCCGAGGTGTAGATGAGCATCAGCGGATCATCGGCGTTGGTCCTCTCGGTCGGCGCGAGTGGAGGTTGATCCTCGATGATCTCGTTCCAATCGTGGTCACGTCCGGCGTGCATGTGCACTTCGATGCCGGCGCGGTGGTGAACGATGACGTGCTTGATGTCCGATCGACCGCTTGCTTCTGCCTCCGCGATCGCTTCGTCCACTGCTGGTTTCATCCGCACGAGTTGCCCGCGCCGAAAGACGCCGTCACTCGTGAACAGGGCTTTTGCGCCGGAATCGATCAGGCGCGTCGCGATGGCGCCGGCGCCGTA
>Ga0272448_1006274_pt1 | contig 12890 bp, 5 predicted proteins | sample YNPCB0191_FD_202220 | JGI IMG/M metagenome (GOLD analysis project Ga0272448, IMG submission 202220) | Hot spring sediment microbial communities from Yellowstone National Park, WY, United States - YNP-CB-019-1 | ecosystem: Environmental > Aquatic > Thermal springs > Hot (42-90C) > Sediment...
TAGAGGGTTGCTGAGCGGCGACAGACCGCAGCCGCCGCACAAGTGTGCTCCAATCCGCCTCTTCCATGCGCGGTGCGGCATAGGCCCCGATCCTCTTTGGACAAGTACGCTGCCTGGTGTTGCGAGACCGCCTTCGCGGCATGGCCTGGCCGGCCTCTTCGGCTGCAACGGTGCCGGATCGGACGCAGCCGCGGATGCGCAGGGCGTCTACTGGTCGTCCTTGATGTTGTCGAATCGCGGGTCTGTCAGGCGGCTGCGTGCAAACTTGGCCCAATCGGTCGTCGGGTAATCCCATACGCAGCGTTTGAGCATCTGGTACGACTTCTTCAGGTTGCCCGCCTTCAGGTAGGCATCGCCGCCCCAATAGAGGGCGGAGGCCTTCAGGTCGGGGTTTTCGTACTTGTCCACGAACTGTCTGAAATGGTCACCGGCCTCGGAGAATCTCTCGGCCTGTATGTAGCAGATTCCGATCCTGAAGGCAACCTTGTCCGCAGAGGGATGGTCCGGGTGGGCCTCGACGAACTTTTTGAAGATGTTGAGGGACGTCAGATAGTCCTTCTTGTCGAAGAAGTAGGTACCGAGGCGGATTCGGGCTTCGGGAATCTGCGAGCAGTTGGGGTAGCGGTAGAAGAGCTTGACAAACTCCTCGCAGGCGCGCTCGAAGTCGTTCTTCTTCTGGTAGCAGATCGCGAGGTCGTACTGGGCCTGGGGTGCGGTAGAACTATTGGGGTACTGTGCGATCAGTGTTCGGTAGCCGCGGATCGCTTCGTCGAAATCGCCACGTTCCATAGCGAGCCGCGCGAGTAGGAAAGCGGCCTGATCGGATATGGGGTTGTCGGGGTGGGTGATGAGCATCTCCTGCAGGACCGTTTCGGCTTGCTTGATCTCGGATATGCCGAGCTGCTTCTGCTTGAGCTTGAGGTGTCCCTTGCCCATCTCGTAGTAGCACTCGGCAACCTTGTAGAGCGTGTCCACCTCGATCTGCTTGCTGCCGAACGTGCGGGAGAATGCTACCAGCTGGCCATCCGTGCCGACGATCACCTCGCACTTGACCTGCCTATCCACCGGTTCCCGCGACTCCGTGCTGTACCGATCCACGTAGGTCACCGTGAACGTGGAGCCGTAATCGGCTTCGAGCAAGTCGTTATTCAAGTCCGGCGCGTTTGCTTGCCTCATCGCAACGCTACCGGTAAAGACGCCGCTGTGAGGAAGGGTCTCGCGGAGAAGAGCGACAACCTTGTCGCCGACGCTCGACTCGACAGTGACTTTGATGGTGTCCTGTTCCCTGGACACGTCCTGGTCGAGGTCTTCGGCCCGGATATAGATCCTGTCGCTGATGTGAACGGAGGCGACTTCGTTTTCGTAGCGGTCGTCGGTAACCTGCACCATGCCGTCGCTGACAAGCCGGGCCTTTGCGTAGCGGCGGGCCTCGCCTTTGTTACCTGCGGTGAAGAGATCCACGTACTCTGCACTGACGATGTCCTTGCCCGAAAGGTTGAGAACCGGGATCTCGTTGGCCGGCTTGCCCTCGGACTCCTGGTCGGCAGCGTCTCCCGAGGCTATCGTGTTGGGAGATGTCTCATCACCGAGGCGGAGCTTCATCGCTCCTCGGAAGTACCCGCGTGCGACGCAGGCAAGGACGTCGTCTATCTTGTCGCCTGCGCCCATCTCGGTAACGCCGGGAACGCGGCAGACAAGCTTCTGCTTGGCGCCGCTCGTCGTCGAGAGGCTCACAGTCACCGTGCTGCCGCTGTCAAATGCCTGATCGGTGTCGTAGACCTCGACGACGATGGGCTTTTCGAGGTGGAGCAACTTGATGGCGTCGGCCTCATCCGGGCCTGGAAGAAGCCCCTCCTTCTCACCGAGTCCGACGATGCGGATTCGAGCGTCCGCGCTCACGACCGCAGCGATCCGCATCTTGCGCTCGATCCGGTTTCCTGGGTCCGTGTTTTCTTTGTCCTCGTAGGCTACCTCCAGCCACTCGCCCTCGTTCATCTGGAGCGTGCCCGGTCGTTCGTCGGGCGTGAGGTCGAGTTCCTTGGTAAAGACGCCGGAGTACGGCTCGGTCTCCTGGGCTGTAAGGGTGATGGTCCTGCCGGTCGAGGTCCGTGCAAGGATGGGGATGGAGTCTGTTTCGTCGGTCGTGTCTTCATCGTAGTCCTCCACCTCGACGATGATGCGCGTCGGGACCTGGATGCGACTGACATAGCGGACGACCGGGTACCGGTTGCCGGCGTCGTCCTGGCGCCAGTCCCGCTTGATGACACGGATGGAACCGTTGTAGTAAGTGGCGGATAGCATCTTGCGGAGCATCTTCGGAACGCCGCTGGAGACGTTCCGCTCGTCGTTGTAGGAGACCGTGAGCACGTCGCCGGGCGTGATCTCGAGGGTGTCGTTCGTAGCGATCTCGTGGACGTTGGTACCGGAGGGGACGAGCTTCTTGTCCTGCTCGCCGTATATGGCGAAGTAGGCGACGGCCGGTGCATCGCCTTGGTACTCCTTGATGAGCATCTGGACGTAGCGAGCCTTGATGGGTTTGGCGGCTTTGATGACGGCTCCCATGCCGTCGGGATCGGTCTCCACCTTCGCGTATCTCTCCAGCTCCTTCTTGGGCGACTTGAGAAGGTCTGGGTAGACCTTGGGATCGAAGAACTCTTTGGGAATGATCTCGAAATCGGCGCCGGAGGGGAGCCGCCAGGCGGCCCTGGCGACGTTGATGATTTCCCACTCCTGGAAGTAGTAGGTGATCGTGTGGACGCCCTTCTGGAGGAAGATCTCGCCCTTGTGGGACCAGTTGCCGGCAGCGGCGTGGTTGCCGGGATACTCAGCGATCAGCTTGCCGTCTACGAGCAGAAACGAAGCGTCGTCGGAGTCGGTTGCGAACCCGTAGGTGCCGGTCTCTGGGGCGTAGAAGTTGCCCCAATAGACGGCGATGTAGTATTCGCTCGGACCGAATGGGTTGCCGGCCTCGTCGTTGATCCACTCGACATTACGCTCGCCGTAGATCATGGGCGCGAGTTCGCACATCATCATGGCCTCGTCCAGGGTCTTGGGATCGCCGAGCATGTTGGGCATGAACCGTACCTTGAGGGCCGCGTAGTCAAGCTTGTCGTGGTAGTTCCACGCTTCGGGGACCGAGGCAAGGACGTCCCATGTCTTGTTATCCTGCGAGTAGAGTATGCGGTATCGGACGGGTGCCCGATCCTTTGCCCCGTCGCCGCGGTGCCATTCGATCCTGGTGATGGTGAAGAGGTCCTTAAGGTCAACGGTCAGCCACTTGGGGACCTTCCGGTCCTTTGCGCCCATCCAGCATTGCTCCGGGTCGCGCGAGCCGTCAATCGCGAATCGCGCGTCGTGGCCTTCCGAGCAGTCGGAGGCCGTCGCGTCGGGCGGCTTGGGACCGGTCTTGATCTTGCCGTCGAACTTGCCGGAGTGCGGGGCGGTCTCTTCGAGCTCAGCCTCGACGGTATCACCGGAGGAGGATTCTACCGCGACCTTGACTTTGTCCGGCTTGCTGGAGATGTCGCGGTCGGCGTCAACGACGCGGACGTAGATAAAGTTGCCGGGCTTGATCTGTGTTTCGTTGCGGAACGCCTTGCGCTTCGGCTTAGTCTGGGCAAGGGTGCTCGCGTCCACTTCCTCCTCGTCCTTGATCTTAGTCGAAGCGGCATAGAGCTTGGCGTCGGCGGCGATCCGGACGGTTCGCAGCGCCTCCGTGCCCTCCTTGACGCCGAAGTCCTTCTTGAAGTACGGCGCATAGTCGTAGCTGATCGTGTCGGTGCCAATGACTTGGAGTTTCTTGTCCCCGACGACGGCATCACCCAGCGTAGTTGCGATCGAGCCGATAAAGAGGCCGGGCCCCGCCTCGCTCTTCGAGAGGTAGATCGTCTCCCTGTCGCCGGCGGTGGTCGTCACGATGATCGGGACATCCGCAGAGCCGCGAGTCACCATCAGATGTTTGTCGGAGAGACGGATGCGGAACTCCGTGCCCGGTTCGAGCAACTGCTGGGCGTCACCGCGGTAGGCACCGATGAGCCGGAGGATGTCCAGAGCCTCCTTGTAGCGGCGCTCCTCGCTGTAGAGGACCCCCAGACGGAACATGATCGAGTCCGCCGTTTCCGAGACCGGCTGGAGCGCCAGGACCTCCTTGAACTGTTGGATTGCCTGCTCCTTGTCGCCGCGGTAGTGATAGACGACTCCAAGCATGAAGCGTGCGCGAAGGCTGATATTCGTGTCCCGCGACTTGGCCAGATCGCGGAAGACCTGCTCGGCAGTGCCGTAGACTCTCTGGGCAATGAGCGTCTGGCCGATGCGGAAGCGTGCTTCGATCGCCTCCTGTGTCTGTGGATAATAGGTGATCGCCGATCGGTACTCGTCATGGGCGAGATCGTAGCGCTCGGCCTTGTAGTAGCAGTCGCCCATGAGGAGTTGCATTTGTGCCTTGACGTCGTCTGGGACATGGGGGTCCTTGGAACGGCGGATGATGAACCTGCGGCACGTGTCCGTCGCTTTTTGCACCTCCCCGAGCCTGAGGAGGCCGCGGACGATCAACTGGATATACTCGGGGGCAAGCTGATGCTCGTAAGTCGGGAAGAGCTTCTCGTTCTCCTCGTACTTCTTGAAGGCAAGCTCCTCGTCTCCGGATAGAGCGTACATGTTTCCCCAGAGCAGCCCGGCTTCAGGTGCGTTGGGGTCTATCGGAGCAACGCCTGCGCCGGCTTTGGCAAGAGCGTCGCCGAAGTACTTCTCCGCGTCCTGCGCCTTCTGCTTGTCTATGTCCGGATGGACGTGAAGGAGCGAGCGGTAGAGGCCGGCGGCTTCCGAGTAGCGGCCCGCCCTCATCTTCGCGTCGGCCTGCTCCATCCCGCGGTCCCAGTACCACGGGTCGTTCGCAGGACTTTCGTAGATCGCTTTCTGGAGGGTGATCTGTGCATCAAGGAACTTGCCGGCCGTTGCGTAGTAGCCGGCGAGCGCAACGCGGGCCTGGAAGGCTTCACCACGTCCCTTGAAGGTGCGGACCATCTGTTCGCAGTGCGACCGTAGTCTCTGCTCGGCCTCCGTATCCATGTGCCGGAAGACCTTGACCTCCGCGACCTCCATGATGTTCGGACGTAGGTTACCGCCGCCGTTCTCTTTCATCACGAAACGGATACGATTTGTCTTGATCGGTGGGAATGTGTGTGGGCAGTAAACCGTGCGTGCCTCGGTCCAGTCGGGTGTCGCCGGGACGTCGGCGAACTGTTTGCCGTCCCAATATCGCACCCGGTAGGCTTTCGGGAGGTTGCGCGAGTTGCCCCAGTAGATCTCGACTTTCGAGACGTTCTCCGGCTCCTCCCAGGTACACTCGACCCAGTGCTCCTTGAGCTCGTTGAGAGACATCCAGCAGTAACGGGAGCTACCATCCATCCCGTCCAATACCCCGTCCGTGAGCGGAACGGGGGAAAACCCGGCGTAACTGGAGTCGGTCGTGGCAACGATCTTGAGCTCCGGGCCATAGTAGGAGATGAGCGCGAACCAGGCGTCTATGACCTGGCGAAGCCCCTGGCCGGCGAAGCGTTTGACGATCGTTTCATAGAGTGGGATCGCCTTGCTGTGCAGGTTTTGCGACGCGTAGATATCCGCTGTCCGACTGAGGGCATAGACGTTCTCTGGGTACTTGTCAGGAAACTCCTGAGCGATCCTGGTATAGAGTTTGATGGCCTCGGCCTGTCCACCGGCTTTCTTCTCGTAGCTCTGGGCAAGTTGCCAGTAGAGCTCGGCCACTCGTGTACTGCCCTTGTTCTTCGCGACCCAGTCCGCCAAGAGCAAGTCCCGGGCACCGGGCTCGAGTTCGGTAATCCCCACACTTACTGCGCGGAAGGCGGCCTCCGAGGTTGGGTACTCGGCGATGACCCTGCGATAGAGTGTGAGCGCCTGGTCGTCAGCCTTCTTCTCCCGGAGCACTTCCGCCTCGGTGAAGAGCATCTCAACGACGTTCGGATGATCGGGATTCTCCTTGACCCACTGCTCCGCGTATTCCTGGGCTTCGGCGAAACGCTTGAGCGTGCGCTGAATCTCGACGATCCGCGAGCCGGCGTACCACCGGTCAGCGCCTTTCATCCGATAGTATTCTGTGTAGGCTCGGAGTGCAGCCGGCGGGTTCTTCGGATCGTAGAGGAAGTAGAGGTCTCCGAGGAGGCGGGCCCAGGAGGCCGTCTTCTTGTCGTTGTAGCACTGGAGCGCGAGTGTCCGGGCAAGGTCGAGGTTCCGCCATCGTTCCGCGCAGAGCCGTACGATGTGAGATTTGAGCTCCTCCGCTTCCGGTCGGTCCGGATGGTCGCTTATGACCTTCTGGTAGACATTCACAGCCTCCTGCCACTGCTGCATTCGCTCGTGTGCGGCGGCGAGCGCGAGGCAGACCGAGATGTCGTTCGGATACGCCTCGAAGGCAGCTTTGCATACCCTGAGCGATGCCTCGAAATCGGGCTTTTCCTCTTCGAGATAGCTCTGGGCCATGAGGAGCAGGTAGCGTGCCGAGGGCCGCGACGGCTTGTTCAGCCGTAGCCCCTCGAAGTTTTTCTGACGGTAGTAGATTCGGTCCTCGAGCTCTTTGACGGGGTCCGTGGCATCGGCCGGTGCGTTCTTGGGCAGGCTCTCGAGGTAGCGCGTGTAGAAGTCCAGAGCATGGTCGTAGGAGCCGAAGCCGTGGTGCGCAAGGCCGGCCCAAAGGAGCTTCCTGCCGGTCGGAGATGCGGGGACCTCGATGCTCACGCCTTTCAGGAGGCCGCCGGGGCCTTCTTCGCTCTTGATCTTGAGGACGAGCAGGATATTTCCCTCGAGCCGCTCGCTGCTGAAGGGGACGGTAAAGGAGCCGCCGCCTCGGTGCTCGCCGACCACCTTGCCGTCGGCGTACACCGTCACAGTCCCGCCGACCCCTGCGAAGCGGAGCCGGTAGAGCCCCTGACTCTTCGCCGCGGGGACCTCGGTGTCGTACCACCCGACGCCTTTGTAGTCGCCCCAATCCGTCCCGGTCTTCACCGGCTTCCAGGTCTCGTCGTGCCCGACCACGGACCACTTGAGAGCCTCCCCTTGGTTCTCGGGGTCCAGCTTGAGCCGCCAGTCCGCAAGCTCGATCGTCTGGACCGTAAGGGACTGTAGTGTCGGGCTGAGATAGTCCCGCCGGGCATCGTCAATCTTGGCATGGAGGCCGGCGAAGCGGGCGTCCGTCCGGATATCCTCGAGATCGAGGAATGCATATAGCAACTCCTCAGTCTGACCGAGTTTGGCGAGGGAGCGCGTCTGGTAGACGAGCGTGAGGGCGCCCGCGTAATCGTGCCGTCCATCAGCGAGGAGCCTTCCCGCGAGCGCATTCGCCCGGGGCCAGGCGTCCTTTTCGTTCATGAAGCCGACCAGCTCCGCTCCGAGCAGTCGCACGCGCGGATGGTAGCGTCGAGTCCCAGCGACGTCCGCGTAGAACGCCTCGGCTTCCTCCGGGGTCTTGAACAGTCCGAGCAACTCCTTCGTTCGCTCGGCCCAGTCGCCGACGTCCGGGTAGTCCGTGTAAATCTTCCTGAACGCGTCGAGGGCCGCCGGCCCTTCCAGCACCTCAGTCGCAAGAGTCCAGTAGAGGCGGGCGGCAATCGCGTCAGCGTACTTGGCCGCAGATTCCCTGAGCAGCTTCTCTGCGTCTGCCTTCGCTCCTTTGCCGAGGTAGACTCGGGCGAGGGCGACGATCCCCTCGCCGTCCCGCCACTCGGGGCGCTTCTGGACGAACTCGGCGATGATCTTCGCCGCATCGTCATAGCGCTTCTCCTGGAGGTAGCGGTTCGCAGCCTCCCAGCGGAGCTCATCGTCAGGCGACTGGCCCAGCAACTCCTCCAGCCGTCTCATCGCCTCCTCGCGCCTATCCGCGACCTGCCAGAGCGCCATGCAAAGCCCCCGACGAGCCTCCTTCGCACGGGGGCTGTCCTTGTAATTCGCCAGGAACTGCTCATAGCTCTTCGCCAGCTCTGCCCACTGCCTGGCTTCGGCGAGACACTGAATCCTATACCAGAGCAGCGCCTCGGAGGGTTCGAGCCTGTACGCCTCGCCGTAGGCCTCGGCGGCGCTGTAGTGCTGCCGGAGATGTTCCCGGTATATGCGGGCGATCTCCAGCCACTTCTCCTTCAGTGTTGGATCGTTTGGGTAGTTCTGGATGAAACGGCTATACTCGAAGATCGCTCGCGGATACTGGCCGAGCCCCTCGCCAGAGAGCTTCGCCACGAGCTCCTGGGCCCGCTTAGCGAGCGGGCTTTCAGGGTAACGTTGGACCAACTCCGCATAGACATCGCGCGCCTTCGCGATATTGGCCAAACGGTACTGGTAAAGCTCCGCAATGCGATAGAGCAGCTCCGCATTCGAACTCGCGGCGGGGTTCTGCTTGATCAAATCCTCGTACTCCGTGGCAGCCTCGGCGGCTTTGCCCAAGATGTCGCCGTAGATCGAGGTAATGTAGAGCCGCGTCTGCAGCGAGGCGTCCGGAAACCGGTTGATGTATTCCTTGTACTCGACTATGGCCTGCAGGAACTCGCCGCGCGCCTCGAGGGATCGCGCAATCCCGAGCCGGGCCTCCCGGGCTTCCGGCGCATCCGGGTAGGCCTCGGCCACCTTTCTGAACGCCCGGGTAGCCTCGTAAAGCCGCCCGGCTGCCACGAGGGCGTAGCCGTAGTCGAGCTTGATCCTCGCCATTCGAGCATCCTGCGGGAACTTCGCCATAAGCTCCTGGTACATACGGACAGCGTGGTCGTAGCGTTTCAGCTCGATCAGACGGGCGGCGAACTTAAGGTAATCGTCTGCCGTCTGCGGTCCGGGCTCCTCCTTAGCAGGCTGCTGGGCAAAGGCAGCCGAACCGAACCCGCCGAACACCGAAGCCGCAGCTACCATGAATCCCGGAAGCAAGGAAAGCAGGCGGAGCGACGCCCGAAGCCGAAGCTCCACCCGCCGGCGCGTGATGTAATCTCCTCCCGGCCCCCCAGCTTTCTGACCGTACCTACACTGTGGCCCTGCCGTCATGACAATCCTCCAGAAAGCGTCGAGAAGTCCCTGTGGGCAACGAAGCCTCAACCCCTTGAGTTTAGCAGGCCGTCCGATTGCGTTCAAACCGCCTCGCCGCCGCCCTGGGCAGCGCCCGGTAGACAGCTCCCGGTATCCCCGAGCCGGCGACTTGGCGTCCAACTGCGGCGTCTATCGTTCGACTGCCGCCGGCGAAAGGATGACGAGTGGCGCGATCTGCTCGGTAACCTTCGGGCCGAGGACCTTAGAAAGTTGAGAGAGGGAGTCGAACCGCCCTAAGGAGTTTCTAAGCTCGACGATCTTACGTGCCTTCGCGGGACCGATACCCGGCAGAAGTTCGATCTCCGCGGCAGGGGCTGTGTTGAGGTCAATTCTATGGGCATAAGCTGGCGCGCTCACGACTTCCACGCTGGACCGGCGGAAGTGCGGGAGGATGAAGAACCTGACGAGAATGCCGATGAAGAACAGGAGAGCCAGGGCAAAGAGGGCGAGACGCTCGGAGCGAGAGAACTCGTATGGCGCCGGGGGCTGGCCTTCTTGCGTCATGGGTCAGCAGCGTCTACAGCCGGAGCCCCTTGTAGTGGTCCTCGAACTCCGTGAGAATGGCCAGGGCCTCCTGCGGATCGTCCGTCAGACGCAAGAGGTCGAGGTCGTCCCCGGAGACGAAGCCGCGTCCCAGCATCTCGCTACGAATCCACTTGAGCAGCCCGCCCCAGTATTCGCTCCCGATAAGCACCAGGGGGAAATGGGGAATTCGATGGGTCTGGATCAGGGTGACCGTCTCGAATACCTCGTCCATCGTGCCGAAGCCGCCCGGGAAGATGACAAAGCCGTGGCTGTACTTGACAAACATGACCTTCCGGCAAAAGAAGTAGCGGAAGCGGAGGAGGGTCTCAACGTACCGGTTCGGTTTCTGTTCGGTCGGAAGGTCAATGTTGAGGCCGATCGAGCGGCCGCCACCGTCGCGCGCACCGCGATTGGCGGCCTCCATGATCCCCGGCCCGGCGCCCGTGATTATCGCATAACCGCTCCGCGCGAAGAGCTTCGCCGTGCGATACGCCATCTGATAGTACTTGTCCGTGCGCTTGACCCGCGCCGAGCCGAAGATCGAGATCGCGCGGCCAGCCGCCGCGAGCGTCTGAAAACCCTCGACGAACTCGGACATGATCTTAAAAAGCCGCCAGGTATCCTGTTCCATCGGTACTTCGGCCATAACCATCCTCCAGTGTTCGTGTCAATCGCACGAGAGACGGTCCGTCGAGCGATTCCGCTCGAAGCCGCTCGGGCAAGCCCGCCTTCCTGACTACTTCCTTGCCGGGGAGCTGGAAGGCAAGCTTGACCGCGCTTGCGAGCGTCTTCCGACGGTAACGGTACAGCTGCGAGGCGACGAACTTCAGCGATTCGTACCGCTCGGGCCGCGGCTTCGGCTCGATACGCAGGAGCACGCTGTCCACACGCGGCCTGGGGTAGAAAACCGTACGCGAGATCACCCGCCGGATCCGCGGCGAGCCCAAGAGCTGAACGACCGCACCGATCAGCCCCCGCTCCCTCGCACCTTCCGGGGCCGCGATCTTCTCGCCCACTTCCTTCTGTACAGTTACAACGAGCAGATCGAGGCCGTCCTCCAACAGGCTGACGATCACGGACGTCCCGACCGAATAGGGGAGGTTCGACACACACTTGAACCGGCGGAGGCCGAGTTCGTTGAACCGCGCCCGGACCCGGCGCCGGACCTCTTCGTTCAGCGAGTGCTTCGAGCCGAGGACGTCGGCGTTGAGGAGTTCCGCATTGGCTACGCCACCCATGAACATGCGCCAGATCTCGCAGAGCCGTGCGTCAATCTCGACAGAAAACAGCCAGCCGGCCTCCCGAGCGAGGTACCCGGAGAGCAACCCAGTACCGCCGCCGACCTCGAGAACGAAGTCCTCCCTCGACAACTCGGCCTCGCGGGCGATCAGTTTGAGCAAGTTGTGGTCAACCAGGAAGTTCTGGCCGAGGCTCTTGCTCGGTTTGAAACCGCGTCCGAGAAAAATTCGGCGGAGTTCGCTTTCCGTCTGCGCCATGGGCGAAACCGATTTGATTATAAGCAATCCCCCAGACCTGAGAAAGAATCGACCGGACGACGCGGCGCACTTCCGTCCCCGCAGCCCAGGCGGAATCAACGGGCCTACGCGGGGTTCTCACCTCGGTTGCGCTCGGAGCCTACACTGAGCCCATTGCTTCGGACTGCGGCGAATTGACCTACTCCCAGCGCACCGGCCCCGAAGATCCGCCATCGGATCTGCCAGGTGCCGAAAAACAAAGCACCCAAGCTCCCACAAAGAACGTGCCGCTTCAGCCTGCGCGAATATCTACACGCTCGTGCCAGCCTCGCCAATGCGTTGCGGCTTCGTCTTCAGGCAATGTCAATCGGCTGCTTCTTCTCCGCCGACTCGACGATGGCCGCGGTCACCTTGAGAATGTGAAGACCGTCGTCAAGCGAGGGCCCCGGTGCCTTATCCGTGAGCACGGACTCCACGAAGTGCGCAATCGCCTCGAAGGCAAAGCCGGTTGGCTTGCCCCACACGTCCATGTAGAGCGTGCCCGGGTAGGTGTACGATTCCGCCGTGGCAATCCTGACGGTGGTCTCCGTGGCGTCAACAGTGATCGCTCCCCGGCTGAAGACAATCTCCATCTTGGAGTCCACGAGCGTGGGGCGCGTCTTGGGGAGGATCCAGCAACTTTCGAAGTTGCCGATGGCTCCGCTGTCGAACTCGACCACAGCGGCGTAGACATCGGGCGTATCGTAGCCGAGCTTCTGGAGCACACCCGAATGGCTCATGGCGAAGACGCGGCGGATGTTCCCGCCGAAGAGCCAGCGCACCCGGTCGATCGTGTGGCTCATTAGCCAGTGCGGCAGCCGCGTCCTGGCAGACCAGCTCTTGAGCATCTCGGTGGGCACGTAGAGCGTATTGCTCAGGCGAGCATAAGCGTAAACCGGCTCCCCGAGCTTGCCGTCGAGGACCGCTCTCTTCGCGTGGATCATGTAGCTCATCCACCGGTTCGAGAAGTTGATCATCGTCTTGACGCCGGCCCGTCGCGCCGCCTCGACGATTGCCACACCATCCTCGACAGTCGTCGCAAGGGGCTTCTCGATGAGGACGTGCTTCCCGGCGTCCAGCGCCTCGACAGCGACAGCGCGGTGCAAATGGTCCGGCGTCACGATCGAAACCGCCTCCAGCTCCTTGAGAGCCAACATATCCGCGACGTTGGCGAACAGGTTCGGGACCTTGTATGCCTCGCCCACACGCTTCAGCCGTTCAGCGTCGGGATCCGCAACGGCGATCAGCTCCGCATCCGGGATGTGAGCGTAACACTTGCAGTGCTCCTGGCCCTGGGTGCCAGCTCCGATGACTCCGACCTTCAATCTCCTCACGGCGTCGCCCTCCGAAAATAGCCGATTGCCTCCAGCAGCGCTGAGCACCTGCGGAGGCGATATTCCTTTGCTCGTCGAGCCACATGCCCCCGAGGGCACCAACGGCGCCCTATCACACTACGCAGAGTCTAACCGTTGGGGGGCAGCCCTTCAAGTCCACAGGCGCCGGTGGGACGTGCGTCATCGTGAAAAAAGCCTCTCCCCCTCGGCACACGCCCCACGAATAAAGAGTCCTCCGGCACCGCAGCGGGCGAACCTCTGCCCGGGATCTGCGGCGCTCATAGACTGGCCACCACAGCAGGACCAGAGGTGGGAACCCCCCCCGCCAGCCCGCCATTGAACCTGAAGAACTTTTCACTCCCCCACTGCGGCACCGAACCGCAAAAGACCTCATCCCAGCGCGATTCTAAGCCGCATCGGGCAGACGCAAAGCTTGCACTCCGCG
>Ga0272448_1006275_pt1 | contig 12890 bp, 8 predicted proteins | sample YNPCB0191_FD_202220 | JGI IMG/M metagenome (GOLD analysis project Ga0272448, IMG submission 202220) | Hot spring sediment microbial communities from Yellowstone National Park, WY, United States - YNP-CB-019-1 | ecosystem: Environmental > Aquatic > Thermal springs > Hot (42-90C) > Sediment...
AACTCGACGACGGCCAACAGCAACGGCAACCAGGCCGCAGCGCTGATGATCATCGGAAAGACGACGCTGACGACGAAGAAGCCACTGAAAGCATAGGTGACGGCACCGATCAGACCACCAACCACCCGTGCGCCCAACACGCGCAGGAAAACATACATGTTGAGGGCGGCCAGAAAAAGCGTCAGCGCGGCAAAATAGCCATAAGCTTGGGGAAGAGGCAGAACGTAAAAAAGAACGCTCAGTGGATAGAGGGCCGAATGTTGCCCTGCCGCCAGAAAGGGGACGCCGGCAAAGAGATACGGATTCCACAGGGGGAGCTGACGGTTGCGCAGAGAGTCAACAATGAATGTCTTCCAGGAATAGTTCTCGAGGATGAGATCGCTGAGCAGACTGTTGTGCGGCACATCCACACCGACACTTGCTGCCTGTGCCTGCCACGGTAGCCATTGATAGAGATTGTCAATAGGAAGCAGGGTCTTGCCACCGCCGACCACCGGCCAGAAGAAGATAACGGCCAGGATCAAAAGCAACAACACTGCCACAACGTCTGTGCGAAGGCGTGCGAGCAATTCTATCCTCACATTAGTGTGGAGTGTACTGCTGACTGGCCGTCTGCACTTTTTCTGACACCGGCCTGAGACCGCGATAGCGCCAGCGCATTTGCCACACGCGCCAGGCAGCCTCAGTATTGACCCTTAGCGACATCTTGGACTTGCCGTGCACGCGATCCTCGAAATAGATGGGGATTTCCAGAATGCGGAAACCGTTCTTTTCGCAGAGATAGGCGATCTCCACCTGGAAAATGTAACCATTAGAGCGCACCTGGGGCAGTCCGATCCGTTCCAGCACCTCGCGGCGCAGGCACTTGAAACCGGCCGTTGTGTCATGCACTTTGAGACCGAGGATGCTACGAGCGTAGACGCGACTTCCCCACCAGCTCAAGAAGCGTCGCCATAGTGGCCAGGCATCGTCAACGCGACCACCGGCAACGTAGCGCGAGCCAACCACCACATCATACTCGCGAATCTTGTCAAGCATAATCGGCAGATACTCGGGCGAGTGCGAGAAGTCGGCGTCCATTTGGATGACAACGCTTGCCCCGTGCTCCAACGCCCAGGCAAAGCCCGCAACATACGCCGTGCCCAGCCCTTGCTTAGCCGGCCGATGGAGAACAAACAAGCGCGAGGGGTATGTGGCAGCAAGGGCATCGGCAAGACGGCCGGTGTCATCTGGCGAATTATCGTCTACGATTAGCATGAAGAGGTCGGGAAGGTTAAGGGCAAATATCTTCTGCACAATGGCGGGCAGATTGGCAGCTTCATTGTAGGTCGGCATGACCACGCAAACGCTCAAATCGCTGGCACCCCTGGATTTGTTTCGGTTGTCGTATGCCCGATAAGCTCTTACAGCTTGTACAGCTCCCCATACTTGGTGCGCAGATAGGTTATATATGGATCAACCGTGAGATCCTGGCCGGTGGCTCGCTTGATGATCTCCGCGGACGTGAACTTGCGCCCGTGGCGATAGATATTCTCTTTCAGCCAGCCATGCAGGGTAGAAAACCTGCCCTGCCTGATCTCCGCCGGAATCTCGGGATGGGCCCTGAGCGCTGCCTGGAAGAACTGGGCACCCATGATATTGCCCAACGTATAGCCCTGGAACTGCCCGCCGATCGCCGAGCTGTACCAATGAACGTCCTGCAACACACCATCAGCGTCGTTCGGCGCTCTCACGCCCAGGTCGCTCTCATAACGTGCATGCCAGGCGTCGGGCAGATCCTTAATCGCCAATTTGCCTTCTAACATGGCCAGTTCCAGATCAAACCGGATGATCACATGTAGATTGTAGGTCACCTCATCGGCGTCGGTGCGAATCAACGAGCGCTGCACTTTATTGATGGCGCGATAGAAGGTGTCCAACGGCACATTACCCAACTGTCTGGGGAAGAACTCTTGCAGCCTGGGGTAGTAATACTCCCAGAAGCCGCGGCTGCGCCCCACCAGATTCTCCCACAGCCGCGACTGGCTCTCATGCACGCCGGATGAGGTGCCGCCGGCCAGGGGCGTGCCATCGAACTCCTTGCTACTGCCCTGCTCGTACATGGCATGGCCGCTCTCGTGCATGGTGCTGAAAATCGCCTCCGAGAGATCGTTCTCCTTGACGCGTGTCGTAATACGCACATCGCCCCAGGCAAACGTCGTCTGGAAAGGATGATGAGTCTTGTCCTGGCGCCCCCGCTCGAAATCATAGCCGAACTGCCTGACAATCATGACACCGAAATCCAACTGCTTCTGCTCAGGGAAGTATTGCAGCAGGCATGAGTTATCGGCCGGTGGCTGAGAGGTGATGGCATCAACAATGGGCATAAGCTTTTGGCGTAGCTCGCCGAAGACCTTCTTGATCTTGGACGCTTTCATCCCTTCGTCGGCCACGTCAATCAGCGGATCCGCAATATGTTCGTAGCCGGGGAAGAAGTTGGCATATTGACGGCTCAGGTCGAGTGTCTTCTCGAGCAGTGGACGTACAGAGGCGAAGTCATTCGCCGGGCGCGCTCGTGTCCACACGTCGTACAGACGACTGGTGTGGTTGGCAAACTCGCCCATGAACGACGGCGGTACCTTGATTGCCCGCTCATAGTCGCGGCGGGCAACGCGAATCAGGCTGGCTTCATCAGACTCGTAAGGTAGACTCTCCTCGTAGGGCCGCAGATCATCGAGCAGCTTGCCGATCGCCGGGTCGGTGAACTTCTCATGGGCGATCTCTTGTAGTGTTGCCATCTGGCGGGCACGCGCTTCTGCTCCGCCAGGTGGCATATACGTGCTCATATCCCAATAGAGGACTGCTGCTGCAGAGTTGAGGTCATTGATCTGCATCAGACGCTTCTTCAGCTCTTGGAACATCGGTTCCATGTTGTGTATCTCCTGGATTGAGCGATGGTTGCTGCGTGCAGGCGATTTACATCGCGTCGTCTGACGTCAGTGTGGCATAGGCGGCTGCAATGCCCTCATTGCGTGTCTTCGTCAGTATGTCTTGGTGTTGACTTAGGACATCCGCTACATCATCGGCATTCTGGGCTCGCGCCGCGTCAAGCATTTGGCCGATGACGGTGGCCGCTTCATCAGACAATAGCTCCGGATGCTCTTGCAAGAAATGACGAGACTCGTCCCACCCGGGCATGTCAACCCATTCCAGTATTGCCCGGGGCAGCGGCGGCAATGCCTGCTCCATGATTGCTGCTTGAGCCTGTTGCTCCAAACCGGCAAAGGCCGCGGCCAAATCGGTCAGTCCTTTCTGCTCTGCTTGCTCCCTGAGTGCGGCCAACACGGTGAAGAAGACGTCGGCCGTCTCCTCACCAGGCAGCGGCGGGATTTCACCGTTCAGCATACTTTTGATCTCATTGGCCGCCTCACGGCTACCGGGTAGATCGGGTAGCATGAACATGATGCTGCTCTTCATCATGCGGGCAACCTGGCGCAGTGCCGAGATGCGTTCGGCAAGCTCTGGTTGACCGCGCAAGATGGCACCATTCTCCGCCAGCGCCAGTGCTTCGTCGGCCTCCGGCGTTTGCAGTTCTGGATCATTCATGACGATTGCCTGCAGATCCTCGACCGATCCGGCGGCCTGGGCGCGCCCGATTGCGCTCTGAACGTCCAACATGTGCTTTCTCCTTTTTTGTGCTGACATGGCAGCTACAGGCACGCCGATCTTTCAATTGCCGGAGCAGGCCGGTGGCCGTCTCCTGCGCGTGGTTGTAGATGCTTTTATAGGTGGTCTTTGTTACAGACGATACAGCTCTCCGAACTTCTGACGCAAGTAGGCTATGTACGGCTCAATCGTCAGCGGTTGGCCGGTGACTCGCTCGGTGATCTCGGCCGCCGTGAACTTGCGTCCATGCTGGTAGATATTCTCCTTGAGCCAGCTATGCAGGGTGGCAAACCGGCCCTGTCTGATCTCTTCCGCAATTTCGGGATGCGCTTTGAGCGCAGCCTGAAAGAACTGCGCACCCAGGATGTTGCCCAGGGTGTAGCCCTGGAAAACGCCCCCCACGTTGCCGCTGAACCAATGCGTGTCTTGCAGACAACCATCCTTGTCATCTTTGGGCGTGATCCCCAGATCACTCTGATAACGACTGTTCCAGTACTCGGGAAGATCTTTCACGGCCAATTTGCCCTCTAGCAAGGCACATTCGATGTCAAAGCGGATGATGATGTGCAGATTGTATGTCACTTCATCAGCTTCGGTACGAATCAGCGAGCGCTGTACCTTGTTGATGGCACGGTAGAACGTATCCAGAGGCACATGGCCGAGCTGTTCAGGGAAGGTCGCCTGGAGTTTAGGGTAATAGCCTTCCCAAAAGCCGCGGCTACGGCCAACCAGATTCTCCCACAACCGCGACTGGCTCTCGTGTACCCCAGATGATGTGCCGCGCGCCAGCACTGTCCCCTCATAACCGGGGTGCAGGCCCTGCTCGTACATGGCATGACCCGATTCGTGCATGGTGGCAAAGAGCGACTGGCGTAGATCATACTCGTTCACCCGCGTTGTAATGCGCACATCGCCGATCGCAAACTTGGTCGTGTAGGGATGAGCCGACCGGTCTTGCCGCCCCCGATTGAAGTCATAGCCAAACTGCCTAACGACCTCCAGGCCAAACGCCCACTGCTTGTCGGCGGGGAAGTACTGGCGTAGGCAGGAGTCATCGGCCGGCGGCTGAGCAGTGATCACCTGCACCATGGGCATCAGCTTCTCGCGCAAACTGGCAAAGATGGGGTGCAACAGCCCCACCGTCATGCCGTAGTCGCGCTGATCAATCAGCGGATCGGCGATATGCTCGTAGCCGGGAAAGAAGTCCGAGTACCTATGGCAGAGCTCGACATTCTTTTCCAGATAGGGTTGAACCGATGCAAAGTCATTGGCCGGTCGGGCTTTTTGCCAGGCGATAAAGGTGGCCGCCTGGTGCTCGGCCATCTCAGCGGCAAAGGTGGCCGGTACCTTGATCGCTTTCTCATAGAAGCGACGGGCCACGCGAATCATAGCTGCATCGTCATGGTCATAGGGCAGGCTCGCCTCGTACGGTCGCAGCTCATCGAGCAGCTTACCGATGGCTGGGTCGGTCTGCTTTTCATGGGCCAGGCGGGTCAACAGTGCCATCTGCCGGCCGCGTGCTGCAGCTCCGCCCGGCGGCATATATGTCGTCTGATCCCAGCGCAAAACACCGGCTGCCATCTGTAGATCGGACACCTCCATGAGGCGCGCCTTGAGTTCGCCGAGTTGTGGTGGTTGCAACAACACATCCTCCCTCACGGTGTTTAGAATGACAGGCGCTATTATAACGCAAGGGGCCGTTTACCGCAAGCCGGCCCCTTTGGTAACTGTTCACTGTTAGGGTAAGGAAAGCTGGAAAGTGGAGCGAGCTGGCCACGGATGCAGGAGCGGATGACACGGAACACGGATTGCCGGCGGCGTTCCACATACCCTCCCGCAGGTTACCCAAACCTGCGGGAGGGTATAGGCATGCCGATGCATCTGCCTCCAGGGTAAACGTGAACAGTTACCCCTTTGGTAACTGTTCACCGTTAGGGTAACAGTACTTTCGCTGGAATGCTCCCACCCCCGGCCCTTGCCACTTGATCCTCCCACAGGTTACCCAAACCTGCGGGAGGGTCAGTGCGGCAAAAAACCTACCCTTGTGAGCCCCGCAAGCGGGAAGAGCCGGGGACGGAACCTGCCACACCGACCGTGATTACTCTTCGATGTCTATGTCTTCTTCACCTTCATCATCCTCATATTCATTTTCATTCATTGCCCCACATCTGATATTGCTTTGGACTCCTACCGTGTGCAGCGACAACGCGTGGATACTTCTCGCTATCGTCCGCCTGTGGTCGAATGCCGATCACCTTGATCGTGAATTGATGATTGTCGCCATAGTCATACAGATACGTAAACTCACAATTGACGGCAAGACCCAGCTCGCCAAGCACCGCCTCGTCGGCAATCAGTGTACCATTGTCCGCGCTCCACATGGCATCGGCGGTAAAGCCGCCAAAGACATCATCCGCGCAAGGGATGATTTCATAGCGGCGGTCACGTCTGTCCCTGGCCAAGAAAAAGGAGTAGAGGTGGTCGGAGTCCCAGTCGAGGGAGTCCAGAATGGCCATGTGTAGATCACTCAGGGTTTGCTCGGACTTTACTTCAATCTCCCGAACGACACTCTTCTCCCAATTGTAGCGGACGCGCAAGGTGTACACACCGCCTGGGTTATCGAACGGCACCTCCAGCTCGCTATAGCGGAAGATATTGCGGGCATTGAAGCGGGCCAGGAAGAAAGGATCGTGGGTGGCAACGGTGGCAAGCTCAGCCTGAATGTTACCGGGGATAGGTGTCTGCTTGAAGAGATACACCTGGCCCAGATAATAGACGGCCTCGGCACGCACGTCGGCGTTATCATGGTACATCAGGGCACGCAGTGCCTGGAGGGCGGCCTTGTTCTCTTTGTTGATGACCAGACGCGCCAGGGCAGCCGAAGCCAGCCTTCGCCGCTTCTTGGTGAACTGATCACGCGGCCGGCTGAAGTTCACTATGTCCACCCAGAATGGCACCGAAGCCGGGTCTTCGCTGGCGGCAATGAGGGTCAATAATCCTTCTTGCGTCTCGTTGACCCTGGAGCCGCCGCTCTCTATGAGGCGCCAATATAGCCCATGAGCCCGCACGACATCGGCACCGGCTAGCTTCGAACGAATCCACCGTAGCCCGGCGATTCCACTGCTATACAGATTCCTCTTCTTGTTCGGGGCAACCGGCTTGTCCAGTAGCGCTGCCAGGTCATCCAGGCTCTTGCTCATGTCCGCTTCGGATTTTTCGATCGAAGGCTGGAACTGCAGGCCCAGCAGAAGGTTTCCCTCAGGCCACAGCCATGCGCTGAGCAGCTCGTCGCCAAAGCGCTGGCGCATCTGCTCGCGCTCCTCCTCCCTGACCAAGTCCTTGTAGGCAGCCTCTATGCCCTCCTTGCGGGCGTGTGTCAGGACGTTGATGTGTTCGGCGAAGGATCTCTCACTGTCCCCATTCCCCATTTCCCGCGCGCCTTTCTGCAGCAGAGACAGGATGAGGAATGTATCGTCAGAGAGAAGCTCTTCGTGTTCGGCCAGTATTGCTTGTGAGACTGCCCACGAATCTGCCTCTATCCATTGCTCTATCGTCGCCAGCAGGTCCGGCGTACCCTTGTCCGGTTCGCTGACTATACCTCTCGCTGCCGATCGCACGTGCTTATCCAGAGCATCCAGACGTTCGAGCAAATGCCTTAGCCGATGCTTTTCGCCGTGGGCACGTAGTGCGGCCATGACGGCATGGAACGAGCCGGTAAGAATCGCCGAGGGAACCGGCGACTGGCCTTCCCACAGGATCAATACGTTAATGAGACCGGCAGCGACGTGGCTGCCGGGTATCTGTGGCAGCTTGAAATCTGCCGACTGTTTCCGGTATGTGCTAAGCGTTGTACGCATCGAGGCCAGCGCATTGGCAAGGAGCACGTTTCCGCTCTCGCGGGCCCGCTTCTCCTCTTCGATAAATGCGCGTTCAGCATCGGGGCCAACAATCTCGGGTTGCTCCTCAACGATCTTCATGATCTCTTCCGGAGTTCGCGCTGCCAACACCTGCTGAATAGCACGCTGAATGCCACCCATTCGTTTCCTCCATGGCAGACGCCCTCGGCCCACTGCATCTGCCTCTGCCGACCCATCGGACGTGTTGTCTACCCACTACATCTCTATGGTGCATATATGACTTCTCTGCTTATTGTAGCACAAGTGGTGGTCGCCTACAACTGAACACCCGAATCCAAGAGCCGACTGCTATGCCTTCTTGACGCCGATGATAACCTTGTCGCCTTCGATGTCGTTGGTCGAGGTGAAAAAGCCATCGGGTGGAGGGCCGAAACGTAGATCAACGGTCAACGTTTCTTGTTTGACATAGTCGGCAAAAGCTTGCACAGCGGCGCTGATCTTGTCTCCTGTCTGGATGTAGGTGACGATGCGGTCGGCGATGTCGAGGTCGGCATCCTTGCGCGTGTCCTGCGTGAAGCGAACCACCTCGCGGGCAATGCCCTCCTGCTCGAGCTCAGGCGTCATGGCCGTGCTGATGCCCACCAGATAGCCGTCTTCCTCAGCGGTAACGAAGCCGGATCGCTCGCTGCTACGCACATCGAGCTCTTCGGGCAGGAGCGTAAGCACCTCGCCGTCAACAATGACATCAACGCCCTTGCCGGCACGCTTGCTGCGGGCCACGGCCGCTGCATCCAGCCTCGACAGCGCGGCGGCGATGGCCGGCAGCTTGCGACCATACTTCGGGCCAAGCAGACCGAACATGGGCTTGACCATGTAAGACACCAGTTCACCCTCTTCACTGACAAAATCCAGTGTCTTGACGTTCAGCTCGTCGAGCACCTGCTCTTGCAGCCGCCCCAGAACCATCTTTTCCTCGTCAGAGGTAACCTTGACCAGCATGGCTGCCAGCGGCTGGCGTACGCGCAGGTTGGCTCTGCTGCGGGCAGCACGACCCAGGCTCACAATCTGGCGAACCAGGCGCGTCTCCTTCATCAACGCTTCGTCGAGCATCGTCTCATCCGCCTGCGGCCAGTCGCAATGATGGACACTCTCCGGCGCGCTCGCATCTACCGAGCGCACCAGGTTCTGGTACATGGTTTCGGTGACGAAGGGAATGAAGGGGGCCAGCAGCTTGCAGAGTGTTACCAGGCACTCGTACAAGGTCGCATAGGCCGCCTGCTTGTCGGCATCGCTCTCGCTCTTCCAGAAGCGGCGCCGGCTGCGGCGGACGTACCAGTTCGAAAGATCGTCCACGAAGCCTTCGGCGGCATGAACGGCCGCCGCGGGATCATAATTCTCCAGCCGATCGGTCACCGTCTTTACCAGCGACTGCAACTCAGAGAGAATCCAGCGGTCGAGAGGCGTCAGCGCAACCTGGGCAAGAGCCGTCTTGGCCGGCGTCCACCGATCAAGGTTGGCATAGGTCACGAAGAAGCTGTAGACGTTCCACAGCGGCAGGATGAAGCGGCGGCGCGTTTCGTCGCCTACGGTATAACCAAAGCGGAAATCCTGGGTAATGTTGGCTCCGCAATACATCCAGCGCATCACGTCCACACCCATCTTCTCGGCAGCCTCACCAAACTCGATAGCGTTGCCCTTGCTTTTGTGCATCTCTTCGCCATTCTCATCCACCAGAGTGGCATACGAGAAGCAGAGCTTGAATGGCTCGCGATTCTCCATGACTGTGCTCATGGTCAGCAGCGAGTAGAACCAGTTGCGGAACTGGCCGGGGAAGGATTCGCTGATCAGGTCGGCGGGGAACCATTTTTCCCAATAGGCGCGGTCATGGCGATAGTTGAGCGTCGAATAGGCAACGATGCCGGCATCGAGCCAGGGATTGCCAACGTCGGGGATACGGCTGACCCTGGCTCCGCACTTCGAACAGGCAATCTTCACCGCGTCAATCCAGGGCTTATGCGGCGAGTGTCCCTCAAACTCCTCCCAGCCCTCGACGGCGCGCTCTTTCAGCTCTACCTCGCTGCCGATGACATCGAAGTTGCCGCATTGCTTGCAAAGATAGATGGGCAGAGCCAAGCCCCAGTAGCGCTTTTTGGAGATCATCCAGTCGTCCATGTTCTTCAGCCAGTCCAGCTCGCGCTCCAGGCCGAAGGATGGAATCCAGGTGATCCTCTTGGTGATATCCATGATCTCGTAGCGCAGCGTATCCATGGAGATGAACCATTCATCCACCAGGCGGAAGAGCAGCTCGGTGCCGCAGCGCCAGCAGACCGGATAGCGGTGTGTGTAATCTTGCAGGCGATAGAGGATGCCCTTCTCCTTCAGGCTGGCGAAGATAGCCCTGGCCGCCTCGGCTGCGCCCTGACCAACAAATGGTTCGAAACCGCTCACAAAGACGCCGAACTCATCAATGGGAGCAATGACGGCCAGGTTGTGCATCTTGCCCAGGGCAAAGTCTTCCTTGCCGCAGCCAGGAGCGATATGAACGATGCCGGTACCTTCGGCCTCGCCGACATCTTCCCAGGGGATAACCTTGTGCACAATGCCCGTCTGCGGCACCAATTCGTCAAACGGCCCGCGATATGTCCAGCCGAGCATCTCACTACCCTTAAGCTCGCGCTCGATCGTGTATTGGCCACGCACGGCATTGGCGACCGCACCTTTGGACAGATAGTACACCTGATCGCCCTGGCGCAGGGCCACATAGGTCAAATCGGGATGAACGGCGGCAGCCACGTTCGATGTCAGCGTCCAGGGCGTGGTCGTCCAGACCAGGAGCGCCTCGTTGGGGCGATCAACCAGGGGGAAGGTCAGAAAAACGCTGGTGTGCGTCACTTCTTTGTAGCCTTCGGTGACGATCTCATGCTCCGATAACCCGGTACCGCAGCGTGGGCACCAGGGCATCACGTCGTGTCCCTGATAGATAAAGCCACGTTGATGACACTTTTTCAGAAAGAGCCAGATGGTATAGTTGTTTTCATCCGACATGGTGTGGTACGAGTTGTCCCAGTCCATCCAATAGCCCAGGCGGATGGACTGTTCTGTCTGGATGGCCGAATACTTACGCACACGCTCTTTGCACAGCTCCACGAATTTGGCGACGCCGAATTGCTCGATATCGCGCTTGGACGAGAAGCCGAGTTCGCGCTCCACATTGACCTCAACCCACAGCCCCTGGCCATCGAAGCCGTTCTGCCAGCGCTGGTCGAAGCCTTGCATGGCCTTGAAGCGCTGGAAGAGATCCTTGTACGTCCGTCCCCAGGCATGATGCACACCCATGGGGTTATTGGCCGTGATGGGCCCGTCCAGGAAGGAGAAGCGCTTGCGCCCGGCCAGCTTCTTGCGCAGCTTGTTGAAAGCATCGGTTTTCTTCCAAAAATCAAGAATCTCGTGCTCTTGGGCGATGAAATCAGTCTTGGCTGATACGCGTGCAAACATAATGACCTCCCGTGATGAGTGCTGAGTCATAAGTACTGAGCAACAGGCGCCGGGCAATGGGCCCCGCTCCTCAGTGCTCCTAATGTCCCAATACCCTTACACTTTCCTCTCTGGGGTGCTGAACAAACGCTACATGTTTGAATTGCCTGGCCAGGGCGATAACGCGATCGCGGCGCTGCCTCATGCGCTCATCTCTGGCCTTCCAACGGCCTGTCACCTGGTAGATGACCAGCTGTGAGTCTCCGCGTACCTCGACGCTAAACTCTGTCGGCCGGCAGCCGGTCTGGCGGATCATGCTGAGCAGATCCTCCAGCGATGCGACAAGGGTATCGTATTCTGCCTCATTGTTGGTCACCCGCCCGGCAAAGCGCAGGCGCTCGATACGCTTCGTTCCATCGCTGCCTATCAGGGCATACGAGCCGTAACCTGTTCCCGGGTTGCCGATACTACCGCCGTCAAAGACGATGACGTAATCTGCTCTGGTCATGTCGTTACTCGTTCACGTTGGCCGATCATATTCACCGTCACGATGCCGACGGCAACCAGCATCAATCCTGCACCCATCTGCCAGTAGGGCGTCTCGCCCAGGAGCAGCACACCCAAGATGACAGCGATGGTCGGCGTGACGAACGAGAGCATGGCCACAGATGTGGCGCTGACCTTCGACAACAGATAATAGTAACACAGGTAGGCAATGATGCCCTGGCCAAACAGCATCATGAGAAAATCGAGCACCGAAATCAGGCTAAACTGCATCGCTGCCGTCTTCTCGGTTAGCACGCCCAACGGCACCAGGAAAAGTCCCCCGGCCAACAACTGCACTCCGGTCATCATGGTACTATTGGCGTCGGGCAAGAGCCGCTTGTTCATTACCAGCGAAAAGGCCCAGATCAGGGCACTACAGATGATTGCTATCTTGCCGGCGGTGGCGCCCGTACCCAGGTCGAGGTGCTGTGTACTCAAGACCAGCCACACGCCCGAGAACCCGGCCAACAAGCCCAGGACGCGCCACTGGTTGAGGTGCTGGCCTGGTATCAGGAAATGTGAGAAGATAGCCGTAAAAAACGGCATGGCGCACCACGTTAACGCCGCCAATGACGAGCTGATGCGTTGTTGCCCCCAAAACGTGAACCCGTTGGACACACCCGTCAGCAGGATGCCGATGCCGATCATAGGCAATAGTTGCTCGCGCCCGGGCAGCCTCTGCCCCTGCCAACGCTGTGCCGCCAGAAGGATCAGCCCGGCCAACACGCCGCGCACACCGGCAAAGAGAAACGGCGGAAAGCTCGACACTCCCAGTTTGATAAATAACCAACCCGATCCCCAGAGCAGGCTTACGCCTGCTGCTGCCACGATGACACGTTTCAACAGATACTCCCGATACAGGTGGATCGGCCGGCAATCAAAAGCGCTCTCGTCCCATTGCAGGGACGAGAGCGCAGAGGCTCCCGCGTTACCACCCTTTGTTCCCCGATGTTATCGGGGCACTCACCAGGTACGCCCCGCCCGCCTTCCGATACCCGATGTCTGACAAACACCACACATCCAAAAGGCCATGCGCGGTTGATACCTCTCTTCCGCTAACGGGGAAGAAAACCGGTTGAGTCTATTAGCCCCCCTGATGCTTTTGACTTGGCGTATGGCGAGTGGGAAATCCAAAATCGACGTGGGGCGTTCGGTCAACGGCTCGGGAGTGATGCGTTAGCGGCTTGGATCCTGCCTGCTTCCACCCGTCAGGCTCTCTAGAAGGACATCGGCCGCCGGCCTGTCTCCGTCATTGCCCTGTGCTATGATGGCCGCATCATAGCATAACAGCAGCGAATCTGTCAAGCTGAAAGAGAGAGGTAACTGTTCACCGTTGGGGTAACACGACTTTTGCTGAAATGCTCCCAC
>Ga0272448_1006277_pt1 | contig 12886 bp, 9 predicted proteins | sample YNPCB0191_FD_202220 | JGI IMG/M metagenome (GOLD analysis project Ga0272448, IMG submission 202220) | Hot spring sediment microbial communities from Yellowstone National Park, WY, United States - YNP-CB-019-1 | ecosystem: Environmental > Aquatic > Thermal springs > Hot (42-90C) > Sediment...
AAAGTTGTTTTATTTACTAAATTAATAAAAAAATTCTTATTATTTAAATCTTCTAAATCTTTATCTGTTTTTCCGACAAAAACAACTTTAATTTTTAACTCATTTACGATTTTCTCTCCCAATTCTAAAAATTTTTTAAATCCCCAATCCTTTATCTTATCACTTGTGAACGGATGAATTGCAATGGCTTTCTCTAAAAATTTATACTTCTCATTATAAGAAACTTTTAATCTAAATATATAGTCTCTTTTAAAGGGCATTTCGTAATCTGGGTTAAGTAATTTAACTAATTCTAAATTGCATATTATCTCATGCCTATTTGAAAGACATTTTGTATCCTCTATTTTATGCGTCAACAAAAATCCCCATTTTCTGTTATACCCTACTCTTATTGGAATGGAGGCTAAAAAACTTCTTATATGCGCCTCTTTTATTGGATTAAAAACAACGCAGATATCAAACTTAAATCTTCTTAAATTCCTTTTTATTTTATCCCATACCAAAACACTATCTACGCATTCTACTAATTCTGCTATCTCTTTTATATCTTCATTAACTGCCAAAAACAACTTTGCATCTTTATATGTATCTTTTAAAAACTGTAAAGCAGGTATCGTTAATAAAAATTCTCCAAGTCTATCACTACGTATTGCCAAAATATTTTTAATTTTTCTTTTAAGCATCTAATCTAACTTAATATCTCAGCGCTATATCTTAAAATTAAACCCGATCTTTTGGCTTTCTTATAAATATTTAAAAATATAAAATATGAAAATATAAGATAAAATAAATCCAAAATAAATCCGATAAAAATTAAATTGTAAGAAATATTTTTAGAAAAGATAAAACCTCTTAAACTCTCAAAAACATAAAAGTTAGGTATTGTATAAGAAATAAATCTTATATATTTTGGAAGAATATGGATAGGATAAAAAACACAGGCAAAAGGAAGTAATAAACTACCTAAAGGCCATACAAGCCATTCTGCAGAAGGTCCAAATTTTAAAACAACTGCGCTTGAAAAAATCCCAAGACTTATACCAAAGAGAAATAAAATAAATATAAGAAAAATCAGAATTAGTCCAAACGAAAAAATAAAAAGTTTAAATAATAAAAAGGCTAAAAAACTCATAATTATAAAACCAATACTTCCTGTTATTATGCTTGATAAAACTAAACCCAATATATACTCAGTAATAGAAATTGGACTTGAAAATATATTTATAAAATTTTTAGTCCAAACATCCTCAAGAAATGCCATAACAACACCATGCATTATCCTGATAAAAAAATTCCATAAAATAATTGAACTAAGGAAGGTAAATTTAAAATTTAAATTAAAAGTCCCAAATGTATCTAAATATTTTGCAATAAATCCCCAAATAATTATATCTAATGTTATCCACATAAAAAGAGAAAAAACTCTCGATGGATTTCCTCTGAATAAATAAAATTGACGCAACCAAACTGAAAAAATTCTATTTAACCTCATCATTTAATAACATAACTTTTTAACCAAATCATAAAAAAACACAGAGTAAAACTTACTCTGTTATTGTATATTTTCCTTTTTGTATACTCTTTTTTGGCTATATAAAAATAACTTAATGTAAATTTTTATTTGCATTGTTTGCTATTTTTATAAATAATTCTTCTAAATTTTTATTACCATATTCAACAACAAGTTTCTTGGGATTGCCTTCCAGTATTATCTTTCCTTGATAAAGAAACAAAATGTTATTGCATATATCCTCTATCTCGTACATATTATGAGATGTCCATAAAACTGCACAATTTTTTGAATAAACAAATTCTTTTATTCTATTTCTTATATCTTTAGCAACAGCGGGATCCAAAGAAGCAGTTGGTTCATCCAATAAAAGTAATTTTGGCTTATTAATAAAAGCCTTTGCTAAATTCACCCTAACCTGTTCCCCGGAAGATAAAACTCCATATTTTTTATCTCTAAGATGTTTTAAATTAAAGTATAAAATTAATTCTTCTATATTTTTTTTAAAATCATTTATTCCGTATAATTTAGAAAAAAAATATAAATTTTCATATACAGTCAAATTACCTAAAAGCAAAGCATAAGGTGCAACAAAATTTACATTTTCTAAGGCTTTTATACGTTCCTTTAAAATATCATATCCTTTTATAATTATTTTTCCGAAATCATAACTTACTATTCCTAAAATCATACTTATTATAGTAGTTTTTCCCGCACCATTTGGTCCTAATAGCCCAACTATTTTAGATTCCTCTATCTCAAAAGAGACATTATCCACAGCTAAATTACTTCCATAATATTTCTTTAAATTTTTAACTGAAAGTATCATATAAAATCTTTTAATATAAGTCTTATATCTTTTAATTGAATTGGGTAATTTTGCTTTAGGTTCTCTTTTAAATCATTAAAATAATTAATTGCCTCTATAAGTTTATATTTATTATTCATAAATTTTGCGACATTTTTTTCTATTAAAAAATCCATATTTTCTTTTTCTTGGCCTCTTATAAAATTTATAAATATAAATGGCTTTTTTAAAAAAATACCTTCAAAAACTGTTAACCCACCCGGTTTTGTTATAATTACAGAAGATAGAAAAAAAAGTTCCCAAATTTTTTCATAAAATTTTAGAAAAATTACATTTTTATAATTCAATTTATCTAAATAACTTTTAATCTTTTTATTATTGTTGTATACTAAAAATAAATTAAAATTATCTTTCAATAGCTCTATCGCATATTTTATAGTTGATAATTTATCAAATTTAGACAACAAAAACAAAATACAATCTTTTTTGTTTTCAATACAAAATTTTTTTCTTAAATCTTCCTCTTTAAACTCATATAAAAATCCTTTTCTAAATGGGAAATATCCTGAAATAATTTTATTTTTATCTATTTTATATTTTAATAAATCTTTTTTTGTATGCTCTAGTGGAACAAAATATAAATCTACTATTTTATTTATCCAAATTGAATGAACCTTTATATCTGTTATTATAGTAATAATTTTAAAATTTAATTTTTTTTTAACCTCTTCTAAAAAAAATAAAGGAAAGAAATGCGTTGTGATTATTACTTTTGGTTTTTCTTCTAATATAAATTTCATAAATCTATTAGCCAATAAAATATTTATTTTTTTAATAATTTTTTTAATTAATTTATACTTTGAAATATAAAAAATTAAAAACCACAAAAATGGAAATTTTTGAGTAGTAAAAAAATATCCATACGAAAAAAACTTTTTACAAAAATTAGAAGAAAAATCCAAAAGATCATAAGCCTTTGCATTTAAAAAATCCTCTAATGCTTTTGCAGCGCTTTTATGGCCTTGACCGAAATTTGCATATACTATTAAAACTTTAGACATAATGTTTACATAAATAATAACTTGCAACTAAAAGATTATCGAAAACATAATCCGGCTTAAAATTCCAATTTGCTCTATTAGAAATCTTTTCTTTACCAGAGAGTACTAAAATTGATATAGCATTAAAATTTTTAGCAGTTTCCATATCAACAGAAGAATCTCCAATAAGAAAGGCTTTTTCTATTTTGTCTTTAAAACTATATACGGCTTTTTCTAAGAGTCCCACCTTTGGTTTCTTACAGTTACAATTATCCTCCGTTCTATGTGTACAGTAATAAACCCCGTCAACATAAGCGCCTTTTTTCTTAAAAACAGAAAGCATATTTTTTGTTATAATATCTAAATCTTTTTGGGTGTATAGACCCTTTGCAACGCCGGATTGATTTGAAACTATAAAAACTTTAAAACCATTTATGTTAAATCTTCTTATAGCCTCAATACTACCGCTTATAAATTTAAATTCTTTCCAGCTTTTAATATAGCCGTTATCAGGGGGTTGCTTATTTACAACACCGTCTCTATCTAAAAATACTACCTTCATTTTACTCTAAACTCTTACAAAAAACCTTATCTTTTTTTATATCAGAAACCTCAACAGCAAACAATTCACCCAATTTTAAAGTATTCTTTACCATAACCCTAATGTAATTTTCCGTATAACCTATTGTATAAGAATTCTTCTTCTCTTCAGCTAACATATATAATCTTTTTTTCAAAAATTTAGTTTTGTATTCAAACTCTAATTTATCTTTTAATTTTTTTAAAATATTGTATCTAACAAAAATTTTATTATCTTTAACTTTATAATTAAAAAATTCTGTATTCTCTCTTGGAGAAAATGTAAATATATGAATCCTCATAGGTCTTACTTCCTCTAAAAAACTTACAGTATTTTTAAATGTATCATCTGTTTCATAAGGAAAACCAACCATAATATCACAACTTATAGCTATATCTTTATTTATATTCCTTAATTTTTTTACTACATCTTTATATAAAGACACTCTTTCTTTCTTATTCATTTTTTCCAAAATATAATCATCTCCGCTCTGAAAAGGTATATGTATATGTGGGCAAATTTTAGGTTCTTTAAAAAAAGAAATTAATCTTTTTGTTATAAAAATTGGTTCAATAGAACTTAATCTTATTCTAAAATTTAAATTTATTTTTAAAATATCTTCAATTAAATCTTCAATCGTATATTTTGGGGTTAAATCTTTTCCATATAAACCTAAATTTATACCACATAAAACAATCTCTTTATGGTTATTATCTAATAATCTTTTTATCTCTTCTAAAATATCGCTTTTTTCTCTACTTATGGATTTTCCTCTTACAAAAGGGATTTTACAAAAAGAACATTTAAAATTGCAACCATCTTGAATTTTTACAAATGCTCTCTGGTTAAAGAATCTACTTATTTTCAAAGACCAGATGTTTTTTTTGTCTGAATTATAAGAAGATATAATATCAAATACCAAATGTTTTTTATCTTGAGGAATAATATAATCTACATTTAATCTTTCCAAAATATTACTATTTAATTCCGCCAAACACCCAATTGCTGCTATTTTAGAATATGGGTTTATTTTCTTAATGTGCTTAATCAATCTAATAGACTTATTATCTGCTCTTTTTGTAACTGTGCATGTATTTACAATATATAAATCAGCATCATTTTTGGCTACTATTTGGTAGCCATTTTTTATAAATTCTTCCATTATAGCCTGAGTTTCATATTGATTTACTTTACAACCTAAAGTATAAAATTTTACCTTCATATTAATTTAAAAAATAATTTAAAATTCCAACTGCAAAAATACTAGCAGTTTCAACCCTTAATATATTTTTTGATAAATTTAAAGGTAAAAAATTATTTCTTATCAAAAGACTATATTCATCTTCAGAAAAATCCCCCTCAGGTCCAACTATAATCAATACATCCGGATATTTTTTATCTAATAAATTATTCAAATTTTCTCCTTCTTTATTTGCAAAAAATTTAATAGAGTATTTTTTATCTAAAATCTCATTAAATTTTAAAACATTGTTTAAATTTGGAATCCAAAGTCTATCAGACTGTCTTGTTGCCTCAATTATTATTTTCTTCCATCTATCTAATTTATTTTTAACAACAACTTTTAAACTCCTTTGACTTATAAAAGGCATAAACTTCCAGGCACCTAATTCTGTGGATTTTTGTAAAATAAAATCTATCTTTTCTTCTTTTAAAATTGGAAAGCCCAATGTTATTTTACATAAAGGTGGCTCTTGATTTCTTATAAGTTCTATATTAGAAAGCAAAATATTGTTTTTAAAATATTCTAATTTTGCACTATATTCCTTTCCAAAACCATCAAATATATAAATTGTCTCGTTATTTTTACAACGCAAAACATCTTTAATTTTATGAAATAATTCTTTTTCTTTTATAATTATACTTTTAGATATATATTCTTTCTCTATATAAATTCTAATCTTTGACATTTTTTAATTGACTTCTCTTCAATTCTTTATATTTAGCATAACTTACAATCTGATATAATGAAGCAAAATAAGCCAACATAAAACCAATAAATCCGTCTCTATAACCCTTCTTTACTATAAAAACCCTTATAAATCTATCAAAAACCCTCCATAAAGCGTGTATAAAATTCATCTTATATCTTGCTTTTTTTGGTGAAATTAAAGAATAGTTATACCATTTTTTAGCCTCAAGGGTGGTTTGCTTATTTAACTTATTTAAAAAACTCTCCCAATTTTTATAAGTATAATGTATTATATCCTTTTTTAAATGCCCCACTAAACCTTCTAAAAATACCCTTGGATGAACCTCTACTTCTTCCCATTTAAGTTTGTCTTTTTTAAAAAGTTTAATTTGACTTGCCGGGTACAAACCTCCCCATTTAACCCAATAATCACCTATAAAATTCTTCCTTGGTATAGTAAAAGCACTAAATTCAGAACCAACTTTTAAAACACTATCTATTTCTTTTTTCAAATCTTTGCTGACACGTTCATCCGCATCTAAACTTAATATCCAATTGTAAGTAGATTGTCTTATTGCCCAATTTCTCTGAATACCTTCGTTCTCCATTTTCCTTATAAAGACTTTTGCGCCTAAATTTTTAGCTATCTTAACAGTTTCGTCAGTACTATTATCATCTACAACAATGATCTCGTCAGCCCAGCCTAAAACAGAGTTAATGCAATCTTTTATATTATTCTCTTCATTTTTTGTCAAAATTATAACAGTTATTTTTTCTCTTTCCATTTACTCCCCACAACTTAAATTAAACTCACAATTAAAACACTTTCTCTCATCCGGATCTGCTTCGAAAGGTACATTTAAGTCAAATATCTCATCAAATATAAAAGATAGACTATCTAAATATATCTTTAAAATCTTGTCCTTATTTTCGTAATCATCTTTACTTAAAAAATAATCCTCCTGAAGTGACCTTAAATTATAAATCATAGCATTAACATTTGAACCTTTAAACTCTTTTGAAACAAAATAATAATAAATTGGCAATTGAAATGACTTAATATTTTCCTTTATAGATCTTCTATTAAATTCTAAATCCTTAAGATTTCTAAATCTCTTCGGAGCTAAATCTCCTCCACCTGTTTTATAATCTATAACTAAAATAGTCTCATCTTCTAACTCATCTATTCTATCTATAGTGTATGTAAATTCTATATTATAACTATTGAATCTAAAAAAATCTACCTTTTCTTCTTCAAGAGAAATTATTTTTTTAATATCCCTTTTGGCTTCTTTTTGTAAAAATTGCTTTAATCTAAAAATAATTATATCTCTTAAAAGAAAAAAATCAGCTCCCATGCGTTTTTCTAAATCTTTACTGAATTTTTCTTTTGCTTTTTTAAAAAAGAAATTTTTAAAATCATTATCAATAATGGGTTTTTTATTTTTAAATACAGAAAATGTTTCCTCCAGCAATTGATGTATAAATACACCAATATGTTTTGATTGCGGATCTTCTAATAAAGACTCTCTGGTAGTTAGCCCCAATACATACCTATAATAAAAAGATATTGGGCAATTTATATATGTATTTATTTTACTTGCAGAGTATCTTTCTTTTTTTAAGAATTCTATAATATTTTCTGTCTTCTCAATGCTATTTTGTTTAGGAAATAATTTTATATAAAACATAAATCTTTGTGGTTCTGCAACATTTAAAGAATTAGCTTTTTTTTGTTTCTCCCACAAAATTTCCTCAATAAATCTACTCCTTTCTTTTTGTTCATTTTCTTCATAAATTAAATAAACACTTTTGCTAGACGATATAAGTCTTTTAAAATAATAATTCTGGATTTGGTTTTCTTTCTCTAAAGGATTAAGCCCTAAATTTAGCATAATTTCCTGAGGTATAAAGAAATTATACAATTTTAAAGAAGGCAATATTGATTCATTTACATCTAATACTATTACATTTTCAAAATTTATAGATCTTGTCTCAAAAAGTCCTAAAATCTGCATTCCTTTTAATGGAGAACCGGAAAAAGAAATCATCTCGCTCTCTAATCTCTGTTTAAAAATCTCCCAGATCTCAATCTTATCAAATTTTTCTCTCTTAAACGAAAGGCTTAAAAAATCTTTTGGTATTTCGTATAATCTTTCCAATATTTTTAAATTAAAGGAGTTATTTAAAATAAGACTTTTATCTAATAAAAAATCTAAAAGTTTGATAAAAGATTTAGAAAAATCCTCAAAATTATCTATCTTTTCCCAGAGTTTAAAAAAAATATTATGAATTAAAAGTAAAATCTCTCTTATATCTTGTGTAGTTATGTTTATCCCCATAGTATCTAAAATTGACTTTGTCTCTTTATAAATTTCTTCCTCTTTCTCTATCTCTTTTAGTTCTATAAAAATCTTTCCGGAAATAGAACTAGAATCATTTTCCTGCAAAAAATATTGAATTCTTTCTATCAAAACTTTTGTGACTAAAAAACCGTTTTTAATATTAAGATTTTTTATTGCTGGATGTGATAAAATAGATAAGTAATCTTTTGTATAGTATTTTGATTGTTCTTTTGTTTTTTGTGCCCTAAATATATTTAAAAATAAAGAATAGAAACTTGTATATTTTAAAGGATAACCTATAGAAACATTAAACTCCTCAACAATTGAAGAAATCTCCATAAGTAAAGGTATAACTATCTGTGGTCTTGGTATAACAACAACTGTATTGTTTTTATCCTCTATTTTTAACAATATCTCTCTTAAAATAGAAACGGTCGAATGCATATCAAAACTCTGATATAAATATAGATTAAAATTTTGCTTTTCCTCTTTATGGGATAAATCAACAAAATTTATATTAAGTTTCTCTGTAACACTATAAAGTGTCTTCCATCTTTTTGGATCCCCTTGTATTATATATATGCCTTTTTTCCTATCTAAAATATTTTTTATAATCTTTATCTCTGTATTATGTAGATAAAACAGATTACAAAATATTAAATAATCAAATTCATCTATCTGGATTTTATCAATAGATGATGAAACAAATAAATACTTCATTCCCCGTGAATATATATTGTTTTTTAATAATTCTTTATGATAAATTTCCCTTAAATTTGCTATATCTTTTATCAGGTTATTAATATTTTGCGGAACATCATATCCAATCTCAGCGCTCTTTTGGATATAATATAAAGACTCGTTCTTTACCTCCTCCAAATCAAGTTGTTCTATAAAGGAAATAATTTCTCTCGCTAAAGGTAAAAATTCTCCAAAAGATTCTCTAAAGTTAAGAAGCTGTGGAAAATTTTTACTTATAATTTTATAAACTAAAAAAGCAGCTTCCAAATCGTTAATCTGACTATATTCAGTATGTTTCTCAAGTAAATAATCTATAAATTCATCCATTGAAAAGACACGAGGTGGGATAAAACTTTTTAATTTTTTTGCTAAAAAGTTATATAAAAACAGGGCAGGCCTTTTACCACCAAATATACAGGCAATTCTATTGTAGTCTTTATTTTTTTTAAAATTTTCTATCAAAAAATTTGATAAGTTTTCAATAAAGTTTTCGTTTAATCCATATATAATACCCTGCTGCATAATCAATTAAACTCCTCTTTTTTTAAATTATCAAAATAAACCAAAATGCCTTTTATAGGAATTTTTGGATATATATTACTCATAATTCTTATGTACTCTTTTAATTGAACCAATTGCAATTCTTTCTCTACCGAACTTTTGAAATCAACTATAACTATTTTATCTTTTTTAAAAATTAAACGGTCTATTCTTCTTAAATTTCCAAATTCATCAACTATTTCTTTTTCGCAGAATACATTGCCATCTTCTATATAGAATATCTCATAAAATTCTTTTTTATTTAACATATCTTTTATCTTTTTCCGGTAAAGAGAAAAATCCTCTATGTAATTAAATCTTGATCTTGCAAATAATATTGCTTTACTTATAAGTTTATCTATATCTTTTTTATAACAATTACCTATTTTCGAAAGAATTGTGTGCAAAATATTTCCCTCTTCTATCCTTTTTCTATTTATAATATATTCTTTATCTATAAATTCTTCTCTTATAGGGTAAATCCAATCTTTATAATCCGGTTTAGGAAGGTATAAAATCTTTTTTTCTAAAGACTTTTCTATTTTATCTATTTTTTTACCATATTCTTTTAAATCCTCAGGTATTAAAAAATAAGCCTTATTTTTATTATTGCTGATTTTTTTTGGAATAAATATATAAAGTTCCTGTTTTGCTCTTGTCAAAGCAACATAAATTGCATTTAACTCATCGATACAGGCTGACTTGTAAGCCTCCTGATATATATTTGATAACTCTTTTGAAAACTTACGATAATTTTTTACAATCTTTATAAGACCAATTTTATCTTTTTCTATGTCAACTAAATAAAAATTATGGTTTGACGGTTTTGGATCTATCTCAATCTTAAAAAAAAGTAGTATCACCACTTTAAACTCAAGACCTTTTGCTTTATGTATTGTAAGAACCTTAACTGCATTTTCATATAAAACATTAACATAAAGTTCTTCTTGTGGGGCTGTTTTTAAATATTCTAAAAAATCTTTTAAATCAATAAACTCATCCTCTTTTGTCTTTAGCAATTCTAAAAATTTCATAAAAAAAGCACTACTATAATTAAAATTATCAAAAACCTTAAATCTCTTATAAATCTCAATTATCAATTCATAATTTGAAACCAAACCAACTTTTTCAAAAAAATACTCAATATAATCCGACCACAAGGCATTATATTTATCTTTAAATTTTTTATATATAGGAATATCTTTTTCTTTAGTTTTATCTCTATTTAAATTAAAAATAAAATCGCGCAATTTATTCTTATCTATACCACTAATGGATGAAAAAATATCTCCTAAGATAAAGAAACTAAAACTTATGTCATCAAAAGGAAAATCCAAAAATTTTAAAAAACATATAATTTCTTTGATTAGGGGGTGTTCTTTTACATTTAAAGTCTTTTCAGATTCAACAGCAATATTTTTAGATATCAACCAAGAAGTAATAAGTTCAACATAAGAATTTTCTCTAACCAATATAGCAATATCAGAAAAATTAAAACGTTCTTTTAAATCATCCAATAAATTAAAAAGTTTTTCTTTTATTACCTCTTCGGTATCTATATTTTCAGACTCATCTATTCTTTCTATAAATACATAACCGGAATCTTGAAAATCTTTTGGGGTTTGTTTTGAATTTAAAAATACTGAGGCTATCTCTTTTAAAATAGTTTCGTTATTTTGCAATTCTTCTTTTATCCCAGAATTGGAAAGAAATCTATATAAGTTTTCTTGAGAAAAAATTATATTATTAAATTCAACTATAAATTTATGGCTTCTAAAATTTTTTGAGAGTTTATCTTCTTTAACATTAAAATGCCTAAAAGTATCCTTTACTTTATCAAAAAGTTCAACCTCTCCGCCCCTGAACCTGTATATAGCCTGTTTTTTATCTCCAACATAAAATAAAGAACCACCACTAGCTAAAGCATCCTCTAAAAGTGGTTTTAAATTATTCCATTGCAGTAAACTTGTATCCTGAAATTCATCTATAAGATAATGGTTAAATCTTGTAGCTAATCTATAATATATCTCTGGGACAGTTATAAAATCTTTATCAAAGAGTAATTTTGTCTTTCTATTTAAATCCTCCAAAAAAAGTATATCTTCTTTTCTCGATACTTCGTCTAAAAACTTATTTATGTATAAAAAAAGTTTAACATAAGGATTATACATTAGTTTTGCTTCAAATTCTATAAGTCTTCTTATATTATTTGCAATATTTTCCAATATTTTTTTAAATTTCTCATCTAAAACTGCATCTTTTTTTATAGGCGGTTCTTTATAAGAAAATATCTCTGGTAAATCTTGAAGGTCAATTATAGTAGTATTTTTATTTATAAAATTATATATACTATTCAATTTTTGTTTATCAAATTTTTCTTTAAAAAGTTTTAAGTTCTTTTTTATCGTTTTATACAATTCTTTTTTATCTTTAATAATATCTTTAGATGCTCCCTCAAAAACGACAAACTCCTTACCATATTTTGTGTTTATCTCAAAAAGACTAATAAGAAGTTTTAATATATCCTCTTTTGGAAACCAACCCTTTCTATTTTCTACAAATAAGTAATGCTTAAGAAAATCTTTTAAAATATTTAATATTTTCTTATCTCTATGGGCTTCCTCTATAAGCAAATCAAAACTATATTCTATATATTTTTTAAAATCTTTTTTTATTTTAAAATTTAAAGATAATCCTAAATTTAAGGCAGAACTTACAAGTATTGTATTTATAAAACTATCTATTGTTTGGATTGAAAAAAAATCATAATTTTTAATTAAATTATCTAAGATATTTTTTGCTCTAATACTTGCAGTTTCTTTATCCGATTTTAAAGAATAAAGAATTTCTTTTTCCTCTTCTTTATTTTTAAATGAATCTAAAGCAATCTGTTTTAAAATCTCTAAAATCCTTTTCTTCATTTCAAACATCGCCTTATTTGTAAAAGTTATAGCTAAAATATTTTTTGTATCTATAGAAGAAAAGAGTAATTGGATATATCTTTTTGCCAAAGCATAAGTTTTTCCCGTACCGGCAGAAGCCTCTAATATATTTAGACCAAAATACTCCATATTTCTTCTTTCATTAAAAAATTAAATCTCAATAAGTTTATAATCTAAAAAACCTAAACCTATCTCTTGGGCATAATAAAGTTGGTGTAGGTAATCTATTTGAGGGTGGAGTTCTTTAATTAAATCTTTATTTGAATTATTATTTACCAAATCCAAAGATGCCTTATCTATACTTACAGGGTCTAAACTAAAAAGTATTCCGATATCTGGTAAAATTGGTGTTTTTTCCTTATTCATACAATCACATTCTTTTGTAATATAAATACAAAAATTTATATAGAAACACTTAACAGTCTTTGTTACAGCGTAAGCGTATTCTGC
>Ga0272448_1006280_pt1 | contig 12881 bp, 9 predicted proteins | sample YNPCB0191_FD_202220 | JGI IMG/M metagenome (GOLD analysis project Ga0272448, IMG submission 202220) | Hot spring sediment microbial communities from Yellowstone National Park, WY, United States - YNP-CB-019-1 | ecosystem: Environmental > Aquatic > Thermal springs > Hot (42-90C) > Sediment...
ACTATTAGCTATATACTATAATGCTACTAGCCTGTCTTGTCAAGCCGGTTCGAGGAGGAAAAGCGGGGAGGCGAACTCGGCTAACTCATTCGAGGCAAACGGGTTGTCGTTTCCGGATGGACACTAGTTAATTCGGTTGACCCCGGATAGGTCGTGCCATTCATGGTTAGGGGGCCGGTTTGGGTGGTTGTTGTGGTTCCGGGGTGGTAAATCCAGGCTCCACTGCTACCCATTGGGGTGCTCCACACCTCCCAATTGCTCTCCATGAGGCTAATTTCCTTCAAGGCCTGGTTATTTGGATCGAAGAAGGCGTCGTCTTCCGGCCCCATGGCCTCGGCGCTCAGGAAGTCCCAACTGGGGCCCGGCAGACCGTGATCCATCGTTCGCAGGGAATTGCTAGGGGACATATACCATAAGCCATAGGGGTCGTAGTAGGCAATGGGGTTGTTTCGTACGTAAGCGTAAAGGTTCCAGGATTGCGGGTCGGCGGCGTTGGCTACCAACGAATCGGGCTTGAGGAAGCGGCCTAGGGTGGAACCGTAGAAGCGGTAGTGCATGTAGTCGTAGCCGGTTTGGAGATCGCGCTCGTGGCCGGTGAAGCGGTGGGTGAGGTCGGCCTGGTCGGTGAACGGCGTCAGCTCCATGCCGAAGGGCTCGTAGTCGTGGCGGTCGAGGACCTGCCTCTGGGCGTCCAGGACTACCCGGGGGCTGCCCAGGTGGTCGGTGACGTAGTACCGCACGACGGCGTTGGAAAAGGCGGCAGGGGCGGAGGTGGCGAGTTCTTCGAAGGTGTCGGCCTTGGCAGGGGTCGGGGCGGCTTCGTCAGCTTCGGGCTGAATTTCGTCTGCGTGTTCATCGGATCCTTGGGAAACAACCCGGGCCCCGCTTTCGAAGGCGCCCCGCGGATCCCCAGGACTTTCGGGCTCTTCAAGGCTCCCTTCTCGGGCGTTCGGCCCGGGGGAGGCGGGCCCCGAACCGAAGGCCGGTCTTCCTCCCCATGCCACGAAGGTGCCTTCCGCCTCGGCGGCGCGGCCTTCCTCACGGCCGGGCAAAAGGACCTCGCCTTCCGCCGGTTCGAAAGCCTCTACCTCCATCACGGAATCTGCCTTCGCATCCATGGCCACGGCCACTCTACCGCCGCCGCCTTGGACCCGCAAGGCCCCTTCCGGTCCCGCCGCGGCCGCTTTCCTCCCCGCCCCTTCGCCTCCCTCCCGCCGAAGGGGAACGGTCACCGCCAGCGACGTGTCGTCCAGGAGGAAGACCGTTCCGTAGGTGGCGTTGGTCACCCCCCGGAACCGAATCTGCACCGTCTGCCCTTTGTAGGCCAGCAGGTCCGCCGTCCATCGCTGCCACGGCCCGGCGTGGAGGTTGGAGAGGACCACCGGCGTCCCCAGCACCGTCCCCGACGTCGTCAGAATCTCCACGTACAGGAAATCCCTCGCCACCGTGCCCGTTTCCTTCGTCGCCACCGCCGCCCAGAAGGTCAGCGCCGCCTGCGTCGCCCCCGACGGAATGGTCACCGTCTGCTTCACCACGTCGGTCTGGGAATTGTAGTAGGTCCCGTTCAGCCCGCACAGGCTGGCTTGGTACGTCCCCCCATGGGGCGCGTACCACGCCGTTGCGGTGGTGATCAGCGCATGGGCCGTGCCCGAAACCACGTTCAGCGTCCACTGGCCGTTGTTTCCCGACTCGAAGCCCGGGTTGAGGAGCAACTGGGTCGTCTGCGTCACCGTGATCGTCGCCGTCTGGCTGTCCACCGACCCGCAACCGTTGCTCACCCGCACCCAGTAGGACGTCGTCGCCGTCAGCGCCGGCGTCGTGTAGGTCGAGGAGGTCGCCCCCGAAATGGCGGTCCCGGAAGGCGAGACCCCCTGGTACCACTGGTACGTCAGCGGTGCCGTCCCGCTGGCCGTCACGCTCAGCGTCGCGCTCTGTCCGCTCCCGATGGTCTGGCTCTGCGGCTGGACGCTGATCGCCGGCGCCGTGCAGGACGCCGCCGCCGTAAAGTCCTTCCCCGTCTGGTTCGCCCCGCTGAGGGTCACCGAAAGGCTCGACGGCGTGAAGGTGTACCCCGTCTTGCTCGGCGTCACCGTGTAGGTGCCGTTGGCCAGGCCGGTGAAGGCGTAATTCCCCGAAGCGTCCGTCGCCGCCGACCCGCTGGCCGCCCCCGAAAGCGTCATCGTCACGCCCGAGAGGCCGGCCCCGTTCAGCGTCACCCGACCCGAAATGGAGTAGGTGCTGGCCGTCACCGTGATCGTCGCCGTCTGGCTGTCCACCGACCCGCAACCGTTGCTCACCCGCACCCAGTAGGACGTCGTCGCCGTCAGCGCCGGCGTCGTGTAGGTCGAGGAGGTCGCCCCCGAAATGGCGGTCCCGGAAGGCGAGACCCCCTGGTACCACTGGTACGTCAGCGGTGCCGTCCCGCTGGCCGTCACGCTCAGCGTCGCGCTCTGTCCGCTCCCGATGGTCTGGCTCTGCGGCTGGACGCTGATCGCCGGCGCCGTGCAGGACGCCGCCGCCGTAAAGTCCTTCCCCGTCTGGTTCGCCCCGCTGAGGGTCACCGAAAGGCTCGACGGCGTGAAGGTGTACCCCGCCCTGCTCGGCGTCACCGTGTAGGTGCCGTTGGCCAAACCGGTGAAGGCGTAATTCCCCGAAGCGTCCGTCGCCGCCGACCCGCTGGCCGCCCCCGATAGCGTCATCGTCACGCCCGAGAGGCCGGCCCCGTTCAGCGTCGCCCGACCCGAAATGGAGTAGGTGCTGGCCGTCACCGTGATCGTCGCCGTCTGGCTGTTCACCGACCCGCAACCGTTGCTCACCCGCACCCAGTAGGACGTCGTCGCCGTCAGCGCCGGCGTCGTGTAGGTCGAGGAGGTCGCCCCCGAAATGGCCGTCCCGGAAGGCGAGACCCCCTGGTACCACTGGTACGTCAGCGGTGCCGTCCCGCTGGCCGTCACGCTCAGCGTCGCGCTCTGTCCGCTCCCGATGGTCTGGCTCTGCGGCTGGACGCTGATCGCCGGCGCCGTGCAGGACGCCGCCGCCGTAAAGTCCTTCCCCGTCTGGTTCGCCCCGCTGAGGGTCACCGAAAGGCTCGACGGCGTGAAGGTGTACCCCGCCCTGCTCGGCGTCACCGTGTAGGTGCCGTTGGCCAAACCGGTGAAGGCGTAGTTCCCCGAAGCGTCCGTCGCCGCCGACCCGCTGGCCGCCCCCGTCCCCACGCTCACCGTCAGCGTGTAGCTCGCCGCCGCCGAAAACGCCGTGCGGATCCCCAATCCCGCGATGGGAACCGAACAGGCGGTGCAGGTGTATGGAGAATTCCCCAAATTGCCCCATCACCTGCCAAGGGATTGGGGGCATTCGAGCCGAAGGCGAAGAAGGCGTGAGGGGTGGGGTGAGGCTCCACGGGCTTTGCCGGTGGAGCGGGGAGGGACCCCGAAGGGTGGGCCGAGCGTTCCGGCTGGCTTGGCCAGCGGAACGCGGGGGAGAAGCCCCCTCCCCGTTCAGGAGAAAAAGTTTTTCCCTCGTGAAGCATCTGCACTACCGAAGGCGAGACCCATCCATCGCGGAATTTGGGCTGCCCATGGCCCTGGGAGGTGGGATAATGACGGCCATGGCGTGGGCGCTGGTGGCGGTGGGGGCCCTTTCCCTGCTGGGACAGGTGGTCCTTCTCCGGGAGGTTCTGGTGGCGGCCTTCGGGGTGGAGTTCTTCGCCCTGGCGGGGCTCTGCTTCTGGCTTGCGGGTTCCGGCGCGGGGGCGGCCTGGGGCCGCCGCTCTCCCGCCCTTTCCGGAAGGGGGCTCGGCCTCCCCTTCCTGGCCCTGGGTCTCTCCCTGCCCCTCTCGGTGGCGGCCTTCCGGCTTCTCCGGCCGCTGTCGGCCCCCCTTCCCGGCCTGCTCCTTCCCCCGGGGCCGGCCCTGCTCGCCGGGGCTCTCCTGCTCGTTCCTCCGGCCTTCCTGTCGGGACTCCTCTTCCGGCGCGCCGCCTCCGCCCCCGGCCCGGGGGGCGGCTTCGCCCGTGCCTACGCCTGGGAGAGTTTGGGGGCGGTGGCGGGGGGGCTCCTGGCGGCGGCCTTCGCCCTGGGGGGCCTGCCCAATCTGTCCGCGGCGCTGGCCGTCTCGGGCCTCTGCGGTCTTTCGGCCCTGGCGGCTTCCCGCGCGGCCGCCCTCCGCGGTCTCGCCCTCGGCCTGCTGGCGGCGGCCCTCGCCGCCCTTCCCTTCTCGGCGGAGGCGGACCGCGCCCTCACGGCCCGGAGCCACCCTTTCCTGACGGCCACCGCCGAAACGCCCTACGGCAGGATCACCGTGGAGAACCCCGAGGGGCAGAAGGTGGTCTTCTGGAACGACGCCCTCGCCTACGAGAGCCAGGGGGCCGAGGCCGAGGCCCGGATCGGCCCGGCGGCCCTGCAGGTGGCCGACCCTCGCACGGCGCTCCTTTTGGGTGGAACGGCGGAGGGGCTCCTGCCGGAGGTCCTGGCCCAGGGCTTCGCCCGGGTGGACGTGGTGGAGATGGACCGGCGCCTTTTGGCCACCCTCCTGCCCCTCCTGCCGGAGGACTCCCGGAGGGCCTTCGCCTCGCCGCGGGTCCACCTTTTCTATTCCGACCCCGTGGCCTTCCTCTCCCGGACGGAGCGCCGCTATTCCTTCATCTTCTCCGCCGCGCCGCCGCCCCTCTCCCTTCAGGCCGGCCGCCTGGCCACGGCGGAGTTCTACGCCCTGGCCCGTTCGCGCCTCGCCCCTCGGGGGGTCTTCGCCACGAGCCTTCCGGCCCCGGAGAACCTGCTGACGCCCCTGGAGCGGCGTCTCCTCGCCTCCCTCTTCGAAGCGATGCGGGCGGCCTTTCCCCACGTGCTTCTTCTCCCCGGGCCCCAGACCCTTTTCGTGGGAACCGTCTCCGTGCCGGTCAAGGATCCGGCGATCCTTGCCGCGCGCCAGGAGGGGCGGCCCTGGAACCCGCGCCTCGTGGGCCTCCCCTACCTCCGCTACCTGCTGACCAACGACCGTTTCCGGACCCTTCCCTCCCTTCTGGCGGCGGAGAGGGCCGAGCCCAACCGAGCGGCGCGACCTTCGGCGGTTCCGCTGGCGGTGCTCACCCACCTCTCCCGCTCCCACCCCCGCCTGGGGACGGCTCCGCCCTCCCTTCCGGGACCGCCGGGAGCGGGGGCCTTCGGCGGGGCGGCCCTCCTCCTCCTCGCCGGGGGCGCCCTGGCGGTCCTGGGCGCACGAAGGCGGCCCGGGCTCTCGGCGGCCTGCCTGGCGGCCGGATGGGGCTTTTCGGGGATGGTGGGCCAGGAGGCGATTCTCCTCTACCACGCCGTCGTGGAGGGGGCCCTCTACCGGGACGTGGGCCTGCTCCTGGGCCTCTTCATGGGGGGACTGGCGGCGGGGTCGGCCCTCGGTGCCCGGAGCGCTCCCGCCAGGACCGCCGCGCCCCTGGTGGGCTTCGGCCTCTTCGCGGGGTCGGCCCTCCTCTTCGGCACCGGCGGCGGAGGGGTCCTCCTTTCCGGCCTTCTGGAGGCCGCCACCGGATTCGCCGCCGGGCTGGGCTTCGCCGGCGCCGTGGCCGCCGGCGGGGAGGTACGGGGGGCCGCCCTCTACGCCGCGGACCTCTTCGGAGGGGCCGCCGGGGCGCTGGCGGGGGGCCTCTTCCTCCTGCCCCTCGGGGGCCTCACTGCGACGGCCTTCCTCCTGGCCCTCGCCTCTCTTCTCACGGCCCTCCCCGCGCTTCTCTCCTTCCGGGGAAGGGATAGAATGGCCCCTTTTGGGGAGTGAGGCCGTGGAGAACCGAAGAACCCTTTCGTTCCTGCTGGCGGCGGCCCTGCTGGTTCTCCTCTACGGGAACTCCTGGGTGGGCCTCTTCGAATCGTCCGAGGCCCGGTACGCCGAGGTCGCGCGGGAGATGGCCGCCACGGGCGACTTCCTCTCCCCCCAGATTGACTACGTCTACCACTTCACCAAGCCGCCCCTCACCTACTGGATCACGACCCTGGGGTACGCCCTCTTCGGCGAGACCCCCTTCGGCGCCCGCTTCTTCCTCGCCGTGGCGGCCCTCTGGGTCCTCGTTCTGACGGCGGCCATCGTGAGCCTGCTGGAGCCCCGGCGCCCCGCCTGGCCGGCGGCGGGGATCCTGGCCGGGTCCCTCCTCTTTTTCGCCATGGGGAAGGTCCTCACCACCGACATGTACCTCACCCTCTGGGTGACGGCGGGTTTCTTCCTCTGGCTCCTCCGGGAAGAGGGGCGGCTCTCTCCCCGGGCCTTCTCCCTGCTCTTCGCGGCGGTGGCGGCGGCGGCCTTCCTCACCAAGGGCCCCATCGCCTTTCTCTTCTGGGCCCTCGGGATGGTACCCGCCGCCCTGGCCCGGGACCGGGGAAGGAGCCTCCGGCCCTTGGCCGATCCCCTCCTCTGGCTGGTCTTTCTCCTGCTGGCCCTGCCCTGGTTCGTGGCCGTCGGGCTGAAACACCCCGGCCTCCTCGGCTTCCTGGCCACGCACGAGGCCACGGAGGCGGCGTACTCGGCCAAGCGTTTCCACCCGGGCCCGTGGTACTACTACGCCCCGGTCCTCTTCCTGGGGTTCCTGCCCTGGTGGACCTTGCTGCCTCCGTCCCTCCGCCGCCCCTTAAGCGGGCGGAAGATCCTGCTCCTTTCCTGGGCCTTCCTACCGCCTCTGCTGTGGTCCTTCTTTCCGGCCAAACTTCCCACCTACGTCCTGCCCGCCCTGCCGGCCTGGGCGCTCCTGGCGGCGGAAGGGTGGGAGGAGGCCCTCGCCCCCTCCCGCCGCCGCGCCCTCCCGGCGCTGCCTCCCCTTCTGGCGGGGCTTTTCGCCGGGATCCTGGGGTTCTGGGCCGGCGAGAAGATCCCCGGCGGCGCCGGCGGCCCCTTCGTTCTCTTGACGGCGGGGGCGGCCCTGGGCCTGGCGGGGGCCTTCCTCGCCTTCCGGAACCGCCGCTCCGTCGCCCTCCTCCTGGCCCTGCTGGCCATGGGCGCGGTGGAATTTTCCCTGCCCCACGCCGCGGCGGCCCTGGGAGACGGCGCCAAGAACGTCAAACGGCTGGGCGAAGAGTTGGCCTCCCTCCGCCGGCCGGGGGAGGCGGTGCTGGAGTACCGGGTCACCCTCTTCTCCGTCCCCTTCTACGTCCGGGACAGGGTGGCGGCCTACGACAACAACTTCCTCCGAAAGAAGTTCGTGGCGGGCCGGCCGGCGCACATCCTGGAGGATCGGGAGCAGCTCGCCCGCTTCGCCGCGGAAAACCCCGCCCTCTGGGTGGTGACCGACGGGGCGGGCGAGAAGACGTTGCCGGAGGATCTGCCGGGCCTTCGCTTGGTCTTTCGCGAAGGAAAGCACAGCCTCTGGGCCAGCGAGGCGCTCCTCCGCCGGCTCCGGCCGGGGAAGGCCGCCCCGCCGCCGTCCGCCCCTAGCGGCGGCGGTGGTCCGGGCCGTCCATGAGGACCGTCCGGCACATCTCGAAGAGCCGGGAGCGGGCTCTGACGCCGATGCGGCTCTCCAGGGAGGGCTCCCCCTCCGGGGGCTCGTCCAGGTAGTTGGTGGTGCAGAGGGTGGGCCGGTTCTCGTTGTACCTTCGGCTCACGAGGTAGAGGAGCGTGTCCTGGGCCCACGGGGAGGCGTGGCACCCCAGCTCGTCAATGAGGAGCAGGGGGGCCTCCACCAGCGGCGCCATGAGGTCGTACTCGGTCTCTCCGGCCTCCCGCCGGCCGTAAGTGGCCCAGATCTCCCGGTAGAGGTCGTTGAGGTCCAGGAACTTCGCCGGAATGCCCTTCTTGAGGAGGAGGATTTGGAGGATGGAGACGGCCAGGTGGGTCTTGCCCACGCCGCAGGGGCCCATGAAGAGCAGGCCCTGGGGACCCTCGCCGGGGAAGGCGGGGAAGTCCTCGGCGTACCGCCGGGCCAAAAGGAGGGCCTCTTCCTGGGAGCCGGTCCGCGGCCAGAAGGTCTCGAAGACGCACCCGTGGCGATAGCGGTCGGGGATCCCCGCCCGGCTCACCAGCCGCGTCACCCGGTCCGGCTTGCGGCAGGTGCAGGGGCGGGCCACCGGGCGCCCCCCTTTCTCCTCCACCACGTACCCGGTTCCCTGGCAGGCGGGACAGGTCTCTCGCTTCATGGGGCTCCCTTCTGGAGGAACTCTCCGGCGATCCAGGCGGCCAGGGCCTCCGCGTCGTCGAGGGCGAAGGACCGCACCTCCCACGGACCCGGAAGATCGGTCACGACGGCCACGAGGTGCCGATCTCCGGCGCAGAGCGGGCCTTCGCTCCGGGCCCTCCGCACCACCTCCACCTTGGGCCAGGCGCCGGTGCGGTAGCCCTCGGTGAGGACCAGGTCCATCCCTTCCATGAAGCGGGCCACCAGCGCTTCCGCCGGCGGCGGCTCCGCGCAACGCTCCCGCAACGCCGTCTCGCCGGGGCCGGCGATGACCACCCGGTCGGCCCCCGCGGCGAAGTGCCGGTAGGTGTCCTTCCCCTCGTGGTCCATGCGAAAACCGTGGACGTCGTGTTTGAGGGTGCCGACCTTCAGGCCCCGCGCCTTCAAAAGGGGAAGGAGGGCCTCGATGAGGGTGGTCTTTCCCGAACCGCTCTTGCCCACGATGGAGAGAACCCTCGGCGCCACCCGCTTCTCCTCACTTCTCTGCCGGCTTCTCGATGCCGTACTCCCGCATTTTCCGCCAGAGGGTCACGCGGCTGATCCCCAGGCGCTCCGCCGTCCGGCTGATCCTCCAGCCGTTGGCCTCCAGCATCTTGAGGATGAGGTCCCGCTCCACCGTTTCCAGGGGGGAGCGGATCTGGTAGAGGGGCGCCGGGGCCTCGGGGGCGGGGACCCGTTCGGGGAGGGGAAGGTCCCGGGCCCTCAGGACGCCGTCCCGGCAGCGGATGGCGGCGTGCTCCAGGAGGTTCTCCAGCTCCCGCACGTTGCCGGGGTAGTCGTACTCCATGAGGCGGAGGAGCGCCTCCTCCTCGATGGTCTCCAGGCGCTTCTGGGGCATCTTGGCGGCGATCTTCCTCAGAAAGTGGTCCACCAGCAGGGGGATGTCCTCCCGCCGCTCCCTGAGGCTCGGCAGGCGGATCCGGAAGACGTTCAGCCGGTAGTAGAGGTCCTGGCGGAACTGGCCGGACTTGAGGGCCGCCTCCAGGTCCCGGTTGGTGGCGGCGACGACCCGCACGTCCACCTTGAGGGTGCGGGAGGAGCCCACCCGCTCCATCTCCCCCTCCTGAAGGACCCGCAGGAGCTTGACCTGGGTGGAGGGCGGAATCTCGCCGATCTCGTCCAGGAAGAGCGTCCCGCCGTGGGCCATTTCGAAGCGGCCCATCTTGTCGGCCACGGCGCCGGTGAAGGCCCCCCGCACGTGGCCGAAGAGTTCGCTCTCCAGAACGCCCTCGTTGAGGGCGGCGCAGTTCACCTTGACGAAGGCCCGGTTCTTCCGCAGGGAGTTGAAGTGGATGGCGCTGGCCACCAGCTCCTTCCCCGTCCCGCTCTCCCCGGTGACGAGCACGGTGGAGTCGGTCTCCGCCACCATGCGGATGAGGTCGAAGACCTCCTGCATGGCGGCGTTCTTCCCGATGATGCTGGCGAAGGAGAAGCGCTCCTCCGCCAGCTCCTGGAGCCGGGAGACCTGGGTGGTGTCGGTGAAGATCTCCACCCCCCCCACCACCTTGCCCTCCCCGTCCCTCAGGAGGAGAACCCGGGTCCGGCACTGGAGGAGTTGGCCGGCCCGGGTGCGGTAGAACATGGAGATGCCCTCCAGGTCCCGGTTCTGCTGGATGGCCTGGGTCATGGGGCAGGAGTAGTCGCACTCGGAGCTCTGGGTGACGTGGCGGCACCGCTGGTCCAGGGCCTCCCCCTCCCCGTAGCCCAGGAGCACGCGGGCCGCCTCGTTGATGAAGACGATCTTCCTCTCGGCGTTGGTGACGATGACGCCGTCGCTCATGGCGTCGAGAATGCGCCGGGAGGTGGCGTCAGGAACCAGGCTGACCAATTTTCCCCCTCACCGCTTCCACGATCTTCGGGGCTTCGGCCCCGGTGCACCGATGGTATGCCCCTTCGCCGCGGCAGACAAGGACGTTGGGGCCCTCCCCGCACATGCCGAGGCAGGAGACGAAGGAGACCTTCACCGCCTTGGCCGGCAGATCCCTCGCCGCCTGCTTGAGGGCCATCCGCACCCGGTCGGGGTTGCCCCGCTTGGCGCAGTCGTCTCCCTTGCAGACCAGGATGTACCAGCGTTCCCCGTCGCTCATGGCGTCGGCTCCTTGAGGAGGATCGCCGCGGCCTCCTCGAGGCTCCCGGCGAGAAAGGCCGCCTCCTCCGCGGTGGTGTGGCGCAACAGGCTGATCCTCAGGACCGTCCCCGCCGCCTCTCCGGGAACTCCCATGGCCTCGAGGACCCGGGGGAGGCGCTCCTGGCCGCTGTGGCAGGCCGAGGCGGTGGAGACGTCAATGCCGCGGCGGTCCAGCTCGGCCACCATCCGGGCGGCCGAGATCCCCGGAAGGGAGAAGAAGGAGGTGTTGGGGAGGCGCGGGGCCTCCCCGCCGAAGACCCGGGCTCCGAAGCGGCCGCGGAGCCGGTCTTCCAGGGAATCCCGGAAACCCTCCACCGCCGCCCAGGCTCCCATCTCCGCCAGGGCCACCTCGGCGGCGCGGCCCATGGCCACCGCCAGGGGCACGGCCACGGTGGAGGCCCGCCGCCCGCCTTCCTGGCCGCCCCCCCGGAGAAGGGGCACCACGGGGGCCCCACGCCGCACCACCAGGGCCGCGATTCCCTTGGGGCCGTAGAACTTGTGGGCGGCCACCACGAGGTAGTCGGGGAGGGCCTCCCGCCAGCGGAGGGGGACCTTCCCCGCCGCCTGGACGGCGTCGGTGTGGAAGAGGGCCCCGTGCCGCCGGCAGAGGGCGCCCACGCTCTCCACCGGTTCGAGGACCCCCGTCTCGTTGTGGGCCGAGAGGACCGAGACGACGGCCACGTCGTCCCCCAGGCGCCCCTCCAGGGCCTTGAGGTCCAGAAGGCCCGAGCCGTCCACGGGGATCTCCTCCACGGCGAACCCCCGCTCTTCGAGGATCTCCGCCGCGCCGGCCACGGAGGGGTGCTCCACGGCCGAGAGGAGGACCCGCCGGCGGCCTCCGGCGGCCCCGGCGGCGGAGAGCAGGGCCTGGTGGTTCCCCTCGGTCCCGGAGGAGACGAAGACCACCTCTTCCGGGAGACAGCCCACGAGGCCGGCCACCTGCCCCCGGGCCTCCTCCAGGGCCTCGCGGGCCATCCTCCCCGTACCGTGCAGGCTGGCGGGGTTCCCGAAGAACCGGGCGCTGGCCTCGGTGAGGCTCTCCCGCACGGCGGGGTGCAACGGCGTCGTGGCGTTGGCGTCGGCGTACAGCCGCCTGGCGGGGGGGCGGGGAGCGTCCATGGACCCTCCGGCTCCCGGTGGGGGGCCACCGGTGGCCTTAGTTGTCGTGGTAGAAGTACCGGTCGAGGATCTCCTCGATCTTCTGGATGTGGGAGCGTTCCTCCTCGGCCATCTCCAGGAGCGCGTCCCGCGTGGCGGGGAGGGTGACCAGGCGCGCCGCCTCGGTGTAAAAGGCGTGGGCCTCCTTCTCCCGCTCCAGGGCGAGCCTGAGGATGTCCACCGGCAGCATGTTGGGATCGATGGTCGGCATGGGTCTATCCTTTCCAGTCCGGCGGGTATTGTACAGGTCCCCGATGGATCCGCCAAGGCTCGGGACGGAGCCCCGAACCTCCGGCGCCCCGTCCGTGGTATGCTGGGTTTCGGGGTGGCGCCCCGCCGCCCCCTTTCTGGGAGGCACCCATGGCCCACGACCTCGGCACCCCCGACATCCTCGCCGAAAAGCTCGCCCAGGCCGCGGAGGCCCTCGACCGGAAGGCCATTGACCTCTGGCTCACCTACGTCCAGGAGACCTCCTCCGGCGCCGAGCGGGCCTTCGCCTACATCTCCCCCGGCCACCTCACCTGGGAGAGCCTGGTGGCCGTAACGCGGGGGGGGCAGCGCTTCCTCGTCTGCGGGCGCTTCGACCAGCAGGTCTTCGAGCAAAGCGGCCTTTACGACGAGGTGATCACCTACGTCCAGGACTTCGAAGAGCCCTTCGCCGCCCTCCTCCGGCGCCTCTCCCCCCGCAAGGTGGCGGTGAACTTCTCCCTCTCGGACCCCGCCGCCGACGGCATCCCCCACGGCCGCTTCCTCCACCTGGAGTCCCTCCTGAAAAAGCACGCCCCGGGGGCGGAGGTGGTCTCGGCCGAGGAGGTCATCGGCGCCCTCATCTCCCAGAAGACCCCCCGGGAACGGGCCCTCATCCAGCGGGCGGTGGACCACACGGTGGAGCTCTTTCGGGAGGTGGACGCCTACCTCCGTCCCGGTCTCACGGAGCGGGAGGTCTTTGGCTTTATCGGGGAGCGCATGGCCGCCCGGGGCCTCTCCCCCAGCTTCCAGACCCTGGTCTTCGCCGGGGACCGGGGCACCGGCATGGGCCACGGGGAGGCCACCGACAACCGCCTCGCGCCGGGGGACCTCGTTCACGTGGACATGGGGGTCTTCGTCGAGGGGTACGCCTCCGACATGCAGCGGACCTGGTACCTCCTCCGCCCCGGCGAGGACGGCCCTCCGGAGCCGGTCCAAAAGGGCTTCGCCGTCATCGTGGAGGCCATCCGCCGCTCCGGCGAGGCCCTGCGGCCCGGCGTCCGCGGCACCGACGTGGACGCCATCGCCCGCTCCCGGGTGACGGAGGCGGGCTTCCCCGAGTACCCCCACGCCCTCGGCCACCAGGTGGGACGCCACGTCCACGACGGCGGGTGCCTGCTGGGCCCTCTGTGGCCGCGCTACCGCAACACCCCCCTCCTTCCCGTCCAGGAGAACCAGGTCTTCACCCTGGAGCCCTCCCT